>JGI24710J26742_10005134_pt1 | contig 10448 bp, 5 predicted proteins | sample BioPla2DNA2_FD_26742 | JGI IMG/M metagenome (IMG submission 26742) | reverse complement strand
TTGTTCTATTTTCTGAATCATTGCTGACATAAGCCTATTTTTTAACAAACATGAGTTCTTCAACCTGTTGACACACAATATGTCCTAATAAAATATGTGCTTCTTGTATTCTGGGTGTATCCGTAGATGGGACTTGAAGTATAATGTCACAAAATGAAGCCATTGCACCCCCTGTAGCACCGGTGAAACCAATCGTTGTCACCCCCCCTTTTTTTGCCATTTCCAAAGCACGAATAATATTTAAAGAGTTACCGGAAGTCGAAAGAGCGATTAAAACATCCCCTTTCTGAGCCATCGCTTCAACCAAGCGAGCGTAGATGGTTTCAAAGCCGAAATCATTGGCTACAGCTGTCAAGTAAGAAGTGTTGCAATGGAGTGCTTCTGCCGGTAGTGGAGGACGATTATGGTAAAAACGACCGGATAGTTCAGCTGCCAAATGCTGGGCATCCGCCGCACTGCCACCATTACCACAGAAAAAAACCTTTTTGGATTGAGAAAAAGCATCCACCATTAAAGATATAACCTTCTCAACCTGAGAGAGTAAAGATTCATTTTCAAGAATGAGCTGCTTTACAGCTATACTATCACGAATCGACATCAAAATCGGATTCCTATTCATTGGGTCAAATCTTAATATAGGCTGCAAAGATACAACCTTTTTTTGAATTTTAAAAACGGACATTTCGACTTCGCTCATTCATAAGGGAAATTTCAAGATCATCAAATTTTTCCTTATTTTTGTCGTTTGATTTTTTGAGATGGAAAAAAGGAAAATTGCAATTCTCGGATCAACGGGATCGATGGGTGTTCAAGCATTACAGGTGATTGAGCAGTTTCCTGATCTTTTCGAAGTAGATTTACTGGCAGCGCTCAATAATGTCGATTTATTGATAAAACAAGCCAAAAGGCATCAACCCAACCATGTCGTGATTGTTAATGATGAGCACTATTTGAAGATCAAAGATGCTTTAGCAGACGAATATATAAAAGTATTTGCCGGAGCTGACTCTTTATGTGACCTGATGGAATTGAACTCTTTTGACATGGTACTTTCCTGTATCGTGGGTATTGCCGGTTTGAAGCCGGTTTATAAAGCAATTGAAAGCAAAAAGATGATTGCGCTGGCAAACAAGGAAACTTTGGTGGTTGCCGGAGAACTAATGATGAAAACTGCAACTCAAAAAGAGGTTCCTATTTTACCTGTTGACTCCGAACACTCCGCCATTTTCCAATCTTTGGTTGGAGAGCACTTTAATCCTATAGAAAAATTGATACTGACTGCTTCCGGCGGACCATTCCGTGGTAAAAATACCGAATTCCTGGAGCATGTTACTCCCAAACAGGCACTGAAACATCCGAATTGGGATATGGGAGCTAAAATTACCATAGATAGCGCAACTTTGATGAATAAAGGGCTGGAAGTGATTGAGGCCAAATGGCTTTTCAATTGCAGCCTGGATAAAATTGATGTGATAGTGCATCCCCAATCGATTATTCATTCTTTAGTTCAATTTACAGATGGGTCTATTAAAGCACAATTGGGACTACCCGATATGAAACTTCCGATTCAATATGCACTCTCCTACCCCTACAGATTAGCCAACCCATTCCCGAGATTCAGCTTTTTAGATTACCCGGAGTTTACTTTCGAAACTCCTGATATCAGCACATTCCCTTGCTTGTCGCTTGCTTATGAGGCTTCTAAAAAAGGAGGAAGTGCACCCTGCGTCATGAATGCTGCCAATGAAGTGGCTGTAGCACACTTTTTGCAAGAGAGGATTGGATTTAACGATATTCCAAAAATGATTGAGTATGCTGTAACGAAAATGCCCTTTACAGAACCAACTACAGTTGATGAGTATCTGCAAGTAGATCAAGAAACAAGAAAATTTTTAGAATATAACAGATTTAAATAGATGGAAATTACAACACAAATCATAGGTCTTATAGCCAGCTTAGGTATCTTGGTTTTTATTCACGAACTGGGACACTTTGTCTTTGCAAGGCTTTTTAAAACCAGAGTAGAAAAATTTTATCTCTTTTTTAATATTGGTTTTTCTATTGTACGAATGAAAAAGGTCAATGGGAAAAAAGAGTTCTCTTTTTTCTCTAAAAATGCGCCTGAATCGTGGAAAGAAGACCCTGAAACAACAGAATGGGGAATCGGATGGCTCCCTTTGGGAGGTTACTGCTCTATTGCCGGGATGGTGGATGAGACCAAATCGGCAGACCAGCTATCGGAAGAACCCCAACCCTGGGAATTCAGATCTAAAAAATCATGGCAACGCTTCCTGATTATCATTGGGGGTGTACTTTTTAACTTTATTTCTGCCATTTTAATCTATATCCTGATGTTTTACCATTGGGGAGAAACCTATATCCCTCTTGATAATGCTAAATATGGATATCAGTTTACTGAAGTAGCTCAAAAAGTCGGATTTAAAAATGGGGATCAAATTCTATTGGTTGATGAAAGCAAACCTTTTGATTTAGCTGATTTTTCTAAACAACTTCTCATTGATGACGTTAAGAATGTCACTGTTCTCAGAAATGGAGAAAAAGTTGAGATTGCTATCCCTAAAGATTTTGGAAAACAAGTTGTAGGTGAAGGAAAAGGATTGTTTTGTACCTATCAATTTCCTTTTGTGGTTGCCCAATTAATTGATGATATGCCCGCAAAAAAAGGAGGATTAATGCCTCATGATAGTGTTATATCAGTTAATGGTGTTGAACAGCTTTCTTATTACAATTATGTAGACTCTTTCAAACAAAATCCACAAAAACAGCTTGTTTTAGGCGTGATGAGAGGTGATCAATTTGTTGAACTTACTGTTACCCCTAATGAAGAAGGGATGGTGGGTGTTTATCCTGTAAGTCCCGCTCAGTTTTTACAAAGCGAAACCACTTACTATACTTTTTGGAAATCAATCCCGAGAGGTTTAAGTCAAGGCTTTAAAAATCTAAGTATGTACGTTAAACAGTTCAAACTGGTATTTACTAAAGAGGGTGCTACTCAAATTGGTGGATTTGGAGCAATTGGTAAGCTGTTTCCAAAAACCTGGGATTGGTATATTTTCTGGAATAACACCGCATTACTCGCTATCATTTTAGCATTTATGAATATTTTACCGATTCCTGCTTTGGATGGTGGTTATATCCTTTTCATTCTGATAGAGATGGTTACAGGAAGAAAACCAAGTGATAAATTCCTGGGCTATGCCAATACGGTCGGATTTATTCTTCTGATCGCGCTATTGCTTTATGCCAATGGATTGGATATTATCAGGGGCTTTTTTAAATAAAAGACAAAAATGAAATAGAAAGTTAACGAAAAATTAACTTTTACCCTATCAGTTTTTTTTATATCTTTGTCGATTAAACAAGGAGCAAGGAGGTCACTTGACTTTAAGTATATAATACTGACAGTCAACATTGTATGCTCACTGTCAATTTTCCTCTTCCCTATTGATTTACGTTTAATCTGTAAAAAAGATTCTTAATTATGGCACAAATTATTGACGAAGTTTCAAGAACCTTTAACGAATACCTGCTTATTCCGGGTCTGACAACCAAAGAATGTACTCCTGATAGAGTTAATTTAAGCACCCCTATCACAAGATACAAAAAGGGGGAAGTGCCTGAGATGAAACTCAATATCCCTATTGTTTCAGCTATTATGCAATCGGTTTCAAACTCAACGTTAGCCATTGCTCTGGCAAGAAATGGTGGATTGTCTTTCATCTACGGATCTCAACCTATTGATGAGCAAGCTGAAATGGTGAGAAAAGTGAAAAAATTCAAAGCAGGATTTGTGGTGAGTGATGCGAATCTAAAACCCACACAAACCTTAAAAGATGTACTTGAAATGAAAGCCAAAACCGGATTTTCAACCATTGGAATTACTGAAGATGGAACTTCAAATGGCAAACTTTTGGGTATGGTTACCAGCAGAGATTACAGACCCAATAAAGATCCACATGATAAGTTGATTCAAGATTTTATGACCCCCTTCTCCAAATTGGTTACCGGTCGCTTTGGAATCTCTTTGGAAGAAGCTAATGATATTATCTGGGAGCATAAAATCAACACCCTCCCTATCATTGATGAAGATCAATCATTAAAATATTTTGTTTTTAGAAAAGACTACGATAATCATAAAGAGTACCCTAACGAACTTTTGGATGATCATAAAAGATTAATGGTGGGAGCGGGTATCAACACACGCGATTATGTTGAAAGAGTACCTAAACTATTGGATGCCGGCGTGGACATTTTATGTATTGACTCCTCTGACGGGTTCTCCGAATACCAAAAAGAAACCATCCATTATATTAAAGAAAAATATGGCGAAGGCGTTAAAGTTGGAGCCGGAAATGTGGTTGATGCCATTGGGTTCAATTATTTAGCCGATGCCGGTGCAGACTTTATCAAAGTGGGAATCGGAGGCGGATCAATCTGTATTACCAGAGAGCAAAAAGGGATTGGAAGAGGTCAGGCTACTGCCATTATTGAGATTGCAAAAGCAAGGGACGAATACTTTGAAAAACATGGAGTCTATATCCCTATTTGTTCTGACGGCGGGATTGTTCAAGATTATCATATGGTGCTTGCCCTGTCAATGGGTGCAGACTTTATCATGATGGGTCGCTATTTTGCCCGTTTCGATGAAAGTCCAACAAAAAAACTGATGGTCAACGGAAATTATGTGAAAGAGTATTGGGGAGAAGGATCCAACAGAGCCAGAAACTGGCAACGTTATGATATGGGTGGATCTACCGGGATGAAGTTCGAAGAGGGTGTGGACAGCTACGTTCCCTATGCCGGAAAATTAAAAGATAATATAGAAATAACATTGGGCAAAATCAAAGCTACCATGTGCAGCTGCGGTGTGCTCACTATTCCTGAATTAAAAGAAAATGCGAAGATCACCATGGTTTCCTCAACCAGTATTATTGAGGGTGGTGTTCATGACGTAATTTTAAAAGAAAGTACAAATCCAATTTAATTATATAACTTATGAAAACAATGAAAAAAATTGCCCTTGCAGTGCTGTTCTTATTTTTAGGAACGACTACCCTGCATCTTTGGGCGCAAGAAAATTCGCCTAACACTGTCATATTAGGTGAGGATTTTGAAAATTTAATCGACGGAAACGGAGCCTACGGAGGTTCAACCTTAACTTTCAACAGTGGTGTCTATTTTATTAAAGGCTACACAACAATGGATGGTAGCGATCGTAAAATAGGTACTCGTTCTGTTCGCATGAGAGCTAGTACAACTGACACTGACGGTAATGAGATCACAATGACCACCGACTTTACCAATGGGGTTGGAAGTGTCTCTTTTATGTACGGTTCATACGGTGCACACTACGGAGGAACAGTATATGTTCAATATTCGACAGATCAAGGGACAACCTGGAATGAGGTACCCAACAACAGTGTTACTGCTCCCGCCTGGGATGAAACTGTAGGAATGCAATCTGCCACTATACCCGTAAATATCGCCGGAACTGTGAGAATTAGAATTTTTAAAGCTGCGCAACCCGGATCAACATCCTTAAATATTGACAACTTGGAAGTTACAGAGTACGTCCAAACCAACCAGGTGGCTGCTCCCCTATTCAGTGTCAATAGTGGAACCTATTATGAGCCATTTCAAGTGAGCCTCTCTACCACTACCGCTGATGCCAGCATTTATTACACAACGGATGATTCTACTCCTGATGCTAATTCTACACTCTATACAACACCAATCTCAGTTTCTACAACTACCACTTTAAAAGCAATAGCTGTTAAAACCGGTATGACCAATAGTGGAATCTCCACAGCCTCATACACATTCCCCGTCCAAGTTGCTAATATTGCTGCATTCAAAGCTGCCAATACAACCACTAACTCTACCGTATATCACATCACCGGTGATGTAACCTTCGTATTTAAATCAGGAAGAAATACTTATATCAAAGACGAAACCGGAGGTTTATTAATTTATGATAGCAACACCCCTGTGATTACTGAGCAATATAACCCGGGAGACGTGATTTCCGGAGGAGTTTACGGAACCTACACAGTTTACAACGGATTGATAGAATTGATTCCTACTTATCCAACTGCTGCAGGAACACCAGGAACACCTGTTGTTCCGGTTACTCTTACTATGGGAGAAATTATTAATAACTTCGACACCTATCAATCACAACTAGTTACCATTGAGCAGGTTACTTTTGAAAGCGGCACATTTGGTACCGGTTCAGGAGGAAATATTACAATATATCAAGGAGACAATCAGATGACATGTAGAAATCATTTCTATACTATCACTAACTATTCTCCTGATCCCAATACGGTATATAATGTTACAGGCTTTCTAATTCCCTACAATACCAGCAAACAGATTGCACCACGTGATACAAATGATATTCAGATTTATTCTCCTGCAAACCCAACTTATACCGTCACTTTCCCAACATTAACCGGGATTACCTTTACTCCAGTTGCAGGATATACGTCTCCTGTAGATTCTTTGGAAAGCTTTGCCTTTACTGTAACATTGGCTACTTCACATGATAACTCTGAAATTATCGTTAAAAGTAATGGAGTTGTTTTAACTCCGGTTGAAGGAATATATACCATCACTGCAATTGTTGCTGATCAAATTATTACCGTTGAAGGACTTGCTATTAATACCTATGAAATTGTAGCCACAAGCGGAGCCAATGGAACTATTACTCCTTCCGGTACTACTACAGTAGAGTATGGCAATAATTTAACCTTCAACTTCACTCCCGACACAGGATATATGATTGATGAAGTGACTGTTGACAATGTTGTTGTAGGAAGCAACCCTCAATACACATTTAACAATATTACAGCTAATCATACTATTCATGTAACTTTCGAGGCTATTCCGGTGAATCAACACACTATAACTGCTACCGCAGGACCCAATGGTACTATCACTCCAACAGGAACTCAATTGGTGGATGAAGGGGATAACATCACATTCACAGCCACTCCCGATCAGGATTATGAGATCGATTCTCTGTTCATTGATGGTATTTCAGTGACACCTGTTGCAAGCTACACATTTGAAAACGTAACTGACAACCATACCATTCATTACACTTTTGCACTCATTGAAGAGGATGATAGTTTCTTTGAAGATTTTGAAGACCTTACCGGAACAGGTAGTTATCAAGGTGCTGTTCTTACTTTTGCTACCGGTGAATACTTTGTGAAAGGATTTACTACAATGGATGAAAGAGACCGCTATATTGATACTCGTTCCGTACGAATGAGAGCAAACCAAAATGACGCTACAGGCAATGAAATTACAATGAATTTTGATCGCACTAACGGTATCGGAGATGTTTCATTCCGCTATGCTTCGTACGGAACTCATGCCGGAGGTACAGTTTATGTACAATACTCAACTGACCAAGGTACAACCTGGAATGATGTGCCTAACAACAGTGTTACTGCACCCGCATGGAATGAAACTGAGGGCATGCTTTCAGCTACTGTTCCTGTGAATGTTGCAGGAACTGTGAGAATCAGAATCTTTAAACCACAAGAAGCTGCCTCCAGAAGTGTTAATATTGACAATCTAGAATTAACTGATTTCGATCCAACTACCATGGTTTCAACACCGATATTCAGTCCTGGTGGTGGAAATATCTTTGCTCCGGTTCAGGTAACTATCACTACCGCTACTGCAGACGCAACTATTTACTACACTACCGATGGAACTACGCCCGATGAAAATGCTACACTTTACACAACTCCTGTCACAGTCTCAACAACAACTACACTAAAAGCTATCGCAGTTAAAACCGGTATGACCAGCAGCGGAATTGCAAGTGCAACTTATACTTTCCCCACTCAGGTTAATACCATTGAAGAGTTTATTGAAGCTAACAACGGAGTTACCAACAACACTCCTTACCAGATTACAGGTGACGTTACTTTTGTGTTCAGAAGCGGACGTTATATCTATATCACTGATGAAACCGCATCCCTATTGGTGTTCGATAACAGCACCAGCTTAATCACTAACGAATATGTTAATGGTGATATCATTGAGGGTGGAATTATCGGTACCTGCAACGTGTACAACGGATTAACACAAATGATCCCTCTAACCGATTGGGCAGCCTCTACTGATAATGAAGGAGCAGTTACTCCGACTGTTGTAACCGTTGAAGATATTATCGACAATTATGGTTTATACGAGTCCAAATTGGTTACCATTGAGAATGTAACATTCAGTGCCGGACTATTTAACACAACCAGCACTACCAATGTTAATTTTACTCAAGATGGAAACAGTATGGCTTGTCGCAATGTACACAGAACTTTGGATATGACCATTCCAGAAGGATTCCAGGCTGATGTAACAGGATTTATCCTCAGATTCAACACCAATTTCCAAATTGCTCCGAGAGACAATAACGATATTGTTGAAGTAACCGTTGAACCTGATCAAGTTGCTACTCCTACGTTCACACCTGCCGGAGGAACTTACAATGAACCTCTTTCCATAACTATCGCTTGTGCAACTCCCGATGCTACAATCTACTACACCACTGACGGCACTGAACCCAGCGATGCGAGCACACTCTACTCCGGAGAATTCACACTTCAAGCAGGCGTATACACTGTTAAAGCGATCGCTTACAAAACAGATATGCTCCCCAGTGAAATTGCCACCGTTGAGTATGAAATCACCGTTGGTATCAGCGAATATGAAGCTCAACAAATCCAAATCTATCCTAATCCTACTCAAGGATCTATGCAATGGATCAACAACTCTGCGTCGCTAGAAATTAATTCTTACCAATTGTATGATCAATATGGCAGAATGTTGATGTCAGGTAAAGTTGCAAACCAATCCGAAACAATTGATTTACAAGAATTGAGTTCCGGAATCTATCTGCTCCACTTGAATAGTGAAAATGGAGTGATCATTAAAAAGGTTATGAAAGTTAAATAATAATCTTTTCAAATATAATCTAAAGGGCGATCTAAGTTATTAGGTCGCTCTTTTTTTTCTTATTTTTCTTTTTTTATAAATTTAAAAAATCAGGGGGCAGGAAAACTATTCCTCTTCAGTCATACCATTTCCCCACTCGGCTAGGGGCAGAGACAAGCCCTGCCCCTACAATCGCGTCTAATAAAAATTTGTGACCCCGTAATTCGTAATTCGTAATTGGCAACAGGTCCTAAAAGGGAAATATTACCGAGCGGGGTGGTGAAATAGCAAAAAAGGGGAACATATTCTGCCCCCCTTTTATTTTTATTTCCAAATAAGAATTAAAATAATGAAAATCCGTTTTATCTTCGTTCTCTTCGGTCATTATTAAGGGATCTGTTATCTCTTCTTCCACTACCACCGTTATGACGAATACGTCCACCAGAAGGTTTGTTTCCATTAGGTCTTGGTCCTCTTGCGGTAGGCTCTACCCAACCCTCAGGTTTTTCTAAAAGAACACGATGAGAAAGTTTATATTTGCCTGTTTTCTCATCAATAGCGATCAGCTTAACTTTTATCTCATCCCCAATTTTCAAGACATCCTCAACATTTTCAATTCTCTTATAAGCAATTTCCGACACGTGAAGTAAAGCTTCCACATTGGGAATAATCTCAACGAATGCACCAAAAGAAGTAATACTTTTAACCACTCCGTCGTACACTTCCCCAATTTCTGGAACGGTAGTAATCTGTTTAATTTTAAACACTGCTTTTTCTATATTTTCCAGGTTTGGAGAAGCAATATCGATAATTCCAACTCCATCTTTCTCTTCAATGGTAATCAAGGTGTCAGTCTCACGTTGCATCTCCTGGATAATCTTACCACCAGGTCCGATAATAGCGCCAATAAATTCACGTGGTATAATCATCTGTTGGATTCTTGGTACAAATGGTTTGTAATCCTCACGAGGTTCTGAAATAGCTTCTTCCATTCTATCCAGGATATACAATCTACCCTCTTTGGCTTGTGCCAATGCCTCAGCCATCATTTGAGCCGATAATCCTCCAATCTTGATATCCATCTGACAAGCAGTGATTCCATCTCTGGTTCCACACACTTTAAAGTCCATATCTCCAAGATGGTCTTCATCTCCTAAAATATCAGAAAGAATCGCATAGTTTCCTGTTTTCTCATCTGTGATTAGCCCCATAGCAATTCCGGATACCGGTTTTTTAATCTTAACTCCTGCATCCATCAATGCCAGCGTACCGGCACATACTGTAGCCATAGAAGAACTTCCATTAGATTCTAAAATATCAGATACAATTCTAAGAGTGTAGGGAAACTCAGTTGAGTCCATTGGAATCACAGGTTTTAATGCTCTGAGTGCTAAGTTTCCATGTCCAATTTCTCTTCTACCTGCACTTCCTACCCTTTTCACTTCACCGACAGAGAATGGAGGGAAGTTGTAGTG
>JGI24710J26742_10005131_pt1 | contig 10455 bp, 16 predicted proteins | sample BioPla2DNA2_FD_26742 | JGI IMG/M metagenome (IMG submission 26742) | reverse complement strand
CTCTCTCTGTCTCTTAATCAGCGACCCAGTAAAAATATAAATATTTTCACTTACGGCGTTTGCTACAAAACCGAAACCAACAAATGCTTTAAGATACTGGCAAATAGCTCGCTAATCTACTGTTGGGCAATGTTTGCTGAATACCTCTTTGAATATGAGACCTGAGTAAAATCTTACTTCATTGCATAGTCTAAGATTTTACTCGATTTTACCCTTAAAAAAACTAGAGAAGTAATGGCAAAGCTGTTGTCAATTTCAGCAATTGAGTTCTAAACAATTCAACTCGACACGCGCCACTCACCACTCATCACGGTGCGTTCTCAGCAACTCTGCCAATAATGATTTATTGTAGAGCAAGGATGGCTGTTAAAAGGAAGTTTTAGCTGCAACACAGCACAAGCACTAACCTGCAGAGAAGATAAAGCTGTCAAGCTGAAAAGCTGCAAAAAACAATACGCCTATGCTTATAGTGTAAACAAATTCGCCAACGCCTATTTTATACTCTTTATAGAAAGTGCGTGCAGGGCCTGATGATGCGAAACCTCGCAAATAGAGAATTTGAGCTACATCTGCAGCACGGATTACAGAACGGTTAATCAATGGATAAAGAATAGAAACTAGATTTTTCGCTTTTGCCAAGATTGAAGTGTTCTTATAGGAAATACCTCTTGCAGCCTGAGCAAAGCGAATTCTGTTAAATTCATTGAAAACTTCAGGAACAAATCTTATGGCTAGAACAGGAATCAAAATCAGTCCTTCCAGCTCTCTTTTTTTGAATAACTTCAAAGGGAAAAGTATCTGGCTCCATGTATAGAGCAAAGCCGAGTTTGGAGTTGTCATCACATAAGAAGTGGCCGCCAATATAAGAGACAAAGCTTGAAGAACCGCAACTGCGCCTTTATCGAAAGCCATTTTTAGAGGATTAAACTGAAAAGATTGAATCAGGAACAGCACTAAGAGAAAGACGAGCGATTTACCAAAAATAGCTTTAAAATCAGCAAGAGTAACCCCTGACATGGCAAAGAGAATAAACATGCCTGAAAAAATAACAGCCCAGCCAGGTCCATGAAAACTGAATGCGATGCTGAGAAAGGCTATACCAAAGAGAACTAGAGTCTTTATGACCGGGTTAACACCTGAAATAATGCTAGTTTTGGTTTGATGTGACATATTCAAATAACTCCCTGTTGGATAGCTTGCAAAAAGTCAAAAACTTCTTGAGCTTTCAGCATAGGCAATTCTCTAGGCACATCTGCAAAAGGTTCCATGACTGTAGCATACCATTCCGGCAGAGGATATAGGGAATTATTTTTCAGAGCTGACTTCAAAAAATCGTTGCCAGTCATTTGAAGAGCTTCATGATTATGGAGAAGTACAACATTGGTGTCTGAATCCAAAAAAGCTCCAGGCTGGTGAGTAACAACAATAACAAGGCGCATTTTCGCAATATTTTTTATGCACTCAACTATAATTGCCTTTGTATAGCTGTCAAGGGAAGCCAAGGGTTCATCAAAAAGCATAATGCCAGGCTGATATACGGTACAGGCCGCCAAAGCGACTCTTCGTTGTTCTCCGCCTGAAAGAGCTCGAGGATCCATTTGAGCAACCTTCGAATGGTCAAGCCACCAGTAGTTCATGTTTTCCTTTACTCTCTCTAAAATGGCATCTTCAGGCACATTGTTAGCACGGAAAGCATAGGCTATTTCATCATATACAGTCTTATTGAAAAAAAGTATTTCCGGGTTTTGACAGACGTAAGAGAACTTAAGGTCATCTGGTCTTTTAACCCTATCGATAAGAATATTGCCTTCCAATGGCTTATTAAGACCAGCTATAGCGTTGAGAAGAGTAGTCTTGCCGCTGCCTGATTTGCCGACAATAAGATTCAATTTGCCTGTAGCCATTTGGAGATTCAGCTTTTTAAGAATAACCTTCTTTCCAAATCCCAAGTAAAGATTTTTCAGCTCAAGCTTCATTGGGGGCCACCCGCCATAAGATCTTCAAAAATCCAAGATTGCGGAGGGGTAAACCAAGGCATTTTATCTAAATTTTTTCTGAATCCCGCTGGCGTGCCGTCAAAAACTAAAACGCCATTGTCAAAAGCCAGGAGGTGATCAAAGTAGAAAAAATCTTCTGATAGTTGCGATATAACCAAAAGACCGATGCCTTTTTCTGCTTGAACCTTTAAAATAGCTTTCCAAAAGTTTTCTCTCGCCCAAGGGTCTAAAAATGAAGTAGGCTCATCAAAAACTATCCAGGAGGGTTTCATCACAATAGCAGAGGCTATAGCCAAAAGTTGCTTTTCGCCTCCAGAGAGAGTATGAACAGGGTCTTCAAGCCTAGAGTGTAAGCCGACTGCATCAGCAGCTGCTGAGACTCTTTTTGTCATTTCTGCCCTTGGAACCCCCAGATTTTCAAGGGGCATTGCTATATCTTCGCCCACGGTGGAACCGAAAATCTGATTATCCGGATTTTGTATTACAAAAGCTACCTGTTTCCAGAGATCTCCGCTATAAGTATCAAAACGCTTATCAATCGTTATAACACCGCTTTTGGGTCTAAGAAGCCCAAGAATCAGTTTCGCGATGGTTGTCTTGCCGCTGCCGTTAGGGCCTATTAAACCCACGACACCTTCTTTCGAGCAAGTAAACGAAGCCTCCTTTATAGAAAAGGAGGCTTGTTTTTTGTCATCATAAGAGTAAGTCACTTTATCAAAGTGAATCACTTAACTTCCCGTCGCCTTCAATTATTTAGTGAAGCGAATCACTGCGAGTTTAGCATTGTCTCCGCGTCTGTTTCGGGTCTGGAAGATCTGGGTGTAACCGCCCGGAACATCAGCAAATCTCGGAGCTATTTTGTTCACGAGTTTTCTGACAGTGCCTTCGACTCTGAGAATTCTTACGGCGTTGGTTCTTTCTTTTTTGATTTCTTTATCTTGAACCTTAATGGTTCTGGAAGCTGTAGCAGGTATGTAATCCAGAACAAAGTCAGGCTTCGGATTTTTATCAGGCTCTTTCATGAATTTTTTGAGAGCTTCAGCCTGTTCTTCAGACAATTCATTTTCAAGATATCTCTTGATATTGTCTCTGCCGACTATTTCACGATCTGCAGGATTGTGGAAGTATCTTTCAATCTCGGCAAGCTTCATGCGTTTCATACCAGCCAAGCGCTGAGGATCAGAATCCGTCATGGCATTGTATTTCTTGGCCAAAGTGACAGCCTTTTCGATTACGCGGCTCAAGTCTTTGGCTTTGTACAAAGATGTTTCTATTTGTTCATATTTTACAAGCGAAGTAGTCAGAGATCTTAACAAAGCTGTTCTTTGGTTAGACTGTCTGCCAAACTTTCGCAGGGATTTTTGGTGTCTCATTATTCGGCTCCTTCATTATCATCGCCTTGAGCAGCAAGGCTAGCTGCCGCTTCATCATCGTCTTTGAGCGTCAAGTTAAACTGACTGAGTTTGTCTCTGACTTCTTTAAGGGATTTTTTCCCGAAGTTCTTGATTTCGAGGAGTTCTTGAACTGTTTTGCCTACCAAGTCTTCCAAGGTGTTGATACCGAATTTCTTGAGACAGTTGCGAGATCTGACCGAGAATTCAAGATCTTTAATTTGAATATCAAGATAGCCTTTTGGCTGAGGTTCAGGTTTAACTGCCGACGCCATGATCAGTTCTTCGTTGTGAGTTGGCAACTGATCATCATTTCTTATAATCTCTTCGCTTACAGAGGCAAAGAGATCAACATGAGTTCGCAGGAACTTTGAAGCCAATTCAACTGCTTCGGCAGGCTGCATGCTGCCGTCAGTCCAGACTTGCAAAGTAAGCTTGTCATAGTTTATATCCTGTCCGACACGGTCTTCTTCTACGTTGTAGTATACTCTTTCTACAGGTGAATAGCGCGAGTCGACGTATATAGTGCCAAGCGGAGAATCTGCTACTGTTTTATTTTCTTCAGCCAGAACATATCCTCTGCCGCGTGTAAATGTGATATCCATACCAAATGTAATGTCGCCGGTAATCTGGGCAATATGGACATCTTTGTCTATTACGAGAAGATCGGGGTGTTCAGGTATATCTGCCGCTGTCACTTCAGCTGGACCTTTAACTTCCATTCTGAGAGTAAGAGGCTGATCGCTGCTGAGATTTACCACAAGCTTTTTGAGGTTGAGAACTATAGCAGTGACATCTTCTACTATGCCAGGAATGCTGCAGAACTCATGGAGAACTCCGTCAATTTTGACGGCAGAAACAGCTGTTCCTGGAAGCGAGGAAAGCAGAACTCTGCGGAATGCGTTGCCCAGAGTCTGTCCATAGCCTTTTTCAAGAGGCTCTAGAGAGAAGACTGCGTGGTTGGAGTCGTTTCCTTCTCTGAACTGTAATTTTGGTTTATGAATTTCAATCACAGAAGCTGCCTCCTATTAGCGAGAGTAGAATTCAATTATAAGATTTTCCTGGATGGTGGGATCGAGTTTTTCTCTTTCAGGCAGAGCAAGGAAGGTGCCTGAGAGTTTATCTCCGTCAACTGATAGCCAGTCGCTGACTTCTCTGTTAGAGTTCATTTCAAGATTGTCTTTGATGGCAGTTCTCAGTTTGCTGTTTTCAGCAACTTTGACTTGATCGTTAGGTTTAAGCTGATAGCTCGGAATATTGCATTTGCGACCATTAACTTCGAAGTGTCCCTGTGTGACCCACATTCTGGTCTGAGCTCTGGAAATACCGAAGCCCATTCTGTAGGCTACGTTATCCAAGCGGGTTTCAAGCTGATGGAGCAAGTTAACGCCTGAGTTACCGCCTTTGCGGCTGGCGATTTCATAATATTTTCGGAACTGGCTTTCGAGAACTCCATAGGTTCTTTTAACCTTTTGTTTAGCTCTAAGCTGAGTTTCGTAACCGGTTTCTTTCTTTCTCATTCTGCTGGAACCATGCTGTCCAGGCTGGAAAGATCTGCGTTTAAAAGCGCATTTTTCAGAATAGCATCTGGCGCCTTTCAAAAAAAGTTGTTCGCCTTCGCGGCGGCAAAGTCTGCATACAGGTCCAATATATCTAGCCATGTTATTTCTCTCCTTTAATCAGACTCGGCGTCGTTTTGGAGGGCGACAGCCGTTATGGGGAATTCCGGAAACATCGGTGATCGAGGTTACTTGTATCCCGGTATTTTGAATAGCTCTGATTGCAGATTCTCGGCTCATGCCAGGACCTGAAACAAAAACGTCAATTTCTTTCATACCAAAATCCAATGCTCTCTTGGCTGTGATTTCCGCAGAAACCTGAGCAGCATAAGGAGTGGATTTTCTCGAACCTTTAAAATTGTTCGAACCGGAAGAAGACCAGCAAAGTACATTGCCGTTCATATCGGTGATAGTGACTATTACGTTATTAAAAGTTGATTGAATGTGTGCCTGACCCTTAGCTACGAGTTTCTTCTCGCGTCTTCGGGTTCTGACTTTGGACTTAGCTCCTGATTTTGCCATTATATTCTCCTTAAATCAGTTTACATCCCCAAAAAATTATTTTTTGATGGATTTTCTGGGACCTTTTCTGGTCCTTGCGTTAGTTTTAGTTCTCTGACCGCGCACAGGTAGTCCTTTTCTGTGTCTCAAACCGCGGTAGCAGCCAATTTCCATCAAACGTTTGATATTCATGGAAACTTCGCGTCTCAAGTCGCCCTCTACTCTATAATCTTCGAGAACTTTCTTGATAGCGGTTATTTCGTCTTCAGTAAGGTCTTTAACTCTAGTGTCAGGATTTATAGCTGTCTTAGCAAGAATCTCTTTGGATGTTGTAAGACCTATTCCGTAGATGTACGGAAGAGCCGCTTCTATCCTTTTGTCTCTGGGCAGGTCGACACCTGATATACGTGCCATGCTTCTTCCTCCTAATTAGCCCTGTCGCTGTTTGTGTTTGGGGTTGTCGTTGCAAATAACCCTGATCACACCGCGACGTTTGATGATTTTACATTTTTCACAAATTTTCTTGACTGATGCTCGAACTCGCATCTCATACCTCCTACCGGATTACAATTCTGTTAAACAAGTCATTTGAAGCGATAAACTATTCGCCCACGGGTCAAATCATAGGGTGTCAATTCTACTGTGACCTTATCACCCGGCAGTATGCGAATGTAATGAATGCGCATTTTTCCGGAAATGTGAGCGAGTATTTCAAGTCCGTTTTCAAGTTGAACCTTAAAACAGGCGTTGGGCAACGCTTCAGATACTGTACCGTTCATTTGTATCGCGTCGCTTTTACTCATTCTTTGAATTACCCTTTCTTACAACCCGTCCGGCGGGTTAACTTCTGTTTGTCTTTAGGAATTATGACGGTACACCGTCAAATCCGTTGTCATCGTCTTGCCGACCCTTGTAAATTGCCGCGATATGTACTCAGACCGACATTAGGCGATCTATTATAGCACAAATTTCATTATAAATCACGTCAATTTTACCGTCTCCGTCAAAAAATAAAACTTTTCCTCGTTTTTTATAGAAATCAATCAAAGGTTCAGTTAAGTCATGATAAACTTTGAGACGCTCTTTGATAACTTCAGGGGAATCATCTTTTCTCTTGGTCAGGGGAGCGGTACACAGATCGCACTTGCCCTCAACTTTAGGGGGCAAATTCTTAAGATGAAAAGTGGCTCCACAACCGCTGCAGACACGTCTGTCAGCAAGCCTGTTTATAAGAACCTGATCATCCACTTCTATTACTACAACAGCTGATAAAGGATTTCCCGATTCTTTCAGCTTTTCTTCAAAAGTTTCCGCCTGTCCAAGAGTTCGGGGAAAACCGTCTAAAATATAGCCTTTTTTACAATCATCACATTCTAAGCGCTTGAGCAGCATCTTAACAGTCAAATCGTCAGGAACCAGCTTTCCCTCAGAAATATAAGAATTAAGCTCCACTCCAATAGAAGAGCCTGAGGAGATCTCAGATCTCATCAGGCTGCCTGTGGATATTTGCGGTATAGAATGTTTTTCCGCCATCCTGGCCGCATAGGTGCCTTTGCCGGCACCTGGAGGGCCTAGGAATATAAGGTTCAGTGAGCGACGCATGATTTATCTCATGCCTTTTTTTTCTTCATGAAACCTTCATAGTGTCTCGTCACGAGATGAGACTCAAGCTGGTTAAAGGTTTCCAAAATAACTCCAACTACGATCAACAATGCTGTGCCGCCGAAATAGAAATTCAGACCAAACGCTGTCATAAGGAAGTTCGGAATCAGAGATATTACTATCAAGAAGATAGCGCCCGCAGTAGTTACCTTTGTCAAAGTCTTCTCTAGAAAGTCTACAGTTTTCTGACCTGCTCTGATACCGGGAATAAAGCCGCCATACTTTTTAAGATTGTCTGCTAATTCTCTGACATCAAAAGTAATTGCTGTATAGAAGAAGGTAAAGAGGAAAATCAGAACACTGTAAGTTATATAGTAAGAAGGCGAGTTATATTCAAAAAGGGTCAAGAACCAGCGAGCTGCCTTGCCGTTAACCCAAGCATAATCCATGCCTGAGATCCATTTGAATATCATAGTCGGAAACATGAGAATAGAGCTTGCAAAAATAACGGGAATAACACCCGCCTGATTTACTTTCAAAGGAATGAAAGTGTTTTGCCCACCGTAAACACGTCTTCCGACAACTCTCTTTGCATACTGAACAGGTATCTTTCTGACTGCTTCCTGAACCCAGACCACGAGCATAACTGTCATAATCATGAGAGCAAGAAGAACTAGGTTTTTGATAACTACTGGAGCTGACAAGTCACCATGCAGGATTTTCATATGCTGAATCAGACCCGGCAAAAAGCCAGCTACTATACCAGTCGTAATTATCATAGATACGCCATTTCCTATGCCCTTCTCAGTCATTTTCTCACCGAGCCACATAACAAAGGCGGTACCTGCAGTCAGTGTTGTCACAGCCATAAGCTTGAAACCCCATCCAGGATTGTGAACAACATTATATCTTTCAAGCATAAAGGTTATACCGAAAGCCTGCAGAATTGCAATTATTATAGTTCCGTATCTTGTATACTGATTAATTTTCTTTCTTCCTTCTTCGCCGCTCTCTTTAGCAAGATGCTGCAAATAAGGAATAACGTACACAAGCAACTGCATAATAATCGATGAGTTGATGTAGGGGGCGATACCAAGCGCGAATATGGAGAACCTGGTCAAAGCTCCGCCCGAAAACAGGTTGAAGAAGTCAATAAGAGGTGAATCTCCTTGTCCGAAGAGCGCCTGTAAATTTGTTACATTCACTCCCGGAGTCGGAATAAAGATTCCCATCCTGAAGACTATCAACATGCCTAAAGTGAAGAGAATTCTTTTTCTCAGTTCAGGTATCTTGAAAGCATTAGACAGGCTCTTGAACAATTTAAATCACCTCTGCCTTTCCACCGGCACGTTCAATTTCTTGTTTCGCCGCTGCGGAAAATTTGTGAGCCTTCACGGTCATGGGTTTTTCCATTTCGCCAGTAGCCAAAATTTTCACCAATCCGGCAGTTGTTTTTATCAAACCTGCTTGAGCAAGTTTTTCAAGATCAACTACTGCATCGGCTTCAAAAATGCTATTCAAAGCTTCAAGGTTCACAACTTGGTATTCAACTCTATTAGGAGGAGTGAAACCGCGTTTGGGAAGAAGCCTTGCAAGACGCATCTGACCGCCTTCAAAGCCTGCATAAGGATGTGTTCTGCCGCTTCTGGAGAGCTGTCCTTTGGCGCCTTTGCCTGATTGATTGCCCATCCCAGAACCGCTGCCTCGCCCTACTCTTCTTTTACGCTTAGTAGAACCAGGAGCTTTTCTTAAATTGCTTAGATTCATCATTGCCATTGCTATGACTCCTTAATTTACTTCAAGCCAACGCTGCATCTTGTTTACCATGCCAAGTATCTGCGGCGTAGCAACGTGCTCCACTTCTTGCTGAAGCTTTCTTAGACCAAGAGCTTCCAAAGTTCGTTTTTGCCTGACGGTAGCTCCGATTTTGCTTCTTACAAGTTTAATGCGAATTTTTTTAGGTTCTGACATAATTATTCTCCCTTGCCTGTAACCACTTGAACAGGAGCCAAGTTGCGATGTTTGGCAACAGTGCCTACGCTGCGCATTGCTTTGAGAGCGTTCATAGTGGCTTTAGCAATGTTCACAGGGTTCTTGGAGCCGATACGTTTTACTAGAACGTCTTTAACTCCAAGAGCCTGGAAAATAGCTCTGGAAGCTCCGCCTGCGATAACACCTGTTCCAGGCGCAGCAGGTCTGATTACAACTTCAGCTGAACCAAATCTGCCGATATATGGGTGAGGAACAGTGTCTTTGTAAAGGTCAACTTTGACCATATCTTTGCGGGCTCTTTCAAAGCCTTTTCTTACTGCATCAGGGACAGCTTTGGCTTTGCCAAGAGCTATGCCGACGCTGCCATTTTCGTCTCCAACGCAAACAAGCACTGAAAAACCAAAGTGGCGTCCGCCTTTAACCGTTTTGCTGACACGGTTAACATAAATTATTTTTTCCAAATATTCGTTTTCAGGCTGCTGATCTCTTCTGTTGCGACTGTCGCGGCGAAAACGGTTGGTGGTATTCTTATTGCCTTGCTGTATAGTCATTTGATATCTCCTAGAAATTCAAGCCGGCTTCTCTGGCACCGTCTGCCAGTTCTTTGATGCGGCCGTGATATTTATATCCAGCTTTATCGAAAACTACAGATGTGATACCTTTTTCAGCCGCCTTTTCAGCCAGCCTCTTGCCGACTGCCTTGGCGCCTTCTTTATTGCCGCCGTTGACGCTTCCTCTGAGATCCTTGTCGTCAGAGCTTGCCATGGTCAATGTATTGCCAGTTTCATCGTCAATGATCTGAGCATATATATGCTTATTGCTTCTGAAAACGGCAAGACGAGGTCTTTCAGCTGTTCCGGACAAATAAAATCTGCTGCGCACATGTCTTTTGCGGCGCAATTCATTTCTATCGCGTTTCATATTTTACACCTTTCTCCTAACGTCAAGCTGCAAGTTTCTTGCCAACTTTGATTCTGACATTTTCGCCTACGTATCTGATACCGGCGCCGTCTTTATAGTGTTTCGGAGGTCTGACTGCTCTGATCTCGGCAGCTGACTGACCGACGTGTTCTTTGTCGATGCCGCTGACTATAATCTTGTTGCCTTCGACCTTCATTTCCACACCAGGAAGAGAAGTGTAATCAACAGTGTGCGAATAACCGACCGACAGGGTAATCTGGTCTTTAGCTTTGGATGCTACCTTATAACCGACACCAATGAGTTCAAGCGACTTTGAAAAGCCTTCTGTAACGCCAACAATCATATTGTTGACGAGTGATCTTACAAGACCGTGAAGAGCTCTTTGCGACTTGGGAATTTGGCCTTCGGTTTTAGCAAGGGCACATTTTACTTCGCCGTCTTCTATAACGACATCAATTCCCGGAGGGAATGATTTCTGCAAAGTGCCGTTCT
>JGI24710J26742_10005129_pt1 | contig 10456 bp, 3 predicted proteins | sample BioPla2DNA2_FD_26742 | JGI IMG/M metagenome (IMG submission 26742) | reverse complement strand
CACTATGCTTAAACGATAACGAGTATCATAATTGATTCTCTTTTTATTTTGCATTAATTTAATGTCATTTTCAGTAAACAAGAGCGACAAACCTAAATGACTTGCCTTTTTGTTTTTTTACTTTACTGATATGTATTTTCTTGCTGGTGGTAAAATTGATGATGAAGGAAGTATATGTTCAGGTCTTGAAGTGGAAATTAAAGAAGAAACAGGGATTAATATAGATTTAAGTAATGGGCAACCTTTTTTGCTAGTGCAGCAATATGTAAGTGATTATCCTAAGCGAGATAATCAAGGGTTTAGTAATAGATTAAGTGAAACTTTTTATTTTATTATTCATAACAATGATGAAATAAAAGTTGAAGAAATGTCATTGACTGAAAAAGAAAAAAAAGGTAACTTTTCAGTTTTCAGAATTCATCCAAGTGATATTAAAGGATTATTGTCAAGTCACACTACTAATAATCCAAGAAATGAATTTTTTACTAGAGAATTATTAGCCGTTTTAGATAAATATATAGATAAAGGATTATCCTTTGAAACTGAAAAACGTGCAAATAGATTTTATCACTCATAATTTAATGCATTTAACTTTATATTTTATTTTTAAAATTCACTTGTCCTTAGTGATTAAAAAGGAATTATTAGAAAAAGAAATAAATCTTAATTAAAGTTTTATTTCTTTTTTAAAATACTTTATTATTCTTAAATAACTTAATAAACTTATTAATATAGCGATTACTATAAAGATAAATATTTTTATCATGCTTATCTTTTTAGGTATTAGAGTGCTTACTCCATTATTTGAGTAAAAGTTTATTAAGTCTACATCTACAATGATTTTATCTTCTATTGATATTATATTATTATTTAGTAAGTCTGAATCATCATATATTGAAAACTTTTTGGTAACTGGATCATATTTAGAAACATACTTAATCTGTGAATCTGGCATTTTTTTAGTTTTTACTTTACTAAGTGGATTACTTATTAGTACTTCTTCTAATTTTTTATATTCCTCATAATCTTCACTTATATTTTGATCAATCACATGAGGTTTTTTAGTTATTTTATCTTTAAGATACTCTATTACAGAAATATCTTTTTTGGTTTTATCACTAAAGAGTTTTTGACCACTTCGGTAATCAAAACCATAGACACTTCCATCTTCATAATATACTAAGGTAAAACTTGAATTATTATGCAGGTTAGAAGTAAAATACTTAATATTATTATTTACAAAATCATTAGGAACATTTATTAGTTCTTTAAGATTATATATTACTCCATTTGTTCCGAGCATAGTTTCATAATCTTTATTACCATAACTATCTATTATAATACTAGTTTTTATAGTTGATAAATCTTTAGAAATATAACTGAGTTTTCCATTTTTAACTATTAAGATGTCATCTACATATGTTTTAATATTATCACTATTTATAATATTTGAATAATTTAAATATGTTTCAATATCATAATTATCATAACTAAACTTATATAGTGGTTTTGAATCAGTTTTATTAATTGAAGAGATAGAATAAAGTGTTTTTTCATTTGATAAAGAATGAATATTACCATCTTCATCAATTGCTTTATCATGGTATATATGAATAAAATTACCTGATATTATATCTTTATTACTTATTATTTTATTGTCTTTAATATAATAATATCCATCTTCTGTTGTTGATATCTTTTTTCTTAAATCTTCTTTATTTATAATTTCTATTTTTTGACTATTAAAGTTTTCTATAAGTAATTCAAAATTTGTATTAAAGTTATAATCAAATGTATATACTCTTTCTCCTATATTAGATTTATAAATTACTTCATCATTAGCTTTTAGAGTAAAGGTACTGAAATTATCTACTTTATCAAATTCTATATTTATTTTATCTACATCAACAGGATAGACATTTACACTTGGAAGCTCTGAGAACTCAAAGATATTAAGAGATTTACCCATCACCATTTCTTCATTTGGAAGATCAAGTTCTACTTGGTTAGCTGTTAAAGCTCCAGTATTAGCTTTTAGAAGTGGGAATTTATCTCTATTTAAAGGCNCGAATTCAAATCTTGCTGTTGTAAAACCTCTCGAGGTATAAGTTGTTCTAGTTTTTAAATCATTTAAAGTAACTAAATTGTTCTCTGTTAAACCATTATTAGGAATATTAGTAATAGTTTCATCATTTATTTTTAATTTATCATATACCATTAAATTGTTTATTAATGAGCTGTATGCTCTATTATTACCTATTGCAGCTAGGGCACTTCCACCTTCAGTTGTTGTATTTATATTAGCAGCTACAACATTACTATAGTAGTGTCCATTATAAATAGGTCCTTCTACATAGCCACTTATTCCACCTGCATTGTTTTGAGCTTTAATAGTTCCACCTGCTACTATGTTGTAATATACTCTGATTGGGTTTGTCGCATTTGTTGTAAGAGCATTAGCAACGTATCCTTGGATTCCACCCGCATTTACTCCTGTTGCAGTTACATCAGCATTTGTTGTTAAATATGCAAGATTTGTATTTTTACTTATTCCAGCTATTCCACCTACATTATTTAAACCGGTTACTGAGGTGTTATAAACAAAGGAATAATAGATTACTTTTCCATTATGAAGTCCGGTTATGCCACCTACGTAGTTACCATTTGATTCTATTTTAGAATTAAGAACTCCTGAGTTATACATTCCATATGATCCAGCATGCCCCATAATACCACCTACATAATTTGTTGTTGTATTTAGTCCATAAACTTCTGAATCATGAAGAAATATATTATAGTGATAATACTGAGCTAGTCCATATACTCCACCTATGTAGTTTGTTGTGCCATATACTTTAGTATCTCTAACTTCAACATCTCTGGTGTAATATACATATGAATAACCACTAAATCCACCTACATAACTTGTGCCTGTTACTACAGCATTTTTTACAGTTGAGTCATCTGATGAGCCACGACCAAATATTCCTCCTACATATGATGTTCCGGTAACTGTTACATCTTCTACATTAAATCTATAATAGGTAGTAATATCTCTATATGGTCTTGACCCAATTAAACCTCCGGTGTACTGTGCTCCTGTTACTGTAATATTTTTACCATTTATATCATTATAAGCTGTTTCAAATGCATAACTAATTAATCCTGCTGTGTAATTAGCTCCTGTTACATTTATATTCTCAACATTTATATTAGATATATGATAGCCTCTACTTCTAGCAATTGGAGCATTGTATGCCATTCTTGGGGCATCTATTTCTATATTAGTAAAGTTTACTTTATTAATATCAGCGTAACTAAAAGTTATTATATTATTATAATTACCTGATGTTCTAGTGTTTTTTATTGTGATATTATCAAAATTAACATTTTCTAAATTAGTAGTTATTGTTTTTATTAATGCTTGAGATGTAGCATTTTTACTTATAGTTAAATTTTTAATAGTATAACCATCATCTAGTCCTTCTAACCTAGCAATTACTACATCAGTATTTATGTTTACTTTACCTTCAAAATCAATATCTGTTATTAATCTATAATTCTCTGGAATTGATTTATCTATTTTTTGCCAATCTTCAAAAGAACCTATATTTTTATAAAACTGTAGGTCTAATTTTACTGACTTTAAAAATTCTTTTATTTCATTATTCTCTTTATAAATTATTTTATTTAGTTTATATGTATCAAGTGCTCTAGTAGGCTCTGCTATAACTTCTACTGTAGTTGTTTTATTTTCAGTTATAATTTTGTTTATAGATAATATATCTAAATAATCAAACTCTATTTCTGTTACTTCTACTTCATCTGGATTATTAAAACTTATTAATATAGTAGCATCATTCATTCTTTTTACAGTATCTACACTTAGTACTTCAAACTTTTGTCTTGGAAGATAATTATCAATTTGATTAGGTAGTAAAGATGAACCATCAGTAAACATAAGTTTAGGAAGAATAGCTTCACTTGATTTAGTATAGTCAAAATATTGACCTAAATTTATTGTTACCTCATAACTACTTTCATTTAATAACTCATCATATGAGATTAAATTTTCACCATAAAAGTGTCCACTTTCATACCCATTAATAAGCTGAGTTCTAAGTGCATAATTATTTTGATTCGGTGCTTTATTACCAGTTGTTCGGTTCATATAAGATGTAATGTAAGAACTATAGATATTTCCGAGTGCTAAGGTGTTATGAAGATAATTATTGGTTGAGTTTCCGATAATACCACCAATATAATCAAGTTCACTTTCTATATCAACATTACTATAAACATTTGATATATTAGCACTAGATAATCCTACTATTCCACCTGCATGACTTGAGTTAGTTTTTATTTTACCAACAGCATAGCAGTTTTCAACTATTCCGCCATCAAGTTGACCAACTAATCCACCAACACCGTATGTTGATACTGAATCAGTTATGTTAATATCAACATCTTGGGCAAATGAATTTTGAACATAACCTCCAGTTATAAAACCAGCTATTGGTCCGATTCTAACATCAATTAGTTCTTCAGCATTGTTGTTTTTAAAATTAGTAACTGATGAGTTTTTAATAATTATTCCATTTCCATAACCAATAATTCCACCGATATAACTAGTAGCATTTACTACTACATCTTTCATATGGACATTATCTACTGTAGCAACACCACTACTGTTATAAATCATTCCACCATAGCTACTAGCATTATTTTTTTTAAAATTTAATACATTTAAATTTTTTATTTCACCAGATAATGTTGTAAATAATCCATTACCACTATTTATTTCAATGTTTTTTATAGTATGATTATCTCCATTTAACTTACCACTAAAGTTACCTATTAAAAAGTTGTTTGCATACTTAAAATCTAAATCTGATGTTAGTTGATAATTCTCACTAAGACTTTCTCTGATTGATTTCCAGTCATCTATATTATCTACTCTTCTATATAGATCAAAATAAAGAGCTCTTTCATTATCAAGATAATGCCTAGTATATGGAATATTAAAAGCACTTTGAGAAGTAATGGATTTAACATAATATTTTGATAAATACTTAATAGGGTTTTCTACTATAGCATATAATGTTGTTTTTCCTTTACTTGTTTCTTGACTTAATATTCTTATACTAGCATCTTTTATACTAATGTTAGTTACTACTTCCATAGAAGGATTATGAATATCAAACATTACTTCTGCTGATTCAATATTACTTTCAATAACTTCAGTTGAAATAATATCTAGTAGGTCAGAATCTTCTACTGGTGCTAGTTCGATTAAATCTTGATACGGCATACTTTTTGGCCAGTTTAGCTGCGGGTAGTACCCATTATTAACAAGCTCATCAACTATAAAGGCATTTTCTTCATTTAATACCTTATTTTGAAAATTAGCATCATTGACTGCTACATTTGATATTTTCTGACTATAATTTGAGTTATAAATACTATTTGATGAGTAAAATAAATTACTTGCAGTTACTCTTCCTGAGACATAACCAACGTTTGGATCTCCACTTGTGTTGTTTGAGTTTATTTCTCCAACAGCATATGCATTTTGAATTATACCTCTATTACTCTCACCTACTAGCAGTCCAACCTGGCGGTCATTTGACGTTCCGTTGTAGGCTGTATTTACACTTATTAAAGAGAATACATTTTTAATTTGAGAGTTTACTCCAGTATAGGCAGCTACTGCTCCGACTCTTTTAGTTGATGAAGTTTCATTTACAAAAGTAGCATCGATTGGCTCTCCATATAAGTATCCATTTTTAACTGTTCCATAATTATGAATTAGAAATGGTGAGAAGAATCTAGCCCCTTTAAAGGAAACTTTTGAGTTTACTACAAAGTTAGTAATTATTCCATAATTTACATATGAAGTAGTTCCAGTTATTATATTAGGAACTCTATTTGATTCTTCAATTGTTACCATTATATTTTCAATTATTCCATTATTACGATAATTAAATCCATAGTAATAACTACGTTCAACAGCATTATTTAAATAAATACGAAGGTCAATGTTTTTAACTTTACCAGTACTAGCAATAGTATGAAATAAATAAGATGGTCCACCTTGTGCTGCTATAATTACCTGATTACCTTGAAAGTCTATTTCTCCATAGAAAGCAGCACTATAAACATTTCCATTATTTCTAAAATCTAAATCTGTAGTTACTATATATCTTCCATTATTATGCATTAAAAAGAATTCAGATACACTTCTAATACTTCTAATTTCTTTTTCAGTTGTAAAATAATTAGATGCTATTACATACTCTCTATTTCTTATTTTAACTACTAAGTCTATTTGATAATTACTATTTTTATTTAAGAAGTGTGTAGTCTCTTTATTTATTACTTTATTTTCACTTTCTATTTCATAGTGATTAGTTTCAGTTAAAGTATTTTCTCTATATATCTTTACATAATAATCATTAGTAGTTATTTCATCTCTAGTATCATTTAAATTAACATTTACTAAAGCCTCATAAGTAGGATGAGATATAAAATCTTCATAATTAGTAGCAGTATTTCCCTTTTCTATTTGTAGTTCTTTTACCTTAATAGAAGTTTTAGAGTTATTACCACTAGTTTCTCTAATGTTAAAACCAACATAGCCTCTTGCTCCTAAAGTAAATGTATAGGTATATTTTTTATACTCTTCTGTTAAATTAGAAATTGCAAATGTTGTTGAGTTTGAATCAGTATTAGTAAGATATGCGGGTGCTGTTCCCTCTACCCTTTTAGCATAAAAAGATACTGTAATAACCTGTCCTACATAGTCTATTAAGTAATAAGAGTTATTACGATATCCATTTTGTGCTGTAAATGTAATGGTATTATTTGGAACATCAATAAACTTCTCATCAGTACCTGAACCTAGACTTTTCCACCTAATAGTATTATTAATATTAAATAAATTTTTACCTACTTGTTTTTCTAGTAAGCTAATAATACTAACATCCCCACTTATTCCTACTTCAGTAAATACTTTATAACTGTGTATTATTTTATTTTCAATAAAGGTTGTATTATCTTTTCCCTCATTATATTCCTCAGCTATATAATTAAAAGTATAATAATGATTAGGTCTTAATTTATCATATGTTAATCTTAAATAATCATCATTTATATTAATATTTTCTATTCTAACTATTTTATTTGCTTCATCCCTTACTTCAAGTCTTACTTTACCTGATAAGATTGCTAGATCTTCATCTTTAATTTTAACATCATAATCAATTATACTCTCTGTTGAAAAACTATTTATAATTAGTACTTCTGCAGCATTTTTAAGAGTAGTAAATGATTTTAAATTAGTTAGGGTATTTAATATATAATCTTTATTACCTTGTTTAACAATAGAATCTATTTCAATATAATAGGTAGAAGATGATGATAAATTCTTAATCTCTTCTATTAATACATTACCTTGTTTTAAACTTGTAATATCACTTGACGATATAATACTTGAATATACTATAGTTTCAATCTCATTAGTTTTTTCTATTATTTTAATATTTAATCTATCTAATAACCCAATTAATTTATCACTAGTACTATTATTATCAATTGAATAAGAAATGCTTGCTGTTTCCTGGGCTATTTCATCTAGGCTTAGGTCAAGCCTTATATACCCTAAAGATGTTATTGGAACAGAAGTGAATTTAGTTTCTCCTATTAAAGTATCTTTATATGTTCCATTTCCATCTTCAATATTATAATCTGCATATAAATATATTGAAAACAAATCATTTGAATCTAAATTAGTAAGAGGTATTAAACCATCTTTAGGTACTAGACCTGATTTTATTATTTCATTTTCGCGAGTTACTACTACGAAGCGAAAGTTTGATATTGAAGCATTATCTTTATTTTCTAAAGAAGCACCAAGGGTTACTTTAGCAATATCATTTTCAACTACTTTAACACTAGCACTAGGAATTTGTTTTGATGTTCTTGTTGATGATTTATTATTTAATACTACTACATTATTTCCAAAACTATCTGACATTACTATTTCATAGTCTATTGTTTGATTAGATGGAATGTTTGATGGACTTGTATAGGTTATTTTTTCTCCATTAAATAATTTACTTATATCATTTCCATTTAAGTTGTAAATAGAGTCATTTAAATGAACTGATACTCTTCTTACTCCCTTAAGTGTTTCAGTATTTAATCCCTCTATTATTTCAAAGTTAATTATTTCTATTTTAGAAGAATAGATAGGTCCATTTTCAAAAGATATTTTAACTGGAGGAAGGGTATCAAGTCCCTTAGTACGTATAGAATCATTAAAAAATGTTCTTTCTACTTCACGACCCTCTTTATTTATATAATTATAATAACCTCTAACCTGGTATGTTTCACTTGGAGATAAACCAGAAATTTCAAAGTTTCCAGATGAAACAAAAGATCTTCTTAAATATATTCTTCCATCTAACTTAACTTCAAAAATAATTGGTGTAGTTATTACTGATGAGGGATCGCTTATCTTTAAAGATGATGTTGTTGAGTAGACATTTGTTTTAAATTCACCAGCAGATACCTCTGGCATTTGATATAAGATTTCTTCTACTTCATTTGAATCGTCATCTTCTTCTTTAATTATTTCTTCTTCTGGTTGTTTCTCTGATATATGTTTTAAATTAATTAAAAATTCTTCATATGTAAGCTCATTATTACCTACTATAATTTTAGATACTAAATCTACTCCATTTATTTCTTTATAGATTAATTCATCTAAAGAAAATTCATAGTATTTAATAGTATTATCTCCAAAATAAATGATACTATTTAAATCTATAGTGTGATTATTAGTATATGTTTCTATAGTTATAAACGATGAATTTACATATAAAGAATTTGAAAGTTTTAAAAATAAATAATTTATTTCATCTGCCCTCATTAAATCAGCTCTGTTATAAAGCTCTCCACCTGTTAATGTTAAATTAGGATAACCTTCATAGAAATTAAATTCTGAATCAATAAGAGTACTTTCCTCTGATAAATTAACAACAGCTAGCTTATCATTAGTAAATATTGGATATATGGGATTAATATTAACTTTTTTATTCTCTCCAACAAATAATTTTCCATGACTTTTATAGATATTATCATAAGCATTTACTTTAATTGGTTTAATTATCTTTTCTTCTTTATTTAAACTATCTTTAAATAAATTCTCTGCAAGTTGATTTCCAGGTAAAACAAAACCATCATAGTCTATTATTTGGATTGGTTTAAATCTAAAAATAACTAAAATGATAACTATAACTAAACTTAATAAAATTCCTGCAAATGTTTTCTTCATACTTAATTCCTTTTACTTATACTTCTTTAAATAATCTAAATTCTTAATTAGTAGTCTAGAACTTCCATCATGAACAACAGCATCTATACTTAAATTTACTTTATAACCACTCGATTCTGCATATATATCTTCATTTATATTAATTGTCTTATATTCTTTATTTTCATAATCGTATATTTGAATATTGTCAAAATAATTTAATATTATATAAGACATTGGAGATAATTTTATAGTAGTATCTCCTACTTTGATTGTTGTTTCTTCTATAAAAAAATATAAATCTACTCCATCATAAATAAATGAATTATTAAGTGGTGTTTTTTTATCTCCTCTTTTTAAATATATTATATCATCTTCTTTTATTATTTTAGAAAAATACGGTATTTTATATTGAACTCCGCTAGCTTTAGGGAGTACTATTGACATTGTTTTAGGGAATAATACTTTACTTTCATTAGTAAAATATAGAGGAGTAGTATCTAAGATTACTTTATAATTATCAATGTTTAACTCTGTTATTTCTTTGTTTTTAGTTATCTTTAAATTACCTGTATAGTCAAATTTAATACCTGATAAATATTGATAAAAGTCATGGTTTTCAAATACTTCTTCTTCTAACTCTTTTTTGAATGTAAATGTTAATATTAAAACAATTATTAAAGTTATTAAAGTTATTAAAGTAAATAAAGCACCTATCTTAAGTATATTATTTCTCATATTGTTTTTTCTCCCTTACTAAAATATCATTTATTCTTTTAAATAAAGAATAAGTAGAACTTATAATTATAAATATTATTAGTAGTATTATCATTAGTACTACATACCAGATTACATTTACTTCTTTTAAGTATTCAATTAAATATTTAATTAAAATTAAGATTGTATACTCAATTCCACTATTAAATAAATCAGGAATGATACTTATATATCTATCAATACTTGTAGGTCCTATTAAACTAAGAAGAATTAATAATAAAATGGTGTAGGTACTAAATTCTGGCATAAATATTAAATGCCAAATAATAAACATATATTTTATTAAAGATGCTGAAAATGAAATAATTGCTTGTCTATCTAAATTTAAAAATAAAGAATATAATTTTATATTTTTAATATCAA
>JGI24710J26742_10005118_pt1 | contig 10473 bp, 9 predicted proteins | sample BioPla2DNA2_FD_26742 | JGI IMG/M metagenome (IMG submission 26742) | reverse complement strand
AAATTAGCACTCGTTTTGTGTGAGTGCTAAAAACAAAAATGTTCTATTAAATTAAAAATATATTTCTCTTTAAATGTCACCTAAAAGCACTTGATAAGAAAATGGAGAAACAAAGATTTCATCTATCTCTTTATTTGTAATAGCGTCAAAAAGCTCCTTTTTGCCAATTAATTGTTCAACAGAAAGCCTTGTGCCTATGGTGCCTTTGTTTACTGTTATTATTGCCATTTTTTTGAGACTATTATCAATTCTCGCAAACACACACAAATCCTCATTCACCTTTAAAAATTTAAGTTCTCCCTTTGCAAAAACATCACTAGAATGACGAATTTTTGATAATTTTATTACATAATCGATAAGTTCCTTATTCTCTCTATCCCATGGATAGCACTTTCTATTAAACGGGTCTTTATACCCCTCCTGTCCGGCCTCATCTCCATAATAAATACAAGGCACACCAGGAAGAAAAAATTGCAGTACCATAGCCACCTTAAGTAAATTAACACCATGGGAATATTGTGCCGGAGAAAGCTTTTGTTTAGATTGCCATTCTCTGTCATTAAATCCGACAGGAATACCACCTAGTCGTGTAATTGCTCTTTCAGTATCATGTGTTGATAAAAAATTCATCAGCACATCTATGCAGGGCTTCGGATAATGCTCTAAAATCGTCATAATAGAATTTTTAAAGTCGGTAGGAGAGCCTCCTGAAACATAGTTTAAAATTGCCTCTTTAAAAGGATAATTCATTACACTATCTAGCTGCCCGCCAACAAGATAGCGTCGCCTTACACCATAGCTTTCTTTATTGCTGGCATCCTCCCACACTTCACCGTAAAGTATTTTGTCATTTCCACTACTTTTCACAGCTTTGTTAATATTATCTATAAATTCATCTGGCAGCTCATCTGCTACATCAAGACGCCAACCTCTCGCACCCTTTTCAATCCATTTTTTTATTATCCCATTATCACCACAAATATAATTAGTATAGCTTTTGTTATTTTCATTTACATTAGGAAGAGTGGATATCCCCCACCAGCTTTCATATTCATCAGGATAATTAATAAAATTGTACCAGCTGAAAAACGGACTCTTATCATCACGATATGCACCTGTTTTTTCGCCGTATCTGCCATACTTATTAAAATACCTACTATCCGCACCCGTATGAGAAAATACTCCATCAAGAATAATATTTATTCCTTTTTCCTTTGCTTTTTTACACAAGTTTTCAAAATCCTTTTCACTGCCAAGCATAGGGTCTATTTTTTCATAATCGGCAGTATTATACCTGTGATTTTCATGTGCCTCAAAAATAGGATTTAAATAAATGCAAGTAACACCCAGCTGCTTTAAATAATCAAGCTTCTGCTCAATTCCCTTTAAATCTCCACCGAAATAATCATTGTTTAATACCTTTCCATTATCATCGGGTCTAAAAAAAGGCATATCATACCAATTTTCATGGATAATTCTATCCTCTGGGAAATCGTGTACAGCATCACTTTTATAAAATCTATCAGGAAAAATCTGATACATCACCCCACCCTTTAGCCACTCGGGAGTTTGCATACCTTTTTCGAAAACAGTAAGCTGAAACATTTCTCCCCCGTCAAAGCTGCCTAATGAAGCTCCCTGCCTTTTTATATATCTTCGTGTGTTATCAAGCATTAGAGTAAAATAATATTGATGAAGTCCTTTATTTTCGGGGGAATATTCGCATAAATAAACATCATCTTCCTGTCTTTCTTCACTTTTATTCAAGGGAATATATTTTTCCTTATATCCCGGTCGAAACATAACCAACGACAATTCTTTAACATCCGAACCCCTTGGCATATGAATCTTAAACCGACATTTTTCATTTACTTCAACAGCACCAAAGGGAGCTTTGTATTCTTCTGAAAAGGAATCAAAGATATTATTTTCATGTTTATAAAGCATCAAATTATTACTCCAATCAGTTATAAATCCCAAATATTATTTGCATAGTCAAGCACTGCTCTATCAGCTGAGAAAATACCCGAAGACGCTATATTGATTAAGGATTTTTTATTCCAATCTATCTTGTTTTTATANACCTCACTTNCCCTCTTTTGGATATTATGATAGCTATCAAAATCCGCAAGCACCATATATGGGTCATTAAANTTTAAAGAATTAGCCACATCATCAAATTTCGAGCCATTTATCCCTTCATACATTTTATTAATAGCAGCTGAAATTCTTCCGTCACTATTATAGTATTCCTGAGGGTTGTAGCNAGGCTTTTTNGCAAGAACTTCTTCTGNTTTCATACCAAATATAAATATATTATCATCTTTTACAGCTTGGCTTATCTCTACATTCGCCCCATCATATGTGCCTATTGTCAAGGCACCGCTTAGCATTAGCTTCATATTGCCTGTACCACTAGCCTCTGTTCCTGCTAATGAAATCTGCTCTGAAACCTCACTTGCCGGCATTAAAATTTCGGATAAAGTTACTCTATAATCCTCCAAAAACACCACATTAAGCTTTTCACTGATTTTAGGATTTTTACGGATTTCTTCACCTATGGACCAAATAAGCTTTATTATCTGCTTAGCAAGATAATATCCAGGGGCAGCTTTTGATGCAAAAATATATGTTTTTGGCACAAAATCGGCATCAGGATTTTCTAATAGATAATTATATTCAGAAATAATATTAAGAACATTTAAGTGTTGACGCTTATATTCATGCAAGCGTTTTACCTGCACATCAAAAATACTATCTGTATTTAGCACTAACGAAGTAGTGTCTTTTACATATTTAGCAAATGTTTCTTTGTTTTCATGCTTAATTTTAGCAAGTTGTTCAAGCACATATTTATCATCGGCAAATTGCTTAAATTTTTCCAGCTCAATAGCATTTTTCTTAAAGCCCGAGCCTATTGTCTTTTCAAGCAGCTTTGTCAAACCTGAATTTGACTGTAGAAGCCATCTGCGGTATGCTATTCCGTTAGTAACATTTTTAAATTTATCAGGCTCAAGCTTATATTGTTCATTAAAAATATCGTCTTTAATAATCTGCGAGTGCAGTGCCGAAACGCCATTCACACTATGTGATGCAGCGACACATAAATTTGCCATTTTCACCTTAGAATCATCTACAATAGTAAGCTTAGAAACAATTTTTTCATCATTAGTATGTGATAAAATTTCAGCACAATATCTACGGTTTATCTCATAAATAATTGCTGTTATCCTAGGAAGAACTCTCTCAATTAAATCTCTGTTCCAAGTTTCTAAAGCTTCAGCCATAACAGTATGATTTGTATATGCAAAGGTTGAGGTAGTGATATGCCATGCATCGTCCCAGCTATAACCACAGTCGTCAAGCAGAATCCTCATCAGCTCTGCAATAGCAAGAGTTGGGTGAGTGTCATTTACATGGATAGCTGCCTTTTCATGCAGATTATCAAGTGTGCCATAGGTATTCATATGTCGCATAACAATATCACCGATTGAAGCTGAGCACATAAAATATTGCTGACGCAAACGCAAACTCTTTCCTTCCAGATGATTATCATTAGGGTAAAGCACCTTGGATATAGCATGTGCAAAATTATTTATTCCTAAGGCATTTGCATAATTACCATTATTAAACATTCCCATATCAAAGGAGCTTGTCTTTGCTGCCCATAATCTCAGCTTTGAAACGCCCTTGCTATCATATCCTGAAACATATAAATCATGAGGAACAGCAGTAACTGTTGTATAATTTTTATAGTGAAGTATGTGCTGATTTTTTTCAAACTTTTCTTCGATTTCACCATCAAATTTCACTTCAATAGATTGGTCGGGACTAGGAACAAGCCACACCTCTCCACCTGGCAGCCAGTTATCAGGTAATTCAGTCTGCCATCCATCGATAATTTTTTGCTTAAAAATACCATATTCATAGCATATTGAATACCCAGTAGCTGGTATCTCTTGAGTTGCCATAGCATCCATATAGCAAGCTGCAAGTCTGCCTAAGCCCCCGTTTCCAAGCCCTGCATCAGGTTCTTCCTCAAAAATTGAGTCCATTTTAATATTGTACGAATCCAAGGTACTTTTAACTTCATCTTCAATACCGAGATTATATAAACTTGTTTTTAAAGAGCGACCCATTAAAAATTCCATGGAAATATAATAAATCTGCTTTTTGCCCTCTGAATTAATATTTGTAATAAATCTATGTCTTTTTTCTCTTAAATATTCAACGACAATAGAAGCCAACGCTCTATATATTTGCTTATTAGATGCTTCTTCCGGCTTTAATCTATACTCCATGCTCAATTTATCTTCAATCATTTTTTTGAGCTGTGCCTGCGTAAAAATTGACTTCATAAAATATTCCTTTCAAAAAAGCTATTTATTTAAAAGCTATTCATTTAATTGTATCATAGATATAATGGTAATATAAATCTTAAATTTTGTAATTTAACTATTATATTATATCAATTTCTAACTAAAAAGTCAAAGACTTTTTAAGCTTTTTCAGCATGAAAAAAACGTTTACAACGGTATTTAAGTAAAATTTACATATAATCACGATAAATTAATAGTTTATTAACAATTATTTTGTCCTGTTCATACTTTTTTCGGTAAAATTATTAAAAACTAAGCTTTATCTACTTGACAAGCCAATCATGATTTGATATAATAGCTAATTGAAGTATATCTTCAGCTTAGATTAAATATCTGAGTATCCTTTCTTGCATTAAAAATGCAGGATATAATCCATAAGGAGGTGCTGATTTGGCAAAAACAACGGAAAAATATGAGGCTGTTACAATATTTTCATTAAAAAATGGCGACGAAAATGTAAAAAGTCTTATTGAAAAATTCTCTGATTTAATAAAAGAGAATGCAGAGCTCGTTGAAGTAAATGAATGGGGCAAACGCAAGCTTGCTTATCCTATCAATTATGAAAACGACGGCTATTATGTTGTTTACAATTTTGATGCAAAGCCCGAATTCCCCGCAGAATTTGAGCGTATTGTAAACATTACTGATGGCGTTATCCGTACTTTAGTAGTTTTAAGAAAATAGGAGTGTATGACAGAAAGGTAAGTTTATTATGTACAATAAAGTTATTTTAATGGGCAGGCTCACACGTGATCCTGAATTACGTACCACTCCTAACGGTATTTCCGTCGCTACATTTTCTATTGCCGTTGACAGACGCTTTGCAAAAAGCGGTGAGGAAAGGAAAACAGATTTTTTCAATATTGTCGCATGGCGTCAAACCGCAGAGTTTGTTTCTAAGTACTTTTCTAAGGGCAGGAGTATTTTAGTAGAGGGTGAGCTTCAAACCAGAAGTTATGTTGATAAGGACGGTGTAACCCGTTATATCACTGAAATCATTGCTGACAACCTTCACTTTACCGGTGAGCCAAAAAGTAGTAATACTGGCTCAACTTACTCAAATGCACCGCATCCAGCTCAAGCTATAAATGAGCAGAACAGCAAGGCATTAGGAAATGCGGATGATTTTGTTGATACAGATGATGATGAGGAATACCCTTTCTAATTAATTTGAGTAAATTCAAATTACAAACAAATCAGCGAAAGGAGTTTTGAAATGGCTGTTAGAAATTCAGACANGANCTTTAAGCGTCCNCGTAAAAAAGTTTGCCAGTTCTGTGCAGACCGTGCTGAATTTATAGATTATAAAGATGTAAACAAGCTAAAGAAATGCATGACTGAGCGTTCTAAGATTCTTCCTAGACGTGTTACAGGCACTTGTGCATATCACCAAAGAGAGCTTACCTCTGCTATTAAGAGGGCAAGGCATTTAGCTTTAATCCCATATTCAGCAGATTAATGCAAGATTTATATTTACGGCGGCTTTTGTCGCCGTTTTATTTATAATAGTATTATCAAAAGCAGTGGAGGTTTTTATGAATATTCAGATTTTTGGTAAATCAAAATGCTTTGATACAAAAAAAGCTGAGCGTTGGTTTAAAGAAAGAAGAATCAAATTTCAGCTGATTGATATTGCTAAATTTGGTATGAGCAATAAAGAATTTGATTCCATAATGAGAAATGTAAATTCTCTTGATGATATAATAGATAAAAAATCTAAGCTTTATGAAAAATTATTTATAAAACATCTCGCTAGTGAAAGTGCCGTTATTGACAGTCTTTTTGACAACCCAGCTTTATTTAAAACACCTATTGTAAGAAATAAGCAAAAGGCAACAATAGGCTATAAGCCTGAAGTTTGGGAAAAATGGCTTGATCAATAGTATATAATATTAATAATCACTTGTAAAAGCCTCATGACTTAAAGCATTTTTTGCTTTAGGATGGGTTCTTAATCGTAATTTTATATAAAAAATCCGCTGCTTCATTCACGCTTAGTGAAAAAACAGCGGTTTTTTAAAATAATGATTTAGTAAGTTTTCACGCCATCTCTGTCATCGTGATAATCCTTGTCTTCAATTACATTTGTTCTTCTAAAGAACAACGAGATGCACCACAATGCACTGAGAGCTACGATTACGTAAATAATTCTTGCTCCCATAGAGGTTGAAGAACCAAAAATCCAAGCTATAAAGTCAAATTCAAAAAATCCGACTAATCCCCAGTTCAATCCACCTATAACAAGGATGAACAAAGCTATTCTATCAAGCATTTTGAAACTTCCTTTCTCTTTCAGTTTTGTTCTAAGCATTAGCTTTAGCACATTATATAAAAAATTATTTTAAAAATAATTGTTTTACAAGCCATGCATTTATATTATTTCCTTATAAAAAAACTTTATTCAAGAAAAAAAATTATACAAAGTAAAAAAATATTATAAAAAGATTGAAAATATACTTAATTACTGCTATAATAAAAGATAACAAAAAATTTAAACAAACATAACAAAAGAAAGGGTATTTTATGAAATATGCTGTAATTTTATGCGATGGCATGGCAGACTTACCAGTTGATGAGCTTGGTGGAAAAACTCCAATGAGTGCCGCAAAAAAGCCTTTTATGGACAGCCTTGCCGCTAAATCAGAAGTAGGACTTGTAAAAACAGTTGCTGATAACCTTAAGCCGGGCAGTGATGTTGCAAACCTATCTGTTTTAGGCTATGACCCTGCTATTTATTATTCGGGGCGTTCTCCTCTTGAGGCAGGCAGCATCGGCATTGATATGAAGTCAACCGACGTTTCCCTTAGATGCAACCTTGTTACTGTTTCAGATGAAGAAAATTATGAGGATAAAACCTTAATAGATTATTGTGCTGATGATATATCCACTGAAGAGGCTAGAATAATTATAGAATTTATTCAAGAAAAATTAGGTAACGAAAGTTTTTCATATTATGCAGGCGTCAGCTACCGTCACTGCTTAATATGGGATAAAGGAACTACTGATTTAGGCACACTTACGCCTCCTCATGATATTACGGGCAAGCCTGTAAAGGGGCATTTGTCAACCTCTGATAATGCAAAGCCTTTAATTGAAATGATGAAAAAGAGCTATGATTTGCTTAAAAGCCATCCTATAAATCTTGAAAGAATTAAAAAAGGTAAAAGGCCCGCAAACAGCATTTGGTTTTGGGGGGAAGGAACAAGAAAGCCTTTAAAGCCATTCTTTGAAAAATANGGTAAAAAGGGTGCGATGATTTCTGCTGTTGACTTGCTCAAAGGCATTGGAAAATTTACCGATATGCAAGTAATAAATGTAGATGGTGCGACCGGCTACATCGATACTAATTTTGACGGAAAAGTAAACTCAGGTATAAAGGTACTTAAAAACGGAAGTGATTTTGTATACATTCATGTTGAAGCACCTGATGAATGTGGACATAGACACGAAATACAGAACAAAGTAAAATCTATTGAGCTTATCGATGAAAAGATTTTAAAGCCTTTGCTTGACGCTTTTAAGGACGAGGATTTAAGGATTTTAATTTGCCCAGACCATCCCACTCCCTTAAGCCTAAGGACGCATACAAACGACCCTGTCCCCTACTTAATATATGATAGCCGTAAAAAACTTGAGGGCGTTGAAAACTTTAATGAAGACAGTGCAAAATCCACTGGAATTTTCATCGAAAAAGGGCATGAATTAATGGATAGATTTTTAAGTGAATGACATTAAAATTTTGTATTTTTAGAATGGGGGAGTATACTCCCCCTATTGAAATTAACTTAAAATAAATTTTCTTTTAAAATATTTTTGGAGTATTATAATGAAAAGATGGTCTATTTCCTCAGCTGATGAGGAGAAAATAAAGTCACTTCAAAAAGCAACAGGTCTAAGTGAATTTATCTGTAAGCTTTTAGCTGTGAGAGGTATTGAAACCTTTGAACAAGCAAAGGCTTTTATAGATGAAAGCGAGCTTTCTGACCCGTTTCTGCTTGAAGATATGAATATAGCTGTACAAGCTATTCGTCAAGCTTTGGAAAATGGTACAAAAATTACTGTTTTTGGCGATTACGATTGCGATGGAGTTACTGCAACCGTTATTTTATATTCATATCTTGAGGCTGTCGGAGGTGAAGTAAATTGGTACATCCCCAGTCGTGAGGAAGGGTACGGAATGAACATTCCCGCCTTAGAAAACCTTATAAAACAAGGTACACAGATGGTTATTACAGTTGATAATGGAATATCAGCTGTAAATGAAGCTGAATTTTTAAAGCAAAATAATATTCCTCTAATAATAACAGACCATCATAAGCCTCCTGAGGTTTTGCCCGATGCTGTGGCAATTATCAACCCCCATAGAATTGATGACAATTCCCCCTTCAAGCCTTTAGCAGGTGCAGGTGTAGCACTAAAGCTTGTTGCTGCTTTGGAAGATGGAGATTGTGAAACAGTTCTTGAGCAATATTCTGAAATTGCAACTATCGGCACAATAGGAGATATAGTGCCTTTAGAGGGTGAAAACAGGACTATTGTTTCACGTGGCTTAAATGGACTTTTAAATACTGAAAACCTTGGGCTTATTCAACTTATGAAAAATGCAGGACTTACTTCTGATAGAATAAATTCTACCTCTATTGCCTTTACTCTTTGTCCGAGAATAAATGCAGCAGGACGGTATGAACACGCTGCAAGAGCAGTTGAATTATTTTTATGCGAAAATAATGAGCTGGCCAAATCAAAGGCTGAGCTTTTATCTCAGCTTAATACTAAGCGTCGTGAGGCTGAGGCTGATATTATTTCTGAAATCGAAAAGCAGATAAGTGAAAATCCTTCGCTTTTAGACCAAAGGGTGCTTATTATAAGTGGAGAAAACTGGCATCATGGTGTAATTGGTATAGTAAGCGCACGCATACTTGAAAAATACGGAAAACCAAATATGATTATTTCATTTAATGGTGTTGAAGGAAGAGCAAGTGCAAGAAGTATAGATGGCTTTTCATTATATAAGCTGCTTACATATTGCTCCGATTTGCTTGAAAAGTTTGGAGGGCACACAAAAGCTGCTGGATTTTCAATTGAAAAGGGTAATTTGGAAACGTTTAAACAGAGAGTTTATGAGTATTGTGCCATAAATCATTCCAATATGCCAGTACATACTATTAATGCAGATTTTGAAATATCAGCTAAGGATTTGACAGAAAAAAATTTAGATGATGTTTCTTTATTAGAGCCTTTTGGTGAAAACAATCCGGAGCCGGTGTTTTTATTCAAAAATTGCATTATTAAAAGTACTAGAGCTTTAAAAAATGGCAAATATACTTCATTAGAAATAGATTTTGAAGGTACAAGCTATAAGGCACTGTGTTTTAGCACTGCTTTTGCTGATTTTATTTATAATATAAATGATAATGTTGATATTATCGGTGTTCCGCAGCTGAATGAATATCAAGGTAAAATAAGTATTATCATAAAAGTAAAGGATATGAGATACTGTGGATTTAAGCAGGAAAGATATTTTAATGCAATATCTACTTATCAAAAGCTAAGGCTTGGTGAAAATGTTGATAAAAAGCTGTTAAATAGAATTATTCCCAACAGAGATGATATGAAAACAGTTTTTGATATTATTAAAAACAACAGCAATTTAGAAAAAGCTGAAATAATTGCACTTTCTCAAAGAATTAATACCTGTATGTTTAGAGTAGCAGTAGACAGCTTTGAAGAATTAGGAATTATCAAATTAAATAAGCTAAGTAATAATATAAAAATTAATAAAGGTGTAAAAGCAAAGCTAAGCGAATCTGAGCTTTTAAAAAAATTAGCATCACAATTACAATAAAGGAGGTGGTATGATGAATGGAGTAGTTTATTCATTTAAAATGCTGCTTGATAAATTAAATTCCTTAGATAAACAATATGATATTGAAAAAATAACGCTTGCATATGAAACTGCAAAAACTGCACATGAAGGGCAGATGCGCTCTTCAGGAGATCCATATATTACTCATCCGATTGCAGTAGCATATATTTTGCTTGAATATATGATGGATACAGATACAATTTGTGCTGCCTTATTGCATGATGTTGT
>JGI24710J26742_10005115_pt1 | contig 10475 bp, 12 predicted proteins | sample BioPla2DNA2_FD_26742 | JGI IMG/M metagenome (IMG submission 26742) | reverse complement strand
ATTTGTAGGAATTAGACATAGGCTTTTTGTTTGGCAAACGCCACAAGTTCTGTTAGAGATATTTTCCCTGTCACATAGTCCCTTATAATTTCAATACCTTTGGGTGTTGGTTTAAATCCTTCAAACATATTACTTCCTAAGGCGTTTGCAGTGCTTTCTAGGGTTTTCAAGTCCGAAAACTTAACTCCCATTATTGTTAGATTGCTTCTGTCTATTTCTATCGTGTTGAACATATTTTTAAGTCTCCCCCTCTATTAGGACAGTTTTTTTTGTTAATATTTTTATTTTAAAAAGAACTTTATCTTTAACGTTACAAAAGTATACGTTTTTTTAATACTTTCAATAGTTTTATACTGTTTTTTTTAATAATTCTTCAGGTATTTGATTATTAGGTGATTGATGTTTCCTTTCTTATTACATTTATTTTTATTCATAATTTATGATTTAGTTATAAGTCGTGCAAAATTAGCTGTTTTTATAAAAAAAATGATTGCAATAATATTAAAGTTGTATTAAAATTCAATGCATACTATCTCTATAGGTTAACTACAGTTTTTTTAGATATTGACAGACTTGTTTTTCATACAATATTGCTGACGCACAGGTCTTAAAAACGCTACTACCAACAATAAAATACCATAGAAAAAATAGAAAAAATGCAGCCAGTGAAAACCTTGTAAGAAATAGACTTGCATATAAATCCAAATAATAAGAGCAAAGCCTATGTAAACTGCCCAAGACCATGACCAATGCATATCGGGATATATATTTACCAATTGTGCTATTTTGCAATTTTTATGTTTTAACAATCCCCAGACAACAAAAATCGGCATTAGACCCAATACGGTAAACAAAATCAGTCCGGGTATAAGAAAGTTCTTAAAAGGCGAATGTTGCAGCATTAATTCAGGTGTCATTTCCATCCATCCTTCCGGAAATAGTAAAAAAGCACCTCCGCCAAACAAAGCTCCTACTGAAAGAAAGAGCAAAAGAAAAATTAATAAATTACGTGTTTTCATAACTTTAAAGAGTTTATTTAGTTTTGTCATTCAACTTGATCGGTTCCAATATTTTTTTCTTGTATAAATGGATTGATATATCTGTCTTTTTTGCGTTTATTTTTATATACAATAGCTTTTTCGGGACAACGATGGTAACAACTTAAACAAGCAACGCATTTATCGTCAAAAACTATGCTTCCATTTTCTTGCCTGATATTATCAACCGGACAGATGGTAATACATTTCTGACAATTATTACAATTCTTTGTTACTTTAAAATACTTGGCTAACAAATGCCATATTTTACGGTTTTTAAGGTGTTTTGGCGTCCATTTATCTTTCTTAGGCTTTGGAATAATAATTTCTTTATTGTCTCGTATAGCTGCAATAATAAGTTTTAAGCGTTTGGGTGCTTTACGTAGCACTAAATTTATCAAAAACTTTGGCTGAAAAAAGGTCAATGTGTAGATTTCGGGCATTATAACTGCCTGAACAGAGCGTATGTTAAGTCCCTTTTTTTTGCAAAGTTGATAAGCATAGTATAGTGCATTTGCTTGCATTCCACCATGATTAAGTACAATGTACAAAGGTTTAGAAGATTTTATGTTAATAACAAAATTATACACAAGCGTAGGCAAACCAAAACTATGTATAGGTGAAACGATGATAATTTTATCATATATATTCACATCACCTGTAAATTTTGGAATATAGCGAATTTCTCCACCTAGTTCATTTTTGATTTGCTCTGCGATATAGAGACTATTTCCTATTGATGAAAAATAAAATATTCCGTTCATATTGCATTTATTCTATTGCATATAATATTAGAAGTGTATTTTTTTATTGTTCAATTTTCAATTATTTTTATTTAAAATTTAGCATTTATCAGTAAGTGGTTTGTTTTACATTTTTACTTCCACGAACAATTAACCAAAATGCAAAACTTATTTCCCACAATCCACCTAAACCAAGAAGGTACATGCTCCACTCCTTTCCAAACAGTTCCATCAGAAAGCCAAAAGCAAAAACAGCATAGCCTATAGCTCCCCAAATTGCCAACCAAGCCGGTGAAATTTTATGTTTATACAAGGTTAAACACATTGGAATACTGCCGATTCCTAAAATCAACATAGCAATAACATATTCCAAATCATCTGATACGGTTTCGTTTATAAATATTGTTGAAAGGACTAAGGCTTCGAATATTCTTGTGAAAAGATAAATATTGCCAACCAACGGATTGTATAGTTTCAATGTTTTTTTCAATAAAATCCCGATAAACAGAACTATTACCGAATTGGCGATGATTAACAATGCTCCCAGATATTTTTTAGGGTCATTTGTACTTTCGAACAATTGTCTTCCGAGACCATAAGCTAAAAAAGCCAATAGAAAGAAAGTCCCGATTGTTCGAGCATTAAAAATTATAATTGCACTGCTTTTCTCTTTCATTTTTTATTCTATTGTTAAGTTTTTGATTTTTCTATTTTTTATAAAATCGAAAGTCAATATTGTTAAAGAAAGTAAAGTACTTATAATTACAATCCGAAAATTATATTCATCGTATTTATTGTCAGCCAATGTGTTCACTAACATAATTATAAAAAGAGCCGAGTAAACAATCCAAAAATTTCTAAGAAAGAGATAAGCCATACCTAATAATAAGCCGATAAATCCCATAGTAGCAGCTAATTCTATATCTTGAAACAATGAATCAATGTAAAAAGACAGAAAGAAAAAGATACTGATAGAAATGATTAACAATACACTTTTCATATTGTTCTTTTCCCAATCTTGTATTGTATTCGGGATTAATAAAAATGCAAATAATCCAATTCCCAGCGACATCGGAAAAAACAAGAGTATATATTTCAGAATTAGGCTCCAAGAATATTTTAATTCAATGACTTTCACAAAAGCTCCCGATAATATTGTTGAAAACAAAATAGCTAAAATCAAGAAAAGATAAGCTGGTATTTTGTTTGAACTTGGTTTATTGTAGCTCCAATGAAATCTATTCTTGAAATATATCGGAATAAAAGCTCCGATTAAACCCGTGAAAACAATAGAAAACACTATATTTGATAGTAATGAATGTTGCGTTTTAATACTTATTAGTTGAGAAACTCCCCAAGCAATATAAAAAAGTGCAATTGAAAAAACTATTAGAAAAATTGATTTTGTTTTCACACATCTAATATTTAAACTTATACAAAAGTAGTTATATTACTTATAAGTTTGAAAGAAAGTAAATTAAATTTATATTAAGATTTTATTAAACAACTAAACGTTATTTTTTTATTAAGAGTTATATTACATACACTTACACTTTTACAAATCAGTTTTATTTTCTTACTTTTATTTGTATTATGGTTAATCAATGTATCCTAAAGTATATTGTCATTGCGTGAAAATTATGAAATATCAGAAATATGATTACTGTCAAAATAAAAAACCAGCGTTTATAGGGCAGATTGAAATAAAATGAATTCCCAATAAGTCCGATTCCTATTAGCCATAATAATGGGGTGTATGCAGGTGCCATAAATCCAAAGATGTTACTACTCCAGCTACTGTCTGGTAAGTAAATCAAGATAAGCCAAGAAACGAAGTATACTATTGTTCCGACTACATATAAAATAAATCCCCGTTTTTGTGTTAATGTTGAAATGCGCAGAGGCATCAGAAATGCAAGTATGAAAATCAATGTCCTTGAAATATTTTCAGCATATTTCAACCAAGCGGGAATATCTTTCCAAAATATATCGGGTTGATACTCTTGTGGCAATTTGTTTGTCAAGACAATATTCCATATCATAATCGGAAGTGTCAAGAGAAAACAGTTAAGCAAATATTTTTTTATAGTTTCGATACTCATAATGAATTCAATCGATATTTAGGTTATTACTAAATCCAACTATATATTTTTGTATACCTCCTCAAACGGTATTCTAAACCGTTCTCCCCAAATTCCAAGTGTTCCTTTTCTAATTCCACAAGGAATCACCATATTGATTTCGGCACTGCAAGGTAGTTTAAGTAATTTTTTAACTCTACGGCTGTCAAATCCTTCCAGTGGACAGGTATCATAACCGATTTCAGCCATGGCAATCATAAAAATCTGTGCCGCCAAACCGCAAGTTTTATGCACAACCACACGCATATCACTTTCAGAAAGCGATGTTGTCATTGGACGGAAAAGACTGATGGATGTAGTAAGAATCTTCCTAAAAATTCCAAGTAATCCGAAAAATCGACCGTACATAAACGGTATTAAGCGGTTATAGTAAAGTTGGCGATCTTTCCATTGCCTCTCTTGTTTTTCCGATGGACTATTATGAGCAATATTCTCTTTTTCAAACTCCAAAATAGCCTTTGAACGTTTACGATGTAAATCTCTGCGAGTTACGAAAACTACGATTTGTTTAGCTGTTTTTGTTGCTTTTTGCTCCATGCAAGCATGAGATATTTTTTTCAACATTTCAGGGTCGGTAATGTGATAAAACTCCCACAGTTGCATATTGGAACTATTGGGGGCAAGAGTCGCCAGTTCAATACAGTGCTTCACTTTTTCAGTGTTTAGCTCTTTCGCTTCGTCGAAGTAGCGAACAGAACGGCGAAATTCAAGGACTTCTTGTAATGACATTGTATATTATTTTAGTGTATTTTTTGGTTTTACAATTCTTTGCCTTCAAAATCAAACACATTAAACTCTATTTTATCAACTGTTCCTTTAAAATACTCAAAATCGCCTTCCGGCAAATGCCACATAACTTTTACTTTTTCACAAACTTTTAAATCGCCTTGCGTTTTATAGCTTTCTACAATAGTCGAAAACTTTGTTTTTTTGTAAGTATTTTTGGCTGTTGTGAAATAACGGTCTAATGTCTCAAAATGTGTAAACAATCCTTCTTCGTTAAAATAGAATGTTCCGGATACTTCAATTCCATTATCTACGAGTGTTCCTTGAACTGAATAATCGTCTGTCTGTTCCCATTTTACATTGTCTAAGAGCAGATATCCCGGAATGAACATAAATTCACAGAATGTCGTTATCAGTGCCGATTGAGCCACTTCTTTACTGTTATCAAAAGCCACTTTTATCAAATTCAGTAGCTTTACGTTCATTTCTCCATAGCCATCACAATATAAATCTCTTGCTGCTACCGGCATACCCAATATTTTCATATAAGCTGACCTTCCTATCGGCTTTACAGAATTGAACTGTACGGTATGAAGTTGATTCCAGTCTTTGGTCGGCGACATTTTCAAGCAAGATTCAGTCCAAAACACATTGGCATTTACGGGAATAGGCGTGTTTATATATCCGCAAACTTTAAGGTATTTTTTCAATAATTCAGGTAAATCTTTTATTAGTTCTTCGGAAAATATTTCAATCCGATGAGCTTTATTCCTTTCAATAAATTTGGATTTATCTTTGCAAAAAACTTTCTTCATTACAAATTTAATTGGCTGCTTTTTATTGCAAACCGAAACTTATATTGAGATACTTATCACTTCTAACATAGGCGTTAATGACATCATAAGAGAGAGACGATTGACCTGCTTCAGCAGAAATAAGTTGTGAAGACATGGGGTAAAGCGTTATTTTTTGAGTCCCCTTCCCTGCTGTGAGTTCTAATTCGAAATACAAATCACTATTATTTTGAATTTCGTAAAAGTTTGTCTTTGTTCCATCTCTATTTTCTTGACTAAAATGACTCGGCAACAGTTTCACACACGCATTGAATAGATTTTTAACGTTTTCTTCTTTTCCCGCCAAATATTTACTTGCCCAAGCAACTGTTCTTCCAGCGTTTAAGGCTTCACGAATAGATTCCGGCGTTCTTTCTTTTGCCATAACAAGGGTCATGGTGCGATGAACATAGTCTTTGCTCCTATCGTAATCATGTTCAACGAGATTGTGAATATCGGAAGTGCCCATTACGGTTAAGCCCTTATCTACACACCAATCAAGAGCTTTCATGTGGAATCCGAAGCCGTTAATGACTTCAATTCCGTGCAGTGCATTTTTTTTGTGCAAATCTTCTATAAAAGGCAGCCATTCATACGAACCTTCAATAGCGGGTCGCCAACCGGGGTGATTCCAGAAGATAAACGCATTTTGCTCAACAGCTTTCATTATTGCTTCCTCATCTTTTTCGGAAGCATTGTCTTCGATATAAGACGAAGCATCACCTATAAAAATGGCATTGAAATGTCCGGGGGGTGTTTGTCGTGTGATTTCCGTTCCCTTAATTAAAATAACATTGTTTTTTTTAGAAACTTCTTCAATGAGTTCGTAGGAACGATTATGATTTACTTCGATAAAATCCTTAAAAGGATGGTATTCAACATGCTCTGTCAAAGCCATTGCGTCTAATCCCTCTTGCCATGCTTCTTGAGCACGGATAGTGGGCCATACGAATCCATCGGAAAACATAGTGTGGGTATGAAAATCGCATTTCAGTACTTTGTACCCATTTACATCGGGAATATTTATTATTTCTCTGCAAGCAGGTTTACGCAGTTCGTTTAAACGCATTACTCCCTTACTAATTTCCTGAGATTGAGCCCAAAAAGTAAAACCGATAAGCGATAATAAAGTCAATAATTTTGCTTTCATTGTAAAATATATTGTATTAAATTAATGAGTTTTTTCTTATGCAATTTATGGTAATAAACTATAAACAATAAACTTTATTGTTGCACTTTAATGACGATTATATTAAGTTAATATTACACTATAAAAGAGTAAATACTATAGTCAAAAATGAGTGGAAAAACAAAAATCATAAATTAATATTTTATTTTTTTTTATAATATTACATAAATTATTTGGAATAATTTAAAAGTTTATGTAATTTTGCAGTACAACTTCAAATTTGCATAAATATGACTATTCAATTTATTAATAGAGACATAGCTACTGTGATGCTTGAGATGTATCAATACTTTCCGGTTATCACAATGACAGGACCTCGCCAATCAGGGAAAACAACTTTATTGCGTAAAGTATTTAAGCAACTCCCCTACTATTCATTAGAAAATTTGGATGTGCGGCATTTTGCTTTAAATGACCCAATTGGGTTTCTTACTCAACATCAGGAAGGAATGATATTGGATGAAGTGCAAAATGCACCGGATTTGCTTNCCTATATACAAGGATTGGTAGATGAAAATCGGGAAAAAAGATTTATACTTTCGGGTAGTTCTCAATTTTCAGTTATAAAGAAAGTTACTCAATCGCTTGCAGGAAGAACGGGTGTATTAGAACTGCTGCCTCTGTCATACAAGGAAGTAAAGACAGAAGCAGATAAAAAAACATTGGACGAACTGCTGCTAACAGGATTTTATCCTGTGCTATATACAGCAGAGAATACTCCTAAATTGTTCTATCCTTCGTACGTTAAAACATATTTGGAAAGAGATGTACGCGATTTGTTGCAAATAAAAGATATAATACAATTCCAAACATTTCTCAGACTTTGTGCCGGACGTATAGGAAGTTTATTTAACGCTTCGGAACTGTCAAGCGAAGTGGGTGTTTCTGTAAATACCATTAAGTCATGGCTTTCTGTTTTGCAAGCATCTTATATCTTTAAGTTGTTACCGCCTTTTTATGAAAACATAAGAAAAAGATTGACCAAAACGCCTAAACTTTATTTCTGCGACATCGGATTAGCCTGTTACCTTTTGGGCATTGAAACGGAACAACAATTGGCAAGAGATAAAATGCGCGGACATCTGTTTGAAAACTTTATTGTAATGGAAGCCTTTAAAAATCGCCACAATCAAGGTAAGGATAGTAATTTGTTTTTCTATCGTGATAGTAACGGTGTTGAGGTTGACCTACTACTTAAAAACGGCAACGATTATTCTGCTATTGAAATTAAATCATCTCAAACTTATCATCCTGAATTTGAAATAGGTATTCAATCATTAAGCACTTTATTGGAAAATAGACTAACTAACAAAGCTATTTTATATGCCGGGGATTTTGAAAACGAAACAGCAGAAATTCAACTGTTTAATTATAAAAACATGAATTGCTTGTTTTAAAATAAGTTATACTTAAAATATTTATTTTATTAATCTTTCTTTTTAACACAGTACTTTCAATAAAAACACTTTTTTTTCCATTGACATTAACTCTTTTGAGAGCAAAATACTTGAATTTTATTATTAGTAAATTTTTATTTTACATCAAATACTTCCCCATCACGAAGAAAAATAATACTAGCTTGTTGATGAAATAACTCCTCAAATTTTTCCGGTGCTTCCGTGTGAATAGGTATAATGCCGCTTTTGGGTTTTACTGTTTCAAAAATTGCTTTTAGTGTTTTCGAATCGGCATGACCGCTTGTGTGCATATTTTTAACATTGTAAGGTTCCAAAAAGTTATATAGTATTTCATTGAAAGCAGGTTTATTCTTATCCAAATATCCGTCCCACATAGAATAATATATCTTAGTGTCGTTTAATTTAGAGTATTCCTCTAAGAGTGGCTTAAAGGCTTCATTTGAACGTATAAGCATACAAAAACCATGTCTTTCTAAATACAATTTTAATTTACCATCGAAAGAAAATGGATTTTGTCCTTGACGTTTTAATTCAAAGAAACGACCTACAGGGCTTTTTGTTTGGTTGAAATCTATATCGTAAAATTTAGTGTATTGCTTATGGTTTTTTGAAACTATTTTTAAAATTTTCGCTTGATAGCTATCGCAAACAAAACAACGGCTTGTTTTTTTAGCAGCATGGTACAACGCAAATAGCCTATCTATGTTAGTTGAAGAAGCTAAAACAAAGTTGTACTTGTATTTTCGAAAATAGGATATAAAATCTCTTTGTAGTTCGTTTTCTGTTTTAATTTTATCATTTGTGCGTTGAATATTTGTACCTTCGGAAATAATATAATCAATGTTTCGTGCGTAAGCTTTTAGAGTTGGCATAAGTCCTTTACTTCTGAATCCGTGTCCGCGAAAATCGCCCGTATGTAGTATTCGTTTGTTATCAGCTTCAATAACAAACATATAAGCGTCGAAAGCGGAATGGTCAACAAGCAGTGGCGTGACGGTAATTTTTCCTATTATAATTTTTTGTAATGGCTCAAAAGTGTTGATTGTCTCAATACGCTCAACAATTCTTTTATGTTTTTCGGCTTCCTTCCGGTCAGGTATGTGAGTCAATCTAGTTTCAAGACATTTAAAAATATCAAGTGCGGTTTTCCCCACGTATATCGGTAAATCAGCAACCGTATCGCAAATTTTTCCAATATGGTCGCCGTGATAATGCGTTATGAACAATGCACTTTTGGAAATATCTCCACCGGTTAATCCAACTATTAGGCTCAATTCTTTAACCTCTGTTCCGGGCAATTGTTCGCCAAAGTCAATAAAAACCTTATAACCACCGCTTTCAATCTCGGTTATACAACCTCCAATTTGATTGGTTCCGCTGTGGATTGTGAGTTTCATTAATTCAAGGAAGTTTGAAAATCTGATACTCCCAGTTTCTTATCATATTTGAAGTAAATATAGTGGCATTCAATTATATCATCTCCAACATTAAACTCCTGCTTTGTAAATGATTTATCAGGGAAATCATCGCGCATAGCACAAGCAACACGAATAGTTAACTTTTTGGGAATGTTGCCTTTGAAACCAAATATTTTATACTAGTCTTTTCCACTTTCAGAGCGTAATAGTTCACGAATAAACACTGCATACTTGATAGCTTGTTTAAGCGCGTCTTTGGGTGGTTCATTTTGTTTATTTTCATCTTTAACCTCAATAACTGTCAAATATGTAGCACGACCTCTACCTGTTCTTGCAAGGATATCAATTTCTCCACCCCTAAAACCTGAATATTTTAATTTCTTGTGGTCGCTTGCTCCCAAAGGTGTGGGCATTCCAAACCTAATACCTTGATATCTTACTGGTTTTATTTTCTTTATTTGTTTGCCTTTACCGGAGAATTCTGTCAACAATAAACTTTCAAGATTACACTCGCCATCAATTCCTTTTTTGTTAATACTGGGAGTGTAGTTAATGAAGAAACTCTTAAAGGCTGTAGCCTTTTTATCCAGCCAAGGTACGTTATCTAACTCAAATTCACATTCAAAAACTGATTTATTATTTGTGTTTTTATCTTTTGTTGAAAGTGTAATGCTGTCTTGTGCTACTTTCAAAGTTGCTACACTTCGTCCTCTATATCTAACATCTAGTAATAAATTGTTTTTTGCTTCCTTTATTTTTGTCGTTGAGATGTAGAAATAAAGAGGTGAGAGTTCATTGAATCTTCTTTTATTTGAACTAATGACTTCCTCATTAGCAATAAACGCCTCAGCATAACCTTTATACCGATTTCTCCACTCGGAATTCTTTGAAAGCAAATCTTGTGCTTCTTTAATTACATTATCAATATCCATTTTAAATTATTTGTTTAACAACTTTTCTTTTTCTTTTT
>JGI24710J26742_10005113_pt1 | contig 10479 bp, 4 predicted proteins | sample BioPla2DNA2_FD_26742 | JGI IMG/M metagenome (IMG submission 26742) | reverse complement strand
CCGTCCTTCACCGCCCTGATCACGCTGAGGATCTCATCGAGGTCCTCATCCTCCTCCACGCCGGTTGACATCGCGCTTGAGGTCATCTGCGTGATTGTCGTAATGAGATCGCTTCTGTTCTGGCCTTCAAGATTCTTTTCGATAAGCCAGCCTTCGAGGGTGTCAGGCTCCAGATCTTTTACCTGGTTCCATATCCCGGCAGACTTCAGATCCGCTTCGTGCTCCTTGAGGATGAGAATATTTGAGACCACCCTGAGTTCTTTATCGAGCTGGGCATGGGCGGCGAGTTTCATCTCCTTCTTCTGAGAGAGGGTCTTGATCCGGCGCGCAAGGCTCATCTCTTCATTTTTAGATAAAGGAGAACGTGCTTTTTCAAGCAGAAGTGCGATCTCTGCATCGACCTTCTTTGCCTCTCCAGCAATCTCATCAATCCGCCGGGTCAGCTGAATCTCCATGACGCGAAGATCCTTTGGGCTCATCGAATCGACCGGGTTTCGGGCCCCAAAGAGGCGGGAAAGGAGACCCATAATTCTCCCTCAGATCTCCCTCTCCTCAAGATCTTTCTCGATGGACAGTGTCCCCACACCTTCCTCCAGGTCCATGGTGCCGGCTTCGATCTGGCTCCAGGTGTCCAGCAGTTGCTTCTCGGTCTCATCTTCGGTTGTCTGGAAATCAGCTATCTGCATCTCAAAGACCTGGTTAAGGCTATCGAGCACATTTTCAAAAGCTTTTCCGGAGAGATTGACATTGATCAGGGCGCTTTCGAACTGTTCGGGAGGGATATGGGTTATCTTATCCCAGAACGGGGTGTTCTTCAGGTCCTTCTCGAACCGCTTGATCACAACAAGGTTTGAGACGAACATGAACTGTTTGTGCATCGCCATGAATTTTTGCGTCTTGAGCTGAACCTCCATGTCGATCTGTTTGATCTCCTGGGCAAGCATCTTTTTCTTTAGAAGGTCCGCCCCGACCCCCTCCTGGAACCGGGTCTTCTTCTCTTTTTCGAGTTTGTTGATCTCCTTGCGCGCGCGTTCGATCTGATTTTTTAGCCGGATTTCTTCTTCCTGAAGTTCACGAACTTTTAATTTGCCAACAGGGTTCTTCCTGAACGTATCCCAGATACTCATAGGCTCTCTATCGAGAATGAGCCATCCATACATATAAATATATCTCCAATGTGGATGTAAGATCAAATGATATCCAGAATGGAGAAAATACTATATAGGCGGAATCCCAAAATGAAGCATCAATGGAGTACCTCCTGGTTGTGGATTATGAATCTGATGCAGAGAGGAAGCGTATAGATTACGCGATTGAGCGGTGGGGGGGCAGAGCAGAGATTTCCAAACCAAAAGGGACGGCGATGGTCTTCAAAGGGGCAAACATCGATGACTTTCTTGAAGACCTATATTCCCGTATCGAGGGTGATAGAAGAAAGGTTGAGGTTTACCGAATGGAGGAGTATCACCCTGAGGTGGAGGAGAAGATAAGACGGTTGCGTTACGAGAGCAAAGAGGAGATCGAGGTCCTCGAAAAGTTTCTATCTTACCTGATGAGCAAGATAAATGCAGGGTATGACTACAGGACGGGGGACACGAAGAAGTATTTTGCTAACACCAAAAAGGGGCAGGCGTCCATTGAGATTACCCTGAAAGGCAACGGGACTACAGATGTTCTGATCACTATTCTGGGTTACGGCGAGATCGTGGAATTTCTCGCAGGAAAGATCAACGAGGAGATGGAGGTATTTCTTGGAGGGGATTAGATGTTCGATGAAGGAGATATTGCGTGCATAAAAAAATTATTACTGCCGGCAAAACGGGTTTTGAAGGCCGGACCGCAGATCAAGTATGAGGCGCTTGAACGAAGGGTCGAACTCTGGAACCAGATCCGAATGAACTCTGACCGGTACCAGGATGGAGAATGTGGCACCTTCTTGAAGGATCTGGACTCCCATTTCCGCTCGCAGTTCGATGCCGCCCTCGTCGCCCTCGCAGTTAGCATGAAGGCCAATGGGGAGTCGTTTGATGCTATAAGGATCTTTTCTGCGGAAGAACTCGGGCTCTATGAAAGGATCGAACGCTACAATGTCTTTGAGATCCTGACTGTGAACGATATCAAGAAAAAGCTCATCCAGCGGGACGAAAACCTTCTCGAACTACTCCATGACTATTATATTGAGATGGACTCCTGGGTCGACGCAACACTTGAGAATCCGGAGATTCGTCTGACACTCAGGGGTTACCTGAAGAAGCGGTGGGAGGGCTACAAAGACAAGGTCAATGCGGCCGTCGCCGGCGCGGTGACCGAATTAGACTGGCTGGGAGGACTGATCGCCACCTGGAAAGGTGAGGCAGAGAGAGAGGCCCAGTCCCGGAGAATAAAGGAGAAGGAAGCCATTCTTCAGGATCAGGAGCAAGAGGTCATCCGGAGGGAGGCGGCGGCACGTGAGGCCATGGCGTCTGCTCGCCAGATAGAGGAAGATGTCAGGGCGGCCCGTGGCGACCTGGTCATACAGGCGAGAGCACTTCGGGCAGCAGAGGAGACCCTCAAATCCCGGGAGAACCGGATCAAAGCTGCTATGGCGGCGTTCTCTAACGGCGGAGATGGTGAACGGAGCAGGTACGTCAGTGCCGGAGAGGCAAAACAGTACGAACTGACCTTCATCGGAAGGATGGAGACAAAAATCGGTGATTCTCCGGTGATCGGGGGGAGGATGTTCCATGTGGAAGAGATCGGGGAGAACAGGGGTGTCGACGCCCTGCTCTTCTCGGAACGCGCCGGTGAAACCGGGAAAAAGGCACTGCCCGAAAACCGCTCTCTCACCATCCGTCTCGTGGAAAAGAAACTTTTCGGAAGAAAGATGCAATATCTCTTCAATGCGCGCTATGCATCTCGGGTGGAGAGGTATGCCGACCCGGGTTACGATTGCGACCCTCTCACCCTGGCTGATGTGACGGTCATGCTCGCCGAGATACAGGATCGGGCACGTTCGTCCGGGATTGTCACTGTTCTCTGCCTGGCGTCTCCGACAGGATTCGAGCGGCGGGTGCGGGATTTCATCGACAGCGAGGAGTTCCATCGTAATTTCATCTCAAGGTACCTGTCGGTCCTCCTCCTTGACACGGAGACCGGAGACCTCGTCTTCAACCCGGCCGATGAGACAGCGCGGGCTTTCTCCGGGATTTGCGATCTGGAGATCGATTCTGAGAAGGAGGCGAAGGTCAGGCGTGGCGTGGAGGAGGCGATGCGTGACGCCCTGAAATTGCAGGAATATGTCGTCTTTGATGATATCCAGAAGACCTTTGGGAGCGAGCCCATGATAAAGCCCGCGTTCTATGATTGTGCCGCCAAGATGGGTGGTGCGGTTCAGTTTGTCGAAGGCGTTGGTCTGGTGATGATGCGGGGATAGGATGGACGCCCGGTGTCAACACCAGGGGAGATGAACGACGGTTTTGCGGTGGACCAATCATACGAAGACCGGGGTTCTGGCCTCATACAAATACACCAGGGATCTCGCTGGATACGCGGTTGGGGTGAAACAGTCCCCTACTTTACTAATTTTGACATCTGACATCGAGTAATGCAGCCTCGTGTGATGACTTAAATCAGAGTAGTAGTCCCCAGGCACCGGACTTCGCGCCTGGCGGCGCTCGAACTCCAGACGTCCCGTCCGTCGTTCTTTTGGGCTTTGCGCTCAACATGAGAGGCTCTATCACTCCCTGTGCTGAAAACTCTCGCGTTGCCGCGGAAGTTCGTGAAGGGAAGTCGATGGTTTTGACCTCCTGCGAACCGTCTTACACAACTTAGTGAAGTGCTGCGATCACGGGCAACCGAGCCTGGCGGAGCAGATCGAGTTGAGAAACGGGATGATGGCACACGAACTCCCGGCAGAACTGGTCCGGAAGGCTGAGGTGATTTGCATCAGGTGAGGGTGCGGTGACGAGGTTCTGTAAAGAAGGCCTGCCGGAATCGCTGTCTTGCCGGGGAGATATTGGTAGTCACCTGCAATAACTACTTTTTCTGAGGTAAACTCAGAAATTTCTCGATCCCGGGTTTAGGTTTCCGGCTGCCATTAAAACCATCTTTAGCCACGGAATTACCTCTACCTCCAGTATCTGTGGAAACAAAGAGCGGCAGGTTTATCTGTTATTACAGAAGACAGTTGTCTGAGCACCGGGGACAATTCTGGCGATTGTAGTGCTTTTGATTTGCGTTCAAGCCGGCCACAGGGGATATTTAACAAATCAAACGCCATCCGGTAATACACAATACAGAATGAGAAGAGAACCATGACGGAACGGACAATATATCAGATAGCCACTATCGTGGTGCTCCTGGTTGCGCTGGTTGTTGCACCGGCTGTTGCCGAAACCATTGTCGAGGAGCGCACCACTCCATTCGTCACCGCGACCATGAGCAGCACGATCGTTGCAAGGGGCGACGACCTGACGATCATCGGAACTGCACAGGGCAGCCCGAGTAGCGTCAAGATCTGGATCTTCGGCCCGAACTGCCAGAAGTACGGGATCCCCGTACAGGTGGGGAGTGATGGCTCTTTCAGGTACGTCCTTACGAGCACTGAGACCAGTGGCCTCACGGAAGGGCAGTACTATGTGGTCGTCCAGCATCCTGGGAGTGATGGGTTTGATGTTACCGCTGACGGCACCACGATCCGCGCACCCGGTATGAACTCGGTGGATCTCTCCTACCTTCAGCCACTCGATGCAGCGAACACGCTGGTCAACGCCTTTGACTCCCCAAATGTTGGTGACATCTACACGAGGCTCACCTTCTTGGTGAATGCTCCCGTCCCGGTATCCGGCTCTCTGGATATCAGATCCACACCCTCCGGGGCAAGCGTTTATGTTGACGATATCTACAAAGGTGTCACACCTCTTGGGATCTCAGAGGTATCCGCAGGATCTCACCAGATAAAAATAACCCAGAGTGGATACTACGGCTATACTCAGACGGTCTCCGTAACAGCTGGCGAAGCAGCTACCATTTCAGCAACACTCCTATCCCTTCCCCCGACTTCCAACGATGTTCTCCCGAGTCCGACGACTGGCTCCCTGGATGTTCGATCCACTCCATCCGGGGCAAATATCTACATCGACGATACGTACAAAGGCGTTACACCAAAGGTTATTTCAGGAGTAACTGAAGGGTCGCATCGGATCAAGATAACCCGGAGCGGATACTACGATTATACTGAAACAAATTCCATAACTGCGGGTAAAACAACAACCGTTTCGGCAACGCTTACGGCCGTTCCTCAAACACCGACGACCGGTTCTCTGGATGTCAGATCTACGCCCTCCGGGGGAAACATCTACATCGATGGTACGTATAAGGGCGTTACACCAAAGGTTATTTCAGGGGTAGCTGAAGGGGCGTACCAGGTCAAGGTAACCAGGAGTGGTTACGGCGACTATACCAGAACAACCACCGTAACTGCGGGTAAAACAACAACAGTCTCGGCAACCCTTTCAGCAGATGTTGTAGCGGCAAGCGCTGCACCGGCGACCGGCTCTCTGACTGTTGAGTCTGACCCTCCCGGTGCGGAGATCTACCTTGACGGGATGTATAAAGGCGTCACGCCGAAGGTGATCTCAGATCTGCCCCCTGGTGGATGCTGGGTAACCGTAACCAAGGATGGTTATGCCGAAGAGAGCGAGTATTTTTCCGGGGTCTCCACAGGCATATTTTGCCCGATTCTCTCACCCCTTACGACATATCCCACCGAACCTTTACCCACCACTGCTATCCCATCGGAACCGTATTTTGCTGGGGAGCCCTTCACCATGCTCTGGTGGCTGCTCGCGGCTGCAATCGTGCTTCCAGCGGGAGGTTTCATTTACGCAAAAAGAAGGCGAAGTGCTCAAACAGATGGATCTAATGCTGGTGGAACTCAATCATCTGGCTCACCTGCCAGTCACGATGACGGGCAGCGGAGAAAGACTGCCACAGAGAAGGTGATCGATGCTGTTGTTATTATCGCGGGCTTTCTGACCTGCTTGATCTCTTTCGAGATGCTCAACCTGTTCCTCGGCCTGTATCTTCAGTTGCCGGTCATTGTGGTGCTGACAGCGGCTGTGCTTTTTATTGGGTATCTTATTTATTCAAGGAGGAATGGGCAAAACTCCCGAGCCGGAGGACCAGAAACAGGCGGATCCCGGTCGCCCGACTCACCTGCCGGTCATAGCACCGGGCGGGTACCCCATCCGGATGCATCAACTCTCCCGGGCAGGGCTGACGTTTCGGCCCAGAATAGCAGTGATCTCTCTCCCAACAGACCAGGTCCTACTGTTGTTTTGCCCAAAGCGGGGGTTACTGAACCAACCGCAAAGCCGGACCTCACAATAACGCTGAGCCACACCTCTATCCATGCCGACGAATGGGATAAGATCGGGTTGACACTGGTCAACACAGGGACCGCTCCTGCTTTCGGCATCACTCTCATATTCTCCAACGATGTTGAGACCCGGTTAATCCGGCCGGTCGACCTGGCGGCCGGAGAGAATATAACGATCGAAGCGGGCATCAAGCCAAAAACAAAAGGACAGATACCCCTGGAGATTATCGCGCGGTACCGCGACACCGAACGTAAGGCCTATGAACAGACCATATCATGCTGGCTCTCGGTGGAAGCCCGAAACGACTCCGTTCCACACAGTTCTCCCGTCCCGTCGTCGATCTCGCGTCCGGTAACACCGAAGAGCCTGCCGCCGGAGATGACAGAGCGGTATACCGCCGCTGAATTCCTGGGGAGAGGCGGGTTTGCCCGGGTCTTCAAGGTGCAGAAGCCGGACGGGTCATGGGCCGCTCTCAAGATCCCGATCTCACTCGATGCAGCCACAGGCAAGTCGTTCATCGCCGAACTCCAGAACTGGACGTCGCTCGTCCATGAGAACATCGTCCGGGTTAACGACTACAACATCATGCCGCTCCCGTACTTCGAGCTGGAACTCTGTGACGGGACCCTGGCAGATCTCAAAAAGCCAGTTTCCCCCGATCATGCAGCCTGGCTGCTCTTCAATGTCTGTGAAGGCCTGAAGTACGCCCATGCCCGCGGCATTCTCCACCGGGACCTCAAGCCCCAGAACATCATGCTCAGGGACGGCGTCCCGAAGATCTCCGACTGGGGGCTCTCGAAAGTGATGACGCAATCGCGGACAACTACTGTTTCGGGCGGGTTTACCGCATACTACGCCGCTCCGGAGCAGATCGCCAACAGAGTCAAAGGCCCGAGGACCGACATCTGGCAGCTTGGGGTGATCCTGTACGAGCTGGTCACCGGCAAGTTGCCGTTTACCGGCGAGAGTATGGTCGAGATCGGGATGGCGATCGTTACGAAGACACCTGAGCGACCGGGTGCGGTTCACTCCGGTGCACAACCCCTGGACGCCATCATCCTGAGGTGCCTTGAGAAACAACCGAGACAGCGCTACCGGTCGGTGGCTGACCTCCAGAGCGACCTTGCAGCGTACCTGAAGCTGAACTACGCCGAGTCCTTGAAGGAGAGCATCCAGGTACACGATCTCCACCGGTCGGCCTACTACTGCGGGGATCTTGTGCTGATCAGCATGAAGACCGGCAACCTTGTGGATGCGTACAAATACGCTGCCGATCTTGCGAGGTACTCGGCTGGCGAGGCACGAGCACAGGCCATCGGGCTTGCCAAGCAGATCAAGATGAGGGTTGAGATGGGAGCACAGGAACTCCCGGATGAGTTGATCCGGAAGGCTGAGGTGATCGTGCACCAGGTGAGGGTGCGATGAGGAGTTCTATTTTGCGGCGATCGGGAGCGCTCCCGGGATCACAGAGCTCATGGAGATTGCGAAGTCCACGAAAGAAGATGTCCTTAAATCAAAGGAGAAGCGCTCTACTGTATTCGGTGACGGAATAGAGCCATTGTTCGGGTAAGGAGGCGTGTATGAAGGCAAACATCAGCAGATGGATCATTCTCCTGCTGGCACTGGTCTGTGCCGTGCAGGCGGCATCGGCATTCGATATCAAGACAGCGACCGTCAACCCCACAAGCGGCGACCTCGAGCCGGACCAGAGCGTTACTGCGCATTACGTGATCACCTACAGCATGGACCCCGCCAACTCGGACGGCGAGTCGTTTGATTTCAGCACCGGGCTGCGGGACCCCGCATGGACGTTCATTATCTATCGAGACGGGATTCCCATCTATACCACCGAGAAGACCGGATACTATCCGTCCCTGGGGGCGTTTGAACTCACCTACCAGGACAAGGTTGAGCTGGATGTCCGGCTTCGTGGTACCGTGCCCAAAACCTCATCAGGGGAGCTGGAGGTGATCAAACTAGAGCATATCAAGAACAAGCATGTGGAGGGCACTCCCTACCGCATGACCCGCAAGGTCGTGAGCGCGGAGCAGGTCGGGAGTTCTCTCTCCGTCCAGCAGCAGAATCTCAAGAGTCTGAAGGCAGACATCGATGCAAGGGCTGCAGATGGTGTGGATGTCTCTGCCGCACAGGCGAAGTACGATGTTGCGAGCCAGGCACTCATGAGCGCCGCATCGGCAGCCCCCTCACAGGCGGCGGAATATATCGCCACCGCTACAAAGAATATGGATGAGGCGAAGCCGCTCCTTGATAAGGCATGGGCCGAGAAGGAGGTCGCTGATACCGGTGCGGCGCTTGAGTCCCTGGATAGCAAGATCACCTACTTTGTCGAGAGCCGCTCCATGGGCGGGGATCCAAGGGTGGTCTCCATCGTGACCAAGCGCGAGAGCGCCGTCCAGTTCTACTCCCAGGCAAAGGATGGCCTGAGCGCAAGTAACTATCAGCTGGCCCGTTCGAAGGCGGCTGATGGTCTGAACAAGGCAAACGAGGCTTTGAGCGACGCGGAGGCGCTGCGGGAAGAGATCCGCAAGGGGTCCAATTTCGATAACATACTCCTCTACGCAGGCATCGGGGTCGTCGGCTTACTGGTGCTCATCGCAATCGTGTTTCGCGCAAGGCATCTCATCCACTCAAGGCAGAACAGGAGGAAGAAAACTCAAAATGGGGGCGCCGGAACAGGCGAAGCCCGGCCGTCCGGTTCACCTGTCGGTCACGATACCGGGAAGACGCCCCGCCACCGGGGTACAAACATACCTCCAAGTGTGGAACCCGTTGGCCTGATTAAGGCTGATGTTTCGGATAGGAAGAAGGGTAGATATTCATCTGACGTTATTTTGCCTGACGGGGGGACCGCAGAATCAACCACAGAACCGGACCTCACAATAACGCTGAGCCACACCTCCATCCATGCCGATGAGTGGGATAAGATCGGGCTGACACTGGTCAACACAGGGACAGCTCCTGCCTTCGATATAACCCTCACGTTCTCCAACGATGTCGACACACGGTTGCTCCGGCCGGTCGACCTGGCGGCCGGAGAGAGCATAACAATCGATGCGGGTATTAAACCCAGAACAAAGGGAAAGATACCCCTGGAGATTACCGCCCGGTACCGCGACGCCGGGAACCGGACCTACAAACAGATCACATCATGCTGGCTCTCGGTGGGACCCCGAAGCGACTCTGTTTCTCCCAGTTCTCCCATCCCGCCATCGATCTCACGTCCGGTAACACCGAAGAGCCTGCCGCCGGAGATGACGGATCGATACACCGCCTCTGAGTACCTGGGGAGAGGCGGGTTTGCCAGGGTCTTCAAGGTGCAGAAGCCGGATGGGTCATGGGCGGCTCTCAAGATCCCGATCTCCCTGGATGCAGCCACGGGTAGGTCGTTCATCGCCGAACTCCAGAACTGGACATCGATGATCCACGAGAACGTCGTTCGGGTCCAGGATTACAACATCATGCCGCTCCCGTACTTCGAGCTGGAACTCTGCGACGGGACGCTGGCAACGCTGGAACGTCCCGTCTCCCCCGACCATGCAGCCTGGCTGCTCTTCAATGTCTGTGAAGGCCTGAAGTACGCCCATGCCCGCGGCATTCTCCACCGTGACCTCAAGCCGCAGAACATCATGCTCCGTGACGGCGTCCCGAAGATCTCCGACTGGGGGCTCTCAAAGGTGATGACGCAATCGCGGACAACCACTGTCTCGGGCGGGTTTACCGCCTACTACGCCGCCCCAGAACAGATCACAAACAAGCCTAAAGATCAGAGGACGGATATCTGGCAACTTGGAGTGATCCTGTATGAACTGGTCACCGGGCAGTTGCCGTTTACCGGGGAGAGTATGGTTGAGATCGGGATGGCGATCGCGACGGAAACGCCTGAACGGCCGGGTGCGGTCCACCCTGACGCGCAGCCGCTGGACACGATCATCCAGAAGTGCCTTGAGAAAGACCCCGAGCAGCGCTATCAGTCGGTGATCGATCTCCAGAAAGACCTCGCGGCGTACCTGAAACTGAACTACGCCGAGTCCTTGAAGGAGAGTATCCGGGTAAACGATCTCCACCGGTCGGCCTACTACTGCGGGGACCTCGTGCTGAT
>JGI24710J26742_10005101_pt1 | contig 10495 bp, 9 predicted proteins | sample BioPla2DNA2_FD_26742 | JGI IMG/M metagenome (IMG submission 26742) | reverse complement strand
TTTCGCCTTTCTGTGGTCTTCGTCTATTACTCAGTTAATCAACTCCGTGGCAGGCGATGGGCATTGGTCCCGCCTGCATAGTTCACTGGTGTTGTATACTGGTGACCCGGGCAACCATTAAGGTATCTGTCCCTCAAAGCGTGCAACCCTGGCCGACCGGTATCCTCGGGGTTGGAGTGAAAATGGGAATACAGAAACTGGAGGAGGCACGCGCCCCTCCCCACGGTGAGGGGCTCCACGGCCCGGTGTCAGAGAGGCAGGAACTCCTATTCAACGCCGCTGCTGGAGGACGGCATTTCACCGGATATCGCCACGCACCGCCCTCGCCCCCCCAGGGGTGGAGAAGGATCTCCGAGTGTGTGGGGGGTCGTGGATCGGCGGCGCCATGTGTATCGACGTGAAAATTAAGCGAAACATTCCTCCTCTATACTGCGGGGTGGTTGTGGATCGCGGTCAACGACCGGGGCAAAGTGATCGGTACGATGAGATCGAGACCGCATTCTTCGGCTGGAAAATTCGCGGCGCCTTCAATTTCAATCGGGGGAACAACCACGCGCACACCCCGGTTGTATAGCTACCACCGGGACATTATTGGAGCTTCGTCCGAAGAGTAATTAAGGTTTGAGTATAGAGNTGTAAAGAGGATCTTTGAATGGAAAGNAACACGCTGTACGTCGGAAACCTCACCTACTCGGTAAATGAGGAGCAGTTGAAAGAATTATTCTCCCGATACGGGACGGTGAACGACGTCAGAGTCATTGAACGTAAGGGGTTCGGGTTTGTTGAGATGTCCAGTCCTGAAGAGGCTGAAGACGCAAAAGAAGCCCTGAACAATACCGTATTCGAAGGTCGCACCCTGAAGATCGATGAGGCCCGGCCTCCGAGACCAAGAAGCGACTTCCGCAGGTATTGAACACGTACCTGGCTGAACAGCAACCTGAACACTTTATTTTTTGAAAGAACAGAAACCCGGGAATTCTCGCTCTGTTGAAAATCTCTCCTTAATTTTGGTGACAGCGCGGCGGCCCCGGGGCTCCAAACACCTCGCTGAGATCCTGGTCTGACCCCATGCGCTACCGGCACGGTCAGGTGGGCATGTATCCTCCAGGAAAAAGTTAATATCCGTGGCAGAGAGGAACAGCCCGACATGGTAAGTACAGAAAAGGAGGTGAAGATCGCACGGATTCTCATCATCGTATCGGTGATCTTCGGGCTCTTTGTTGTTATGGCGCTCCTCACCATCGGGATAGGTGACCTTACAGGGCGGGGCGGTGCTTCTGGCATCTCCAGGACAGGGGCGATCCTCCTCGCCGCAGTCAAGGCTGCCGGAGTCGGGTTTGGACTTGTGGCATACCTGACGATCACCCGGGGTGATACTCGGAGGGCAGGGGTATACGCCCTCGCCGCGAGTCTCCTCCCGCCCCTCGATCTGATAGCACTCTTCGCCGGGTTGCTCGCCCTCCTCCCGCGCAAGGAGGGTGGGGATGGATGATGGATAGAGATGTGAGCGACAGTGGCGGGCCAAACATCATATCCTGGAACGTCACGTCCCGATGCCCCCTCGCCTGCACGCACTGTTACATCGATGCAGATGGACGCGGCTCCCCGGATGACCTCGATACCGCCGAGGGTTTTGCCCTGATCGATCAGATCGCTGCCGTCAACCGGCCGATCTTGATCCTCAGCGGAGGAGAGCCGCTTCTCCGCCCCGATATCTTCGACCTTGCCAGGCATGCCACCCGGCGCGGGCTTGCGGTCGCCATGGGCACGAGCGGTGTCCTCATCACCGACGCCGCTGCGGAGCGGATTAAGGATGCTGGCATCCGGAAGGTGGCGGTCAGCATCGATTCCACGGATCCGAAGATTCATGACGCCTTTCGGGGTGTCAGCGGTGCCTGGAGAAGAGCGGTCGATGGTATCCATGCCCTTCGGAGAGCGGACATTCCGGTCCAGATCCACACGGTGATCAACGAGTCTGATGTTGACGAGATCGATAAGATCATAGCGTTCGGGAAGGGTTTCGGCATCCGCGACTACCAGTTCTTCTTCCTGGTCCCGACGGGGCGGGGAGAGAGGCTCGTGATGGCCTCTCCGGAGGCGCATGAAGCAGCGATCGAGCGTATTCTCGCGTACGCCCAGCCGGGGTTCTCGGTCCGGCCAACCTGCGCCCCGCAGTTTGTGCGGGTAGCAGCCCGTCTGGGGGTTGACCCTTCATGGTGGGGTAGAGGATGCATCGCCGGCACCGGGTACTGCCGGATCACGCCGGCTGGGGACGTCACACCCTGCCCGTACTTGCCCGTCTCAGTTGGGAATGTCAGGCAGGAGCCCTTCGGTGATATCTGGTACGGGTCCGATATCCTCATCGCGCTCCGCGACCCCGATCGACTCTCAGGGAGGTGCGGCCGGTGTGAGTACCGCCGGGCCTGCGGCGGGTGCCGTGCGCGGGCCTACGGGGAGGTGGGCGACATTCTGGCGGAAGACCCCTGTTGCCCCTACGAACCTGGAGAGGTGAAGCATGGCTGACTGGCATCTGGATATCCTCGATCGACGGCTCCTCGAGGCCCTGCAGGATAATTTCCCCCTGACAGCGCGACCATGGCGCGAGATCGGGGACCGCATCGGCGCATCGGAGGATGATGTGCTCCGGCGGGTGCGCTACCTCATCGACAAGGGTATCGTCCTGACCATCTCGCCGGTCCTTGAATCGACACGGATAGGCCTTGGCGCCTCCACACTCATTGGCATGCGGGTGCCGCCTGACCGGGTGGATGCGTATGCAGCGGCTATCAACCGAGAACCCGGTGTCTCGCACAACTACATCCGGGATCATGACTACAACCTCTGGTTTACGCTCGCGGCCAGGGACGGTGCCGCCCTGCGCCGGACGGTTGATGGTATCATTGCCCGGACCCGGACCTCTTCAGCCGACATCCTCGATCTGCCCGCAACGCGGCGGTTCAAGATAGGTGTCCGATTCCGGTTCTTTCCGGACGGTGATGGCGCGTGAACACTCGTGATCATGCCCTCCTCCTGAGGCTCCTCGCGGGCGTTCCGCTGGTTGAGGAGCCTTACCGGGAGATCGCAGCAGCACTCGGCATGACGGAGGCGGAGGTGATCGCCCGGATACAGACCCTCCTCTCCCAGGGCGTCATCCGGCGGTTTGCGGTGCGGATCGATCACCGGAAGGCTGGCATCCTGGTCAACGCCATGGTCGCGTGGCGGGTACCGCCTGGAGAGATGGTGCGGGTGGCGGGTATCATGGCCCGGTCCTGGGAGGTGACGCACTGTTACGAGCGCGTACCCATCCCCGGCAGGTGGGACTACAACCTCTACTCCGTTCTGCATGGCAGGCGCCGCGAAGAGGTCGACCGCTCCATAGATCACCTCTCCCAGGCGACCGGCATCGATGACTATGCGGTCCTCGTCAGCACCCGGGAGCTGAAACGCACGCCTCCCGGGCTTGCGTTCCTCTCAAAGGAGGGGGTTCAATGATCCGGTTCACGTACCTCGTGCATGGTGAAGGGCCGGTCAGCGGCACGGCGAAACTTGCGTTTACGAAGGAGCATCGCGGGCCGGTGATCTTCTGGAACATCACCTCGCGCTGTAACCTCGCCTGTGCGCACTGTTACATCCGATCCGGGCTCGGGCAGAGGCGAAAAGATGAGCTTACGACGGATGAGGCAATGACTCTCATCGATGACCTCGCTGCCGCAGATGTCCCGCTCCTCCTCTTCACGGGCGGGGAGCCGCTGATGCGGGGAGACTTCTGGGATCTTGCGGAGCACGCCCGTGATCGTGGTATCTCCGCGAGCCTGAGCACCAACGGAACCCTGGTCACCCCGGGCGTCGCTCAAAGANTCCAGGACGTAGGGATCGGGTATNCTGGGATATCCCTCGACGGTGCAACGGCGGCGACCCATGATGCGTTCAGGGGCGTTCCGGGCAGTTTTGACCGTTCTGTGCAGGCGCTGAAGAACTGCATCGATATGGGCATCCGGTGCGGGGTCCGGTTCACGGTCACGAGGAGGAACCATGGCGAGCTCGGTGATCTGATCGCGCTTGCCCAAACACTCGGGGTGCACCGGTTCTGCATCTACTGGCTCGTCCCGAGTGGGCGCGGGGGCGATGTACACGCTGATCTGCAGGTCGCGCCCTGGGAGATGCAGGCGGTCCTCGATCTGATCTACCAGGCAGTCCTCCAGACAGATCCTGCGACGATGGAGTTTCTGACCGTCGATGCTCCACAGGACGGTGTATACTTACTCGAAAGACTGAAGAGCGATGGCAACCCTGCATACGGTCGGGCATATAGTTTCCTGGCCCGCATGGGCGGATGCAGTGCCGGGAGGCGGGTAGCGAACATCGATCCATCCGGGAACATCTACCCCTGCCAGTTTGCACAGTTCGAGGAGTTCAGAGTGGGTAATATACGAGATCGACCGTTCGGTACCATATGGAACGATTCTGGTAACGCGGTACTCGCAGCGTTCCGATCGGGCGAGAGTGAGCCCGGGAACCAGTGTAGCGCCTGCGGGTGGCAGGAGATCTGTGATATGGGGTGCAGGATCCGGGCTTACGTCCAATACGGCGATCTTGGTGGCGGCGACCCGCTCTGCCCAAGGCACGGGTGATCGTGCCGCAGAGGATAATATATAAATATCAGATACGTTATGGTCTCCCGCATGAGGCCTAACATAATCCTCCTCGTGGCGCTCATCACCGTGAGTGCCGGAGTTCTGGCCGCGGGGTGCGTCACGCCGGGTGAAAATGTCACTCAGCCGACAACCGCGCCGGCCGCGACTGCAACGCCAGCCATTACCGAGACGGCCACGCCACTTGAGACTGCGACATCGCCTGCTACNGAGATGACAACCGCTGAGACCCCCTCCACAACGACGGTAGCAGCGACCACAACGACGGTAGCAGCGACCACGACACCAACAGTAACGAACACAACAACACCCGCAGCGACCACAACAACAGTGGCGGCCGGTGGGACCGCGACCGTCGATCTCTCCGCCAAGAACATCGCGTTCGACAAGAGTACGATCACGGTACCGGCGGGAGCAGATGTGACGGTGGATTTTGACAACGAGGATGATGGCATCCCGCACAACTTCGCTGTCTACACCGACTCTTCCGCGACTGACACGATCTTTTCAGGNGAGACCATAACCGGCCCGGATACGACCACCTACACCTTCACGGCTCCATCCGATCCAGGTACCTACTACTTCCGCTGCGACGTCCACCCTGAGCAGATGAACGGGGACTTCGTCGTACAGTGATCGNCCCAAACCCACTCCTCTATTTTTGCGGGCTCGTCCGCGTGGCATGAACAGGAAGACCTCATCCACTGGATACAGGGATGGAGGCGGAGCTCCTTCGTCCTGTGAACCTCGCCTCGCCACACGCATGCTTGATCTGCCCAATCGTGGTCTCGTATGAGGCAGAACTCAGGTGGAGCGTTTGCAGCAGTTGACTCCCGGATAGCTCCACTCCTCCATAGGCTAATCGCTCCCTTCTTCCGGATTAGGGGGTTCATGGGCGTCAAGCCACCTGCAGACATCACTCTCTCCTGGCCCGGCGTGTTGTTATTCGGGATCGCGGGTTGCCCTTCCCCCGTAGAGGAGGGGCGCTCAAGAGCGCGCAGAAAGACCATGCATCTACGTGATCCCCCGCGCACCTGACATCCCCATAAGATATATATGCATCAGGCCCTATCCCCCGGCCCGTATGAAATCACATACACAACGTATGGCCTTCCTTGCGATTGTGGTCTGTTTATGCCTCATTGGAGGCGTTACGGCCCAGCAAGGAGGAGAGAACAACACCACTACATCGCCAGCGGCGACGACCTCTGCCGGTGGGGCGAATGCCACAGACCTCACCAATGCTGGTGCGCCGCAGGCAGTAAAACTCGTCGGCAACAATACTCCGGTGACGACGTTCGGGAACGTCTCTGGATTCACTCCAGAGGTGAGCCTGGAGTTGGTAGCGAACAACTTCACCACTGCGCCGATGATGGTTACGACGGCACCGGGTGATGATTCTGGCCGGCTCTACGTCGTCGATCAGATCGGTGTGGTGAAGATCCTGGATGCAAACGGAACTGTCGCCAGCGAACCGTTCCTGGACCTCCGGGCTAATCTGGCAAACCTCACCCCAACCTATGACGAGCGTGGCCTACTTTCCATCGCGTTCCACCCCAAGTTCCAGGAGAACGGCAAGGTTTATGCCTTCTACAGCGCGCCGCTGAGAGAGGGAGCACCGGAGGGATGGAGCTGCACAAACCACATCTCTGAGTTCCAGGTCGAGAAGGATAACCCTGACAAGGTGAACGTCTCCTCTGAGAAGATCCTGCTCTACATCGACAAATCCTATGAGAACCACAACGGCGGCATACTCGCCTTTGGCCCCAACGACGGCTACCTCTACATATCGGTCGGTGATATCGGTAGAGCAAATGATGTCGGTAATGCACATAACCCGAAGATAGGGAACGCCCAGGACCTCACCAAGATCTACGGCAAGGTTCTGCGTATCGATGTTGACGGCGGAAACCAAACCCCGATGACAAGCCCGCCGGTGGTCAACGAGACCAACCAGACCAAGGACTTCCGTGATTTCCTCCAACCGACGAACCCCACCTGGACGACAACCGAGGGCCGGTTCTACAGCATACCTGAGGATAACCCCTTTGCGACTGACAAGCCGCCTATCCTCGATATCTACGCATACGATGAGGTTCTTCCTGAGATCTATGCCTATGGATTCCGGAATCCCGCTTTCATGTCATTCGACCCGGGTGGCAAGCACGCTCTCGTCATATCGATGGCGGGCCAGGACCTCTTTGAGTCTGTCCTCGACATCGTGAACGGTGCAAACTACGGCTGGAGTATCCGCGAAGGCACCCACTGCTTCGACATGAACAACTCGCTACAGACCCCCGCGACCTGCAACGTGACCGGATATCAGGGCGAGCCTCTGGTCGGCCCTGTCGTTGAGTACGGGCATGATGTCGGCAACGTGATCGTTGGCGGGGAGGTCTACCGCGGCACGGATCTCCCTGACTTCACCGGGAGGTACGTCTTCGGCTCCTGGAGTTCGACCCTTAACTACGTGACGCCGAACGGCATACTCTTCGTGGCCACGCCCCCGGATGGCTGGGAGGACAAGATCCCTGCCACGGTGAAGGATCTCACGCCGGAAGATAACGCCATGTGGACCCTTCAGGAGCTAAAAGTTATCGGCACTCCCACCAATGAGTCGACCGGACGCTTGAAAGAGTTCGTCCGCTCGATCAGCCGGGACGGTGATAACGAGATCTATCTGCTGACCAACACCGTCGGCGGCCCGAACTCATCCACACAGACGGGCAACCTCTGGAAGTTCGTCCCTTCCACGGGTGAGAATGCGACGACGACAGGGAACGCAACAACAACCGGGAACGCAACAACGACCGGTGGGACAACTGGAGCGGGGACCACCCCCTCCACCACTTCGGCCGTGACACCCCACCACACCGGGGTACCCCACCACACCCACCACACCGAGGTGCCTCACCACACCGGGGTACCCCACCACAATGAAGTTGATCCTGGTGAGGCCGATTATGGCAATATCAGCCAGATCTGGGGTTTCCTCCAGCCACCCGCCAAAGACCTGACTACCTGGGAGCTCCTCCAGTTGACCGAGGGAGCCATCCCCTTTGAAGAGACACCTCTCTACGGCAACTTCACGATCTTCATCGACCTCCTCCAGACTACGGGGGTTTACCGGATCCTGGAGGAACAGGGGCCGTACACCGTCTTTGCCCCGACTGATGATGTGGCGTTCGCATCGCTCCCCCCCGATGATCTGAATGCCTTGACGACAGGCAACGGAACCGGGACGATCAACCGCACCGCAGTCGCCCTGAACCACATTGTTAAGGGAGCGTATAATGTGAGCGACCTCCAGAACGAGACCACGCTCGTCACCCTTGCGGGGAACAACCTCACCGTACATGCAACCGGCGGCGAAGTCAGGGTTGACAACGCTACAATCGCCATTCCTGATCTCGTCGCGAAGAACGGGGTCATTCAGGCCATCAACCGGGTGCTGATTCCGAACGATGCAGGCGGGGCAGCAAATCTCTCCTGACCGTGCTTCCTCGCGGTGATTAGTGCCGGCGGCCGCATTGTGCAGCCTTAGCGGCGCCATATGAGGGTGAAGAGAGNATTTGCCCGGTAAAATCATACGGTACCTTCCTCCTGCTCACGGATATCGCCGCAACTTGACTGCTCTCCAGCAATCGCTCCCCCCCCATCCGGACCAGTGCATCCCGAAGGTTGCTGTTCCATCTCATACCGCCGATCGCTGCGACCGGGACCATGCAGTCATTCTTTTGCTCCAGGCGGCACCGCCGTAGGCCCAGACCTTTAGCCCATAATTCCCCTAGAATGAACCGGGTCATCATATCGTGCAGTGGGGGTAATCACCCTCATTCCTCGCTGTTTTTCATATCTGGCNCCACCGGCTGCCGATCACATCCAACCACGGGCCGGACGGTCTCTCCTCGCTCNGGATCCGCAATGCATATATGTGATACTACATGTCAGGCCCTCGGCTTTGAGGTGGCTCTGCAAGATATCAGAAATTGCCTGGGTACCTGAGTTAGCCCAGATTACAGACAGGAAATCCGGTACGCGCCTCTCTCAAGGCTGGAGGATAGTGATATGAGACCAACCTTCCGGCAGATGTCGATCATCTGCATGGTGGTCGTGTTCCTCCTGCCGTTCGCGGCAGGCGCTCAGGAGAACTCTTCACAACCGGCCGAAGATGACTGGCCGATGGTGAACTACGATATNGTCATGAGCCGGAACAGTCCGCAGACCGCCATCACCAAGGATAACGTCGATCAGCTGCAGATGAAATGGATCTTCAACTCGATGTTCATCATCGAGAATCCGCCGCTGATCGTGAACGATACTGCATATATCGAGAACAACGCGATGCAGGTATTCGCGCTCGATATGGAGACGGGCCTTCCCCGGTGGCAGTATGACATGAACGTGACCCGAATAGATGCGGCGCTTCCGCGAGCTTCGGGATCGCACGGCATGACCTACGAGGATGGTGTGCTCTACGCTCCAAGCGGCCCAAATGGGACAGTCGTCGCGCTCAATGCCAAGACCGGCGACCGCATCTGGGAATCTCCGGTCCTCATGAATGGAACCGCCTGGAGGCTTTCAGCACCNCCAGTCATCTGGAAAGATTATGTTATAGCGGGATCCGCGCTCGGAGATGACCCNCCCTTNGGGTTCCCCGCAAAAGGGTCAGTCACTGCCCTGAACAAATCGGATGGCTCCATCATCTGGCAGACGTCGACCGTGGTAGGTCCCTGGGCTGAGGGCGAGAACGAAACCTCAGAGAACGGCGGCGCGACCACCTGGTCCGGCGGTGCTGTCGATGTGGAGAAGGGAATCATCTATCTGCCCTGTGGCAACCCGGCACCGGACTTCATCGCAACATCCCGACCTGAACCGACCAAGTATGCAAACTCCCTGATCGCGATAGATATAGCCACTGGCAAGATCCTCTGGGATACGCCGTTTGTGGCGGAAGGGACCGTGCTCCCGAACGCCACGATCCCGGATACTCATGACTGGGATACTGCCTGGGGCAGCCATCTCGTCACGGTGGATACTCCGAACGGAACGGAGAAGCTCGTGATCGGGCATAACAAGCGCGGCGACCTGATGGCCATGAATGCCTCGACCGGTGAGCCATTCTGGTGGACCAATCTTGCCGTGACCTACAACGTCGATAAGCCGGCAACTCCGGACGGTAAGTATGTGACCTGGCCCGGTCCCGGTCATGGTCTTGAGGCCTACTCTGCAGTGGACAACGATACGCTCTATGCTGATGTCAGCAACATGGGGATGCGCTACTTCTCCACCGACGATGACGTTGCACCGGACTTCGATGCCATCGCAAACGGTATCGGCAACGGCTCGATAAACGCTGTCGACCTTGCTACAGGAAAGATCAAGTGGAAGCGTGAGACGCCATTCCCGACCTGGACCTCACCGCTCGTCACAAACGACCTGCTCTTTGCCGGGCATATCACAGCAACCGGCAAGCCGTACACCTACAACGCGTTTGGCGGTCCCACGTGGTCCCCGGTGATGCCATCCGGCATCCTCCTCGCGCTCGACAAGAACACCGGTGATATACTCTGGCAGGCCAACGTCGGTGCGCAGGTTGGTATCGGTGGGCCATCTATCGGACGCGGCATGCTGCTTGTGCCGACCGGTGGTATCCAGACACCGAACACCGGCGGATACGTCATCGCATTCGGGCTCCCTGAAAACGTTACGACCGACTTCTCAGGGCGGGCAGAGGAGGCTGCTGCCCAGATGACCCCGGTCCCGGGACGGCCCTTGCCGCCTCCAGCAACCCTGGCCACACCACCGCCCGCGACTCCGGCTTCGGCCACCAACCAGACTGC
>JGI24710J26742_10005095_pt1 | contig 10502 bp, 7 predicted proteins | sample BioPla2DNA2_FD_26742 | JGI IMG/M metagenome (IMG submission 26742) | reverse complement strand
GCTCATGACAAACAGATTCGGAAAAAGAGCCGACCCGGACTCTAAGTCAAGCAACAACGGCATTCCGGCATACAAGCNTGATGGAAACGTTTTCTACGATCTCTTTCAGGTCGGCAACTACGCCTACTCCGCCGGAAATACCGAGTCCGTATGGATCATCGATATCCCGGGATATGATGAGCTTCAAGCTTCCGGCCTTTCGGAAGGCATGTATTCAGGCTATATGCACAGCGGTCAAATCTACTATCTCACGCAGTTCGTCGGTCCTGTCTTCCGCGACATGCGTTGGAAACAGGAACTTCGTGAAGAGGGAGCGAATGACTGCCCGTTCCTTGGCGACATCGACATCGACAAGTATCCCGGCGGGAATCTTTCCGCCTACCTGGGAGGCAGTTCAATCGGGAGGGTCACCCCTACTACCTATCTTTCGGACAAGGTGTGGGAAGGTGACTATTGGAATGATATGAGAAATGATTCCATCAACATCTGCCGTAATTTCATCTGCCTCGACCGTTCTCACAGCCGCCATGGCACAATCGTTAAGGCGGAAGAGCTCAACGACCCCAAGGGCCTTCTTCCTCTTAGCGCGAAAATTGCCATGCAAGATGACTGGGGATGGCACTCAAGCGCAATGGACGTACATGTCGCGCAGTACGGAAGAGACTGGTATGTCGTCCGTTCGTCCGAAACATACCTTCTTCTTGCGGAAGCTTTGTACAGAGACGGCAAATCCGAGGACGCCGCGACCGCTATCAATACCGTCAGATCACGCGCCAATGCCTCGAAGATGCTTTCGGGATCGGAAATCTCCATCTACACCATCCTCGATGAGCGGGCAAGGGAACTTTCATACGAGGAAAGAAGGTGGCCTACACTCCTCCGTATGGGAAGCAGCCTCAACGGCGGGTCGAACGAGGTGATGAAGAAGCAACTTCTCCAGAATGCGATGTACACGTCTGACTTCCCTTTCTACACGGGTACGATCGAATGGACACTTTTCCCTATTCCCGTCAAGTACATCCAGATGAATTCCGAGGCCGAACTGGAGCAGAATCCCGGCTGGAAATAGTTGCTAGAAATAGGATCCTATGAAATTTAGACTTATTGGAATAGCCTCTTTGTCTGCGCTTTGCATCCTGGCGTCGTGCAGCGGAGGCGCGCTTATGCCTCAGGACTTGAGGTGTGAACGTATGACTGCCCCTCGTGTCGTAGACATCTCGGCGCCTCGCCTCTCATGGATCAACGAGGCCGGAAAGAGTGTCAAGAACGAGGCGCAGACAGCCTACCAGATCCTTGTCGCGTCGGACGAGTCCCTTCTCGAAGAGGGGAAAGCCGATCTCTGGGACAGCGGCAAGATCGCCTCTGAGCAAAGCACAATGGTCGCGTATGCGGGAGAGGCTCTCACATCTGGAGCGAACTGTTACTGGAAGGTCAGGGTTTGGAATGCGAAAGGCAAACCATCCCGATGGAGCGATACCGCTTACTGGGGTATGGGCATTCTTGATGCGTCCCTATGGAAAGCCGAGTGGATCGGAGCCCCGTGGCAGGGAGAGGAGACCTACAAGACTGTCGAGCCGGAGAGACCGATCCCGGTCCCTCCCGGAATGAGTACGGAAGTATTCATGAAAATGGTTCAGCAGTACATGGACAATCCGCAGAGCAATGTGTTCGGCCGCCAGGAAGGCGAATCTCGGAGCGGTCGGGGCTCCCGGCGGGACGAAGCCGCATGGTCGGCATCCACCAAGGAGTATAAAACAGCACAGACCCCGGCACCTCTTCTCAGAAAGCGTTTCACCGTCGCCGGAGACATCGCTTCCGCCAAGGCATTTGTGGTCGGTCTCGGTTATTACGAGTTCTATCTCAATGGAGAGAAAATCGGTGATGAGGTTCTTGTCCCCAACCAAACAAACTACTCCGTAAGACCGATTGTCGGACAGTACGGCCCGACTACAGATAGTTTGTTCAGAAATTACCGTGTCCTCTATACGGCTTTCGATATCACCGACCTGCTCCTGAACGGCGAAAATGTCGCGGGGGCCATCATTGGGGAGGGGTTCTACAATGCGGTCGGACAATACCAGATCCCGTTCGGCTCGTCGAGGTTCCTCTGCCAGATCGAGATTGACTTTGCCGACGGCTCGCACCAGACCATCTGTACCGACAGATCGTGGAAGAGCGAGCGATCCCCCATCCTGGTGAACGGTGTGTTCGAAGGCGAAGTCTATGATGCAAACGCGGAGATCAAGGACTGGTGCAGTCCTGCATTCGACGACTCCTCTTGGGAGAATGCCGCCGTCAGACAGGCTCCAACCGGAGAACTGACAGCCCACACGTCCCCGGGAGATGTCATTTATGATATTCTGGAACCTGTTTCAGTTTTAAAGAACCCCGATGGAAGTTACGAAGTCGACTTCGGCGCTGAAATCACCGGATGGGTGAGATTGAAGAACTTCGAGGGGGAAAAGGGCGATACGATCACCTTGAAATACGAAAACGACCAGATACTCATGTACAACAAGTACATCTGTGACGGCAGTCTCGTCAAGGAATATGCCCCGAGATTCACCTTCTTTACGTTCAGCAAAGTCAACATCAGCGGCATCGACAATCTGGCTTCCGACATGCTCCAAGCCGAATGGGTTTGCACGAACCTGCCTCAGACCGCCGAATTCCGGTCATCCAACGCCCTTTTCGAGGAAATCCTTACGATATGGAAACGCAGCCAATTGGACAATTCCCATGGGGGTCTTGCCAGCGACTGCCCCCACAGGGAGAGATCAGGGTACACGGGCGACGGTCAAGTGACGGCAGCCGTAGTCATGGACAACTTTGACGCCGCGGCATTCTATAAAAAATGGGTACGCGACATGAATGACTGCCAGAATCTCGCGACGGGACACGTCCCGAACGTAGCTCCGACCAATAACGGCGCGGGCGGCATCGCCTGGGGCGCGGCCATCGGCATCATCCCGTGGGAGCACTACCTCCATTACGGAGACAAAACCATTCTTGCCGACAACTATTTCGCGATGAAGGAATATGTCCGCTTTATGGAGGGCCTCACGGGTCCCGACGGGGTTATCGATGCCACAAAAGATCCGGACATCGCGCAGACTTGCGGCATCATGGGCTCATTGGGAGACTGGTGCTCTCCTTTCGGAAATCCCGACAGGGTGGTTGTCCATCAGTTTTACTTCTGGCATTGCGTCGACATCCTTGCAAAGACAGCGAGGATCTTGGGCAACATTGAGGACTTCAGCAAATATTCCGAGTTGAGAGACAATCTCTACGAAGCCTTCCACAGGAGGTTCTACAAGGAGGATGAGAAGTCTTACGGTCCCAGAGGCGCCAATGTTTTCGCGCTAAAGATGGGTGTCCCCGAAGACTGGAAGGCGGGCGTGATCGAGTCTCTCAGAAAGGAGATCGTAGAGGAGCATGACGGTCATCTCCATACCGGTATTTTCGGATCTCGCTATCTCTTTGAAATCCTCGGACAGGTCGGTCTCAATGATGTCGCATACGAAGCGATGTGCAAGACGGACTTCCCTAGTTTCGGCGCATGGATAGAGGACGGAGCCACCACGACAAGAGAGAACTGGAACAACAGCGGATCACGGAACCATCCCATGTTCGGAGGCGGTCTTGTCTGGTTCAGCAACACCCTTGCCGGCATCAATATCGATGAGGAAGAGCCTGGTTACAGGCACATCATAATCAAACCCATCCCTGTGGACAAGCGCTACACGGTATCGTACTCGCACAAGACTCCCTACGGGACCGTTTCTTCGGCGGTCGCATGCTCGGAGAAGTCTTTCAAGGTGACCGTCACGATTCCTGTCGGCAGCCATGCGACCGTCATCCTCCCGTACTCCGGGAAGACTTTCAAAATAGGACAGGGCACCTATTCATTCACTGACAAGAAATAAAAAAGCAAACATATGAAAGCACATCGATTCATAATCATCGCAGGCGCAGCCACCCTGTTCTGCCTTGCGTCATGCCAAAAGGATGAGGACTTCGTCCTTGAAAACACCTATCATCTTGACAAGCTTCTCGTCGCGGAGGGAAGCGGATTCAACGATGAACTTTACACGTTTACGCTGGAACTTGCAGAAGAGGGCGTCTCGGGGTCAAAAGGGAACTATACCGGCACAGGCATAGTCGTCAGCTATCAATTCTACGGGAGCAAGTACTATCTTGAGTCTGCGGTATATCCTGCCGTCACGGCAAACAACGAATCAGATGCCAGTTATGTGGCGGAACAGTCCGCAGTATTTGAAGTGGAGAACGGACAGGTCACACGCAAGGGCATCTCGGAGGGATTCGTCTATGTGTCGAAGACCAATGACTCATACAGATTCGGATCGACTTCGAAACTCTCCGACGGTACCGAATTCAAGTTTGTTTCGGGATGCGACATCGTTTTCCCAAAACTTCCCAAGTACAAGTACATGCCCATCTTCTTGCAGGCATACGATGCGGCTCCTATTTATGTGGTTGAAATCGGAAACGGGAGTCTTGCGTTTGACGGGAGCGTGACCGGAGACGGAGTCTTGATACACCTCGAGTTCAATGGAATCTCTTCCCTTGCGGACGGCGTTTACGAGCCGGGTGACTACAAGGCCGGATTCCTGAATGACACCTATGCCGCTTGGGGCGCTGTCTGGGATGAGGGATCGCGCATCATCAATGTTGCAGGCGCTGCTCAATCTGTCTCCATGTACATCACCACAGCCACCATCACGGTGTCGACATTGGACGGCGGATTGAGAAGAATCGAGATTGACCTCGATGATGTGATCTATATTTTCGAAGGGACAATCTAAAACTTCGGAGCCGTTTTTAAAAGGAATATTCTTAAGCGGGTCGGGCAACTTTTATAGATTGTAAGTCCTGCAGGACATTGTCGCGGTTATTTCTCTTAGGCATCCATGAGGGCCTTTACAAGCGTCTCACAACCAAGCACTTGTAGTGCCCCCTGTGGATGGCGCGCTGTTTTTATGCATAGGCATCCATGACGACCTTTGTAAGTATCTTATTGATAGAAACTTGCCGAGAGACCCGTGGATGCCGTCGCGTAGGTATGCACGGTTGCGGGGCTTTCGGGGTCTGCCTGCCGCTTCTCGCCCCCGGCAGGCCGCTCCGTTCGGGGTAACGAGGTCTCGTCAAGTTCGTTGCCCGGGACATCCAAAAATGGGGAAGACTTTTGCAAAGCACGGCCACGGGGTCATGCCCTGTAGAGGCCTGCAGGCATGATCGCTGTGGCAAGATGGGCATTTAAAAGGGGTATTTGCCACGGGAATATGCCCTACTGCTATCTGCAGGCGGGGCTGGTGTGGCCGTGATTTGTAGAAATCTTCCGGCACGTTCCGAATCGGGATTTTGCGGGAACTGCGCCTGCGATGCGAACATGCCCGCAAGCCTGGAACCGCGAACGATAGCAGACAAACGGTACTATTCCAAGACGCTGAAGGTGCTTCATCCTTGTTCTAGCGGAAGATGGTCTCGGAGCTTTATCTGCTTGTGTAAGACAGCACCTTCCAGAAACTCTCCGGAAGATAGACGTTCGGCAGGCTATACGCCAGCGCGAAGAGCGGAGCGATCTCCTCGTCGCGGAAGCCGGCGATGCCGCAGCCGATGCGGGTGACAAGGAATGTGAGTTCGGGATGTGAATCTGCGAAACGAATGAATTCGTCGACGTAAGGCTTGATGGTATCAACCCCGCCCTGCATTGTCGGAATGGCGTAACTCTGGCCTTGAAGTCCGACACCCTGGCCGTAGACGGCTCCGAACTTCTCCACGGCCACCTTTGCCGCTCCTCCGTCGTGGTGCCCCGCCAGGTTGCTGCCGAACACGAAGATCTCCCCGTCCTGAAGCTCGTCGATATATTCCGGCGTCACCCGCCCCGTCGAGCCCTTCTTCGAGAATCCGTTGGATGTCAAGTGATGAGTTTTCATCTTCTATAATTTATGTATAAATCTTACGCAAATTTATTGTTATTAAGTGTTGATATGGTTGGTTTTGCTTGCATTCTCGGCATTCAAGGTGCCTGATACGTGCTTTTAGTTTTGTGAGAAGTCCATCGATTTCTTTCGCTATCTATTTCCCTTGGCTCTGTTGTGCGTCTTGCAAAGCATCTGACAGTTGTTTATATCAGTCGCGCCACCTTTGCTCCAGGCAGAAACATGGTCAGCATCCATCTCGGTCGGTCTCCAGATACGCTTCCGGTTGGCTTCGTGTCCAAGGGCGCAGAGCGGACAGTTTGAAACTCCTTTCTCCTCGGCATCTTTCTTCTGTTTCTCATATACGGCTTGCTTTGTAGCCTCATCAAACACTCTTACATCAAGAAGCGTTGTGTCTTGCTCCCCACCCAAGATGTACTCAAACACTCCTTTACGGCTCTTTACATAAGGGTCTGCATAGAGTTGACGGACACGTTTAGAAACCTTTGCGGGGTTATATGGTTGATTATGGTAAAGTTCATATAAACGTCCCCATTCCAACCCGCACATCTCTCTTTCCACATCCATAAACACACCTGAAACCCAGTCGATTACGCTGTTGAAATAGACTTTAAGCTCGTTGATATTGGTATCTTGCCGATGCTCGCTCATATATTCACCGATCTTTCCTTTGCTCACCCAATCCAGCGCCCGCTCCAGGAAGTCTTGCCGATTGGCAGTTCCTTTGACATAAGCGCTCCATTTTTGAATATTGGCGTTTTGGCTGTTGCTGAATTCCTCTTTGGCAAGCGTTACAAACGGACCGGAATAGACCGCATTCAGAAGTTCCTGGTCGTTCAGCGGCACGCCTACGATATTGATGGTTTTGAACCACTCTTTGATTTCGGTTTCCGTGCCCTCGCATTCATAAATCAGCAGTTTGGTTTTCAAAATCTCATTTCTTCTATGGGCAGCCAAACCACCAAAGTATTGCGGCAATCCGTTTTCATCTTTTATAGCAAATTTATTGGTAACGAAACGTCCCAGACTTGTGATCCGCTGCTGTCCGTCCAACACCTCAAATTGATTGTCTGCCACCTTGTTAAAATAGATGAGCCCAATCGGATACCCTTTCAGGACTGAATCGATCACCGCCATCTCTCTTTTCCCGCCATCGGAAGCATAAATATAGTTTCTCTGATATTCCGGCTGAATGGTCAATGTGCCGGAAAGACCGAAAAGGCCTTTCCCTTCCAGTTCACTATAGACAAAGCCTTCGCAAATATCTTCTATCGTAATGTCGGTTCGTAAGGTTGTTTTCATATTTCTATGATTGTGCTAAATTTATTTTTATATTTAACGGTGGCGAATAAAAAGTCTTTTATAAATTCTTGATTGCTCCACCACAGGTTGTGATACACCACTTTCGTTATCCCAAAGCCCATTAGAAAACCCTTTTCCCTCACTTTCTGTTGCTCCTAAAATCTCAAATTGTTCAGGGCAATATTTGTCCAAAAACGAAATCGGCACACCCATTATACCGTCATAATCACTGGGAATAGCATCGGTAAACGGTACTTCAATCGCATCGTAATTATCATATTTTTTATACGCCGTTTCCGAATTTTGTACTTTTTTGTTGAATTTTTTATTGTCCTCCATTGTCATTAAATTCAATGGTTGATGACGCTTTCCATGGTCAAGATTTGTGTACCAAGTAGAGTTCCCAAGCCTTGTATAGTTCCCCACATAACCCAACCGAGCGGCTTTTTGTTTATCAGTTTCGGCTATTTCCACACCCTCTGGAACCGCAAAAACCATATCTTTTCCAGCACCTGTTGCTCCCAACCACATTTTATTTTCTTTAATTTTCGGGAAAATTTCTTTGTAAGTGATAGCATTCATATTCCCGATAATCAAAAAATGTTTATCGTACTCAAAAAGTTGCTTAACGTACTCACGAAACAGCGAAAACGGCGGATTGGTTACCACAATATCAGCTTGTTTAAGCAGCTCGATGCACTCATCGGAACGAAAATCGCCGTTTTCTTCCAAGGGTGCCCAGTCGTTGTTTTTGTTCTCTTTGAGTTGTTTGGCTACATCCTTAAGGTTAAATTCGCCATCTTCATCTAAATCGCCCACAGAATTGATAATAATTTTATTGGCCGTTGCTTTTGGGCGTCCCTTAATTTGGGGCGGAGTGCTGTAATCTACAAATAGTTCTAACTGCGTATTGGCAACCGGAGAAGGTTTGTAGCTGGTGGTAATCAACTGCTTAAGACCTAATCTTTCAAAATTCAACACAAAATATCGGAAAAAATTACTCTCGTACGGATCATCACAATTGCTATAGACCACTTTGTCGCGAAATGTATCGGGATTGTACTCCAAATAGGCCTCAACCTCTTTTTGAATATCCGCATACTGGGTGTAAAACTCATCGTTCTTGGCCGCCCTTGCTTTGCTTAGATTTTCGTTTGCCATTTTCCTTATCATCTTTGTCTTTCAAAGATAGCGATTTTTACAATCCGAACTCAATTTCACTTGATGCTGGCCACATTATTACCGCACAATAAATCATGCGATCAATCATTTATCTCTGATTTGAGAGGGAAGAATTAACATGAGACAAAGTATACAAAACTCTGTATGCAATAGACTTATTTTTAATTGAGAAGTAGCGATAATAATAGATGTCTTCTAAATGCTCTATCTGATAGAATTTTACTAATATTGTGATATACTAACTAAATGTGTTGCCATGAATAATAATCGTAAAAAATTTAATCAAAGCCTTTTAATTATATTTTTGCTTTCACTTTTTCTTACTTCATGTACCACATATATTGAATCTTCGTCTGCCAATTCAATATCAGCAATTTTTGCAGTACTTGGCGAATATTCTCTTGGAGCTCTGTCTTTGATTGTCCTTTTGCTTCTTCATTGTTTAAGAATTGCAGGAGTGGCAGCATCTACAATAGCCATATACATGATATGTTGTAGTATTAATATTGGGCAATTAAACCCTAAATTACTTTTACTTATTGGTATAGTAATAACTGGCGTATCGCTCTTAACCCCTATTAAAAATTATACTCCAAAGGTTGTAATAGCTAAAAATATAGTTAAGATTAAAAATAAAGAAGAGAAGAAGAGTCGTAAAAAAGATATTATTTATGAAGTTATACTCGGTGTTGTAATAGGAGTAATTCTCATAATTATTGAAAAAAGCATAGACTTCACTGTTGTCAAATAAAATCGTTGGTGAATACGCATTCGATAAATCCCATATTGTAATCTGGATCATTCCGAGCCTTTTGGATAAAAAATCGGAGGAGCGCGGAGGAAGGGTGTCATAAGCGTAAGTGTGTTTTTCAGAGGTCGCTATGAATGCGGAAACTTTTGCAAAACACGGCCGCGGGATTATGGCCTGTAGAGGCCTGCAGGCACGATCGCTGTGGCAAGATAGACATTTAAAAGGGGTATTTGCCACGGGAATATGCCCTACAGCTGTCTGCAGACGGGGTTGGTGTGGCCGTGGTTTGTAAAAATCTTCCGGAACGTTCCAAGCCGGGAGTTTGCGGAAGTTGCGTCTGCGATGCGAACATGCCCGCAAGCCTGGGACAAAAGCGGGCAACAAAAAAATCAGGACAGCTTTCAAGCTGTCCTGATTTTGAGAGCGGAAAACGAGACTCGAACTCGCGACCCCGACCTTGGCAAGGTCGTGCTCTACCAACTGAGCTATTTCCGCAGGTCCCGGTTGGAATCACCATGATCCCAATAGGGACTACAAAGATAGAGTTTTATTCTTTTTTTACAAATTTTTTGGGAGAATCGTTCTTATTCTTCCTCTTCCGACAGGCTGTTGAGCGGCGGCGCTGCCGCCACGACAGCGTTATAACCCCGCAGCGTGTTAACGGTAGGATAGCCCAGAGCGACCCAAGACTGGAGCCCCCCTTGAAGATAGATCACCCGGAAACCCGCCCTCGCCAAAGTTTCCGCAGCCCTGGAACTTTGGTTCCCGGCACGGCAATACACGGCCACCCGCTTCGCGGGATCCAACTGGCGCTTGGCCAGATTGATGAAGTCGATCCTCTGGAAACTGATGTTCAGGCATCCGTTCGCCCCGACAATATGGTCGAAGCGGTATTCCCGGGCCGTACGAACGTCGAGCAGCTGCACCCTTTCCCGGCCGATGAGTTTCGCGAAACGCTTCGGGCCCATGATCCGGTAGGTCCTTCTCATGCGCAGTTTCATATTGTCGGACACGTATTCGGTCCGGCGGTTGGCGGACTTGACCGCCGTCCTGGGCAGAGCGCATCCGCTGGCCGCGAACAGAACCACCGTCAAACTGAGTAATAAGACAAAAACCTTTTTCATGTGCTATACTTCTATGGATGTTTCAAATTCGGAAAGGAAACGGAGGTCGTTTTCGAAATAGTGCCGGAGGTCGTTTACCTGCCATTTCAGCATGGCGATGCGCTCCAGCCCCATGCCGAAGGCGAAGCCGCTGTATTTCTTCGAGTCAATCCCGGAAGCCTCGAGCACGTTCGGATCCAC
>JGI24710J26742_10005094_pt1 | contig 10503 bp, 11 predicted proteins | sample BioPla2DNA2_FD_26742 | JGI IMG/M metagenome (IMG submission 26742) | reverse complement strand
CAGAGGGTGCTACAACTTACCGTCATAAACTAAAGAATATCACCTCAATTGTTGTTTACGGAACAGATGCTGCAACATTGGAGCTGACTTGGCCAGAAGTATAATAGCAATTATAAACAATATTTGATAACAAGCACATCAAAGGACGCCTCTTNATTGAGGCGCCTTTGTGTCATAAGATATAATATAGCCATAAACTACTGTAATAACTTGAGTAGATAAGGACCATATGGATAAATCTATAAAACGTAAACTAAAAGGGTTGAAAGCATTTAGTATTTTTGACTTGGTATTACTAGCTATGCTTACTGCTGCTAGCGTAGGCTTTAAAGTTGTAGCTGGAAATTTAGTGCGCATGATAACAGGTCCACTGGGCATCCCTGGCGGTGCTTTGGCTGGCGGGCTATATATGCTTTGGCTTCCTCTTTCAATTGTCCTTGTTGGCAAGCGCGGATCTGCCCTGCTTATATCAGCCGTTCAAACAATAGTCATGGTTACAACAGGAGCCCCTGGAAGTCACGGTGTTTGGACTGCACTAACATACATGGTGCCTGCATTATTTGTAGAACTTGTATTTTTATATAGACCTCGGGATGGATATAACATACTTCACTTTATGCTTTCTACAATACTAGCTAATATGGCAGGGACTTTTGGATCTAATCTTTTGTTTTTTAGACTAAGTATATATCCATTGCTTTTCACCCTGCTCGCAGCTTCGTTATCTGGTGCTCTTGGAGGAGTGGTGGCTTACCTGGTTTATGCGGCAATTGTTAAAACGGGAATACTTTCCCGGGTAAAAATAAAAGTCGCTATTAAGAAAAAAGACGATAATAACATTAGTTGGGAAGAAATTGATAAACAAGAGCTTACTCAAGTAAACGATAACAACATAGAAAGTGATAAACACAAACTTACTCCAATGGATGATAATAATTTAATTGGAGATGAGATGACTAAGTTAGAAAGTGACAATACAAATGTGGTGAGTCATGAAAAAGAAAATTAGTTTAGTAGTTTTAATAATACTTGTTTTAGTAAGTGTTTTGGCGCTATTTGCCTGTAGCCCAATTACTAATGAAATCCCACCTCTCTACATAGTTTTCGATGGAGATATTGAGGGAGGTGTTTATTCCATCAACCTTTATGATGTTGCTATGACTGAATATATATACACGGAGGAAGGCACTGAAGTTACAGGTGATGGCTGGGAACTAAGTAAACTCTTAGAATACCTTACTATGAGAGTAAGTGATAATTATCTTTTTATTACATCTGCTACCGATGGTGTAAGCGCACTAATTGAACTGCCCCTTACAGATAAAATGTATCTCTATGATGATGGTAGTAAAGTGTCTGCTAAAGGGCCTAACTACCCTAAATGCACAGGCATTAAAAACATTTCAGAAATAACCATAATTGCAAAAGATTCAGAAGATATACTTGAAACCATTAATTCATTACCTAATACCAAACCAAATTTAATAACCCAATCTGACTATGGTATTAAGATTTTAACAAGCGAAAAAACCGACTTAAAAACATTTGGAGAATCCAAACTAAAACTATTTTCCCTATCTGCTGAAAACCTAATGGGAGAAAATAAAGCAAATAAATATCTACCAAATAACGCCATGACAGTTAATTCGTTTACCGGCAGAGATAACAATATTATATATCTTGAAAACGGTGATATTATTAAAAATGCAGACAATATCCAACTAGGCTGGAAGCATGGTAAAATTATAGTTAAGGATACTAAAGCACCAATTTTAGGGTTTGTAACCAACACAACAAGGACAATACTTGATGCCTATTCCGAGATTAAAATCTCTATAGATAATAATGAAAAAGTTATGCTAATTCTCCCCGATGGCTTTTCCTGGATACAAGCAAATGCACTAGAAAACGATCTTGATATTTTAAAAGCCTCTCTATCTAAAGGCTATGCAAGCGCAACTCATCGCGCCATTTCACCAGTTGCTTTAGCTTCAATCGTTACTGGCAAATCACCCTATATTACAGGCATTAATTTTAAAGAGGGAGAAAGTCGTGCAGTACTTAAACCTAATGCGCAAGACATATTTGAATATGCAACATCTAAAGATAAAATTGTAAAATATATAGAAGGTACAGGAAATCTAATAATCACAAGTGTTGAGCCCGTATATTCTCTAAACGATACTGAAATATATAACAATGCTAAAGCAGCAATTAATGAAGGCATAGATTTTATATTTGTTCACTTCCATGAAATCGACGATGTAAATCACGAGTATGGACCATTAAGCAAGGAAGCCAAAATTAAATGCATGGAAATAGACAGTTATGTTAAAGACTTAAAAATGCAATTTGACGGAAAAGTAATTATTGTTTCCGACCATGGACACATAACCCTCGTCAATGAAAACGACAAAAACTACGGAGACCACGGCTACTTTGACCATCAAGATATGTATGTGCCCTACTTTGTCTTCAACAAATAAACAAAATAAACTTATTGCAAATACATTCGAGGAATGCTTGTAGGAGAAATTAATGAAAAAAATAAAGTTATCAAAACCAGCGATAATAGCAATAATTATAGTGGCAGTACTAATTGTAGGCTTTGCCATATTTTTACCTCTTTACTTAAAAGCAAACGCTCCACAACGTGAACTTTACGCCCAGGAAAAGATAAGATTTATTGCATATGGTGAAGATCTTGGCTCATATAATTTAGAAGAACTACTTGCGCTAGAAGGAGTGGAAGAAAAAACATTTAAAGACATTTATGATACAAGCGCTAGCGAGCCAGTTGAGAAAACATATACAGGAATTGAGCTTAAAGCTGTCTTAAAAGCATTAAACATAGACATGACTATCGCACGTAATATTACTTTTAAAGCAAGTGATGGCTTAAATAAACTATACCCCGCTGAAGATGTACTAACTCCCGACAATGTCTTTATAGCATATAAGGTAAATGGAATAGAATTTAATAAAGGGACTGTCACTTCTGCATATACACAAGAAGGAGAAGATGGCGGCCCTTATGTGGTAATAAGAGTATCGGATACTTTTTCACAACATAGATGTAAATTATTAACCGAGGTAAATGTAGGATAAAGCATAAACCATGCTTATGTATAGGACTTTATATGAACTTACAAGTTAACAAATTAGGCTTAAAATATGGTAAAACCGTTATTTTTAACAACCTTTCGTTTGAACTAAATGAAGGTGAAATTCTTGGTTTTAAAGGACATAATGGTAGCGGTAAAAGTAGCCTTTGCCTTTGTCTTACGGGACTATTTGAAGAGGAGTTTGCACGCGATAATATCAGAGGAGAAATCCTATATGATGGTGTAAACTTAAATGATATGACTATTGCAGATAGATGCAATGCTTTTGGTCTCATTTTTCAAAACCCCGATAATCAGTTATTTTCGCCCCTTGTAATAGAAGAACTAGCCTTTGCTCCAGAGAATCTAAATGTCCCAAGGGATGAAATAGAAAAACGAGTTGATGATGCTTTAAAAACATGCAAAATCGAACATCTAAAACATGCTAAAACTAATGCCCTATCTGGTGGAGAAAAACAACTTGTGGCAATAGCATCTGTTTTAACAATGCGACCCAAAGTCCTAATCGCAGATGAAATTACATCTAGAATAGATAAAGAAAAAATTGATGACATCCGCCAAATACTTTTGGATTTTGCAAAAAATGGCGGAAGCGTAATAATGATTAGTCACAATGAACACGATTTAAAAATTGCAGATAGAATCATTACACTTGAAAGGGGGAAAAATTATGATTATTAACCTCTCCCCCATTCTACACATATTGATATCAAAGGAGGGCTTTTTATGCAAATTAAGTTAGAAAACCTTTCCTTTAAGTACAATAAAAAATCTCCATTAGTGCTTTCGGATGTGACATATACTTTTGAAACAGGTAATTCATATGCTCTGAAAGGTCAAAATGGAGCAGGAAAAACCACTCTTGGGAAATTAATACTTGGGCTTTTACACCAAAATAGTGGTGATATATATTTTGATGACATTAATGCTAAAAAAATATCTGCAGGTATAAGAGCTGATACCATTGGATATTTATTTCAAAATCCAGATCTTCAACTTTTTGCACCGACAGTCATAGAGGAATTAACATTTCCCTTTGAACTAAAAAAAGAGTTAACTGCAGAAAAACAAGCTGAAATTCAAAAATTACTCAAGGATTTTAATTTGTCGGGATTTGAAGATAGGTTCCCCCTTTCCATGTCTTTAGGCGAGAAGCAACGTTTAGCACTAGCTACTATAATGAGCCGTAATGTAGATTTTTTAATCTTAGACGAACCCACTTCTTCCATAGATAATGAAGGGATTATATTTATCACAAATTTTATCAACGAATTTATAAATAACGGTGGTGGAGCTATTATAATTTCACATGATGAAAAATTTTTATCCAACCTTAATAATGTAACAAATATACATTTACATGGAGGCGCTTTATATGAAAAAAATTGACCCCCGTGTAAAGTTATTATTTATTGTTTTATTAACAACCTTAGCAGTCCTTGCTAAAGATGTTATATATCTTGGTATCATACTATTAGTTTCCATCTCCATTAACTTATGCCTTAAAACAGAACTATTGATGGCAATTAAAAGACTTAGACATTTTCTAGGGGTACTACTTTTTATTGCGATAGTGCAAAGCCTGACTATTAAAGGTGGAACTGTATTAATTCCCATCGGAAACATTGCCCTATTATCTACTAAAGGCCTACAGTTTTCCTTAGAGTTTATTTTAAGAATGAGTATTATACTCCTTTCTGGCCTAATTGCCGCAAGTACTGAAGGAAGAGAAATGATTGATGGTCTACTCAAATTAAAAATACCATATGAGCTCGCTTTTATGACCAGCATATCACTTAGGTTCATACCAGTGTTTAGTGAAGAATTTAGAAGCAGACTTAATGCTATCGCTATGCGTGGAATAGATGTTAAAAAACTAAGCCTTCCTAAAAAAGTAAAAGTTTATGCATACCTCATATCCCCTACAATATCTGGGTGCATAATGAGAAGTGAAGAGCTTGCAAAGAGTATGCAGGTTAGAGGTTTTAGAGCATACCCTAAAAGAACTATGCTTAGAGAACTTAAAATGGGAGTGGTAGATTATCTCCTTGTTATCCTATCTCTGCTATTTTCAGCAGCTTTTTTAGCAGGCATGTATATGCACGGAGTGCTTGTAGCTTTTTAACAAACGTATAAAATATCGAAGGTTGAAAGTCTGTATTAATTCTGTGGTAAAATATTAATTAGTATTAGTTGTTACAATAAAAAAATTAATACTACTAAAACATATAATAACAAATAATAACAAAATGTGAGGAGTAAATATGAGGGTAATTTCCATTACAGGCTTAAGTGGTAGCGGTAAAACATCTACCATTGAACATATTATTAAAGAACTAATATCTCGCGGATATACTGTAGGTTCTGTCAAAGAAATACACTTTGAAGCCTTTGCGATGGACACGGAAGGAAAAAATACCTGGAGGCATAGACAAGCAGGTTCGGATACTGTAACCGCACGTTCAGCTAACGAAACTGATGTTTTATACAAAGGGCACATGCCTATATATGACCTTCTTGCTCATTATGATCAGGACTTTGTACTATTGGAAGGAGTGCGCGATGCGGTGGTTCCAGAAATTGCAGTTGCATCAGAAGATGGCAAACCTGAACTATCCCCCCTCACCTTTGTGGTAAGCGGAAGATTTGCAAATACTCACAGCGGAACATATAAAGGGCTCCCAATAATAAATGGTGTAACAGATACAAAAAAACTTGTGGATTTAATAATAGAAAAAACGCCCTCGCTTATGTATGACGTTGATCCAGAGTGTTGTAGCGCTTGTGGCATGGACTGTAGAACATTTCTTTCTAAACATTTAAAAGGCGAGATTGACATTAATACCTGTGTTTTGAAAAACAGCAAAGTTAAACTCACTATAGATGGCAAAAACATTTATATGGTACCATTTGTCGAAGCCATACTTAAAAATGTGGTTACTGGCGTAGTTAAAGAACTAAAGGGATTTAAAAAAGGCAAAAAAATTAGCATTGAATTTGTTGATGATAGCGAATAATATTCAATCGCTCGACAAAATAATATTCTTAACATAGGACAAGTATGGTTTTTACAAGCAGAAAAAACAAAGTAGTACTAAATGAAAAAGGTAATATTGAAAAAACCTTTAGTAGTGAAGAAGCTCTAAAAACCGAAGTTAATATGCTTAAAAAACTGAAAGGAAAGTTTGCCCCCACCCTTTTAAGCCAGCCATCAAATAGTTGTATAGAAATGAATCATATAGATGGGAAATTGCTTTTAGATTGTTTTCTTAGTTCTGATATAGAAAAAGCTAAAAAACTAGCTAAATCTCTAGCAAACACCATCACACACATTCATTCCACCACAAACAAAATCACTTTTGATGAAAACTTTAGAAACTATATAGTTACCCCTGATTTTAAGTGCATACGAATAGATTTTGAAGAAAGCACTGAAGGAACGCTAGAATGTTATGTCGCAAAGATAATGGCATTTGCCTCTTTGTATGAAGTTGAAGACCATATTAAAATTGATTTTATTGGTACTTTATGCAGATTTTTAAAACCGAATTTTAAAGAACTAATCACCGAATATAAAAATGAACTAAAATTTCTATCCAATCGTTGGGGAGTTGACTTTCCGTCCGCCCTATTTGAAACTATAAAAACATTACTAATATGCCTTGAATTTGGAAACAAACACTTTCCTGTCTAAGCATTTACATCTCAAAAAAAACCAAAAGCTCCTAGTATGCTAGGAATAAACTTGTTAATCTTTCGCAGTATATTACTAAAGAACTTGATGCTGTTTAAATTCAATCAAGCCATTACATCGTAAGGTGTAAAGACATTATTCTAGAATACACGCTTCCTCTCGCAAGCATGCTTATTAGTACTTGTAAAAATTATGTTATTCGTTTTCTTTGTTTAATTTCAGTGTTAACATATGGTTTGAGTTTAGACGCAAGTAAAGCTGTTAAGACTATGAATACCATTTCTTTAGGCAAAAAAATCAAAAAGCCAGAAAGGAAAATTGTTTTTACAGTAACTTCTGCAGCAAGATATAACTTTAGAATTAAATACATATATAGCATGCCTATAGCGTAGATAATTAATACGCCTATAGTATTTGCAATCATCATTCTTTGATAGGGTTTAAGCTTATCATTTTCTTTCGATTTAGCTAACATACCTACGACAACACTAGCGACTAAAAAACCAATTATGTATCCAAAAGAAGGCTTTAAAACATATGCAATACCTGCAGATCCTTTACTAGAAAATACAGGTACTCCCATTAATCCTAGAGCAATATATACAAAGACACTTACCGTACCCCAAATAGGTCCAAGTAATAGCGATGTTAACAGCACACAAGGTAACTGCATCGTAAACGGAACCGGCTGTATATCTATAGTAATGTAACTGCCAGCTACAATTAAGGCCGTAAATAATGCTGAGTAGACGATATTTCTAGTCGATGTAACTCTTTTTGCACGTCTTTCTCTCTTTTGAGACTCTATGTCTTGCTTCTCTAACGTTTCAGTTTCTTCAAATTGTTCTTCCATTTAACTTCTAATCCGCATAACTTCAAATTATGTGCATCATTTCCGCATCTTCTTACACTACCTATATTACGCTAAAACCACATTAAAATCAGTATTTCTGACGCAATTTATGTATCAATGCTGTTAACTAACTATATAATATAGCTTCCCAGTAGCCTCTCGTACTACCGATACGCTCTATAACTCCTCTACTTTGAAGTTTACTAAGAATTCTCTGAACTGTTCTATGGCTTTTATTTATAACCTTACTTATTTCCATTGCCGACATGCTAGGATTATCGGCTAGTAAATATAGCGTTAATTTCTCATCTTTTGTAAGGTCGCTAATTTTAGTATCTTTAGTTTGATGCTTTGTGCTGTTTCTTTTAAAAATAAAAGTAAATCCTTCTCTTCTAATTTCATAGTCTATATCCACATTGTTTTTACCACATTCCTCATAAACTCTTTTAAAGCCACTGCTATACGACTCCACATCTGCGGATAAAAATAATGTTTTTAATATTAGTGGGTTTCTTACCATAGATGGAATGTTTTCATGTATGAAATCTTCTGGCTTATAACCTATTGGAAACTCTCCAGGATTATATATCCTTATGAAACTAGGATGTATCGATATTTCATGTTCAGCCATCATATTGTACCTTGCATGGGCAAAACTATTGCATATAATTTCTCTTAGAGCCTTTAATGGTACTTCTGGCGTTTCCACCCTTTCTAATCCTATTATATCTGCCTTCCAGCGTATGTTTTTCGTAACATATGAATTGGCTTCATTAATAAGTGTATACATATTCCCACTTAACCTGTTAATATCTAAAAACGTTAACTTTTCATCTGTTGCAAAAACTGCCATTTTTAAAACGATGGGTTTGTTTTTGGAAAGGATATCGCTTTGACACTTACCAACCAAACAATGGGTGGACTGAAAGGCATCAAGTAACAAATGAAGCTGCGCTATTTCATCATAATGCCCTCAAGTATAATTCCTATGTTTTCAGACCATTCTCATATGCAAAACCTATCTATGGAACATTTTCTTATATCGGAACTGAAGATATCACAATTAAATTTAATTCCGAATCTGAAAACGTAACTTATANCTGCGATAAATTTGAGGCAAAACCCTCCTACAATCAATATATTACTCTTTGGATTGCGGAGATTGATGGAGTTAGGTGGTGTTTAAAATCCTACGAAGTAAATAACGGTAGCGCGTATGCTCTAGAAGTATATATGATTGATACTGTTAACACCGATTATCCTTCTGGCGTAACGCTACCCGCGGAAGAGCCTGGTGGAGGTACTGGCGAAGAACCCGGCGGTGGTACGGGAGAGGAACCTGGTGGCGGTACTGGCGAAGAGCCTGGTGGTGGTACGGGAGAGGAACCTGGTGACGGTACTGGTGAAGAGCCTGGTGGTGGTACGGGAGAGGAACCTGGTGGCGGTACTGGCGAAGAGCCTGGTGGAGGTACAGGAGAGGAACCCGGTGGTGGTACGGGCGAAGAACCTGGCAGCGAAACTCCACTTACTGCTGAAGAAATTATTAACGGACTCTCTAATACTTTAAGGTTTGACTTAAGAACAACTTATACTACTGACTGGTACATTGACATTCAGGGTTACAAAATAGATAACAATTTCTTATTCGGGAAATACGAGAATATGGAGGAAGGTTATATTTATTATTACTACAAATATAATGAAGCCGAGAATAACTGGGACGAGTATTTTATAACACCCCATGATACAGAATGGTTGATTCAAAACACTGACCGCGATGCTCTTTCCATGCTGACAGACCTATCCTACACTGTAATCAGAGATATGGTTAGGTATATGCTTTGGGATTTCAAAGATCCTAATGCCTACCTCGAAGCTAGTTATCTTTATGAAGACTTCACCTCTATTACTCCTGGTTCAAAAGAAATTTCTGGAACTACCTACAATTATGATGAATATTACTACTATGAGTATAAAGATTACGGCGAGGGATCCGTTCATGAAGCCGAGAGAACCTTCCAGCTAACTACCATTAATGGAGTTAAACACTGTATATACTTTACTGATGGCGGAGATGTCTTTGAGGTAACTGGATATACAACCTCTGGTGTTACATTCCCAGATACACACGGTATACCACTGCCCTAGCTCTACGCATGCAAAGAGAGCGGTCGTAAACACGCATAATGTAATAAAGAGCTGTCTTCACGAACAGCTCTTTGTTTCGACTCATACTCTCAAAGTTATATAGCGATATATGGTTAGACCGATTGTTTTTGCTTATTTACCTTCTTTACTTTGTTTATTATAATCTAGTTATACAATATGAAATTACCAACTAAATTAAATATTGATTGGAGGATATTACTATGAAAAAAAGAATATTAAATTTGCTTTTAGTTACTATTCTTATTTGCCTGCTTGCAGTCGTGCTTGTGGCCTGTAAAGATAAAGAGGGGTCAACCCCAGACAATACGACAAATGTTACCGATGGAAACAGCGATAATACTGGCGACACAGGGGATGTTGGTGAAGACCCAGGCCCAAATACTAGCGGTGATAATATTGGTGAAGACCCAGACCCAAATACTAGCGGTGATAATATTGGCGAAGACCCTGACCAAAACACTAACGGAGATAATAATGGTGCAGGTTCAAATCCTAGCACTAAAGATGGAAATGTGAATTTAACAGTAACAGAAGTTATTAATGGTCTTCCAGAAAGTTTTAAACTAACCTATAGTCAAATATATCTTGGTGGTGAGCAAACGGACGAGCATTTAACTGTCTATAAAGTTGGCAATAACTTCTTAATGGAAGACTACAGTAAT
>JGI24710J26742_10005093_pt1 | contig 10505 bp, 6 predicted proteins | sample BioPla2DNA2_FD_26742 | JGI IMG/M metagenome (IMG submission 26742) | reverse complement strand
AGCACGCCAAAGTTTGCAGGACTTCGCAAAACACGCTTCATCGCCCAATCAAATGATATAAGTTCTCTTTCCGCCAATTGGCATCACCTCCAGCAGTCTGCTGGCTAAATTATAGCATAAAAGCATCAGCAAGTGACAATAAAGCGATAGAGTAAGGAGCCTCATTAAATGCAAAATGCAAAAAGCTGGAAAAATTAATAATTATAGTCTTAAAATACTTGCTCAAGCAATATTTGCCAAAGAGCCAACTAAAGTATTTACCCCAGAAGAATGTACAATTTAAGGCTACTTTGTTTCTATTAAATACAAAAATCAAAAAAATTGCTATTCTATGTTTATAGAATGCAATTTTTAAGAGTTCAGAATTAGCAAAAAACTTGCTAGTTTAATTTTGGGCAGGCTGTTCTAGATATTTGGTTCTTGCTACCCCGCTCCCCTACGCCCTATCCACTCTGAGTTTTTTATCTAGGATAAAAACTCAGTACTGTACGGGATCGTGCGGTAGGAAGCGGCGCTGAGACCTGAAGTATTTGAAAGGTGAGTATTCAGCTAAGTCTTCAACAGAAGACATGTAAATACAAGCATATCTCTCAACCAAAGTCGCAAAGCGTGAAACTTCGTTGCCGGCTCTCATGACTTCGCCCCAGTATTTGTTGAAGTCCTTTTGGCTCTCAGAAAGCAAGTCGCGGATTTCATTATCAAGAGCCGCTATTTCTTCTTTTATTTTCTCCAAATCCTGGCGAGGCTTCGAATTAGGATCCCGCGGATTGCACCAAATGGCTTCGCGGCATACCAATGAGCGTTCCTCAAGGTCTTCTTTCTGCTGCATTTTCTCAGAGATCTGCTTGCGCAAATGAGCAGTCGCACTCAAGATGGGCACTTCTTCCGCAAGCTCCTGCACAACCAAAGCAGTACGCCAGCCGATTGTCTCTTTCAAGGTGACAACGTCCCCGACTATGTGGTCGCCAAAATAAATAATCTCAGAGGGCTTAAGCTGAAGATGCTTTTCCAATATAGCAGCATTGCCGCCTTGGTAAATACCGCCCCACTCTATCGCGCCGTAAAAGTTCGAAAGAAGACCGGTTTCTTCATCAACTCTTAGATAACGGGCGCTTCCAGTGAAGAAGCCAGGCTTCTCTGAGGAAGTGACTACCAAATCAAAGAGACTCTGCCATTTGCCCTTGATGAAAGGCTCAATGGAGTATTTCATTACCTTATCTGTATAGATATAATCAGAGTTGGTAATCAATGCAATCTTCTTGCCGAATCTTTTGAACTTTGTCAAGGTCTCAGCTATAGCGGGAGACTTGTATATATATCGTTCTGGATATTGAGTGACATTGCCTTTCAACTCAGTCTCTTGATGTGCATCGTTCAAGCATTTGTGCAAATCGGCAAAGGCCGTCTTGTAAAGATGCCGCATATTATGCTCATCAAAATAATCAACCAGCTGAGCATAGAGGCAACCAAAAGCCTGGGAAAACAGAGTGTGGATAATGTAATATCTGGAGTCGCTAAGGTCAATGCTGCCATTGCCGAACTTCTCACGCTGTTCTTCATAAGAATAGAACTTGGTTCCGTGAGAAGCAGTTCTGACAAATCCATAGCGATTAATTTTCAAAAAATCGCCAGACTCAGTGTCAATAGCTAATCCGCGAATGATAAAATCTTTGTCAAATTGAAAATCGGCAATTGCTTCAGGATAATCATATTCTTTGATCATCTTTTGCTTCATGATTTCATAAGCAAGAGCCTCAAATTCGGGAACATTATATCTGATGAGGGTGTAGTCCATATCAAAGCCTATCAGCTTGATGGAACTCATATTCAACGTACGGTTTACAAAAACCTGATTCTTTTTTTCAGGCAAATCTGGTGTATTAAAATTGTTCATATTGTGACTAAGCGTTTCTCTCTATCTCTAAATCATCTGAAAATATAAAAGGCTCTCCGTCAATCAAAAGCATATCCAGCTTCGAACGAATGTCGAGCGGATGCCCTGAGAATAGAGCCAAATCGGCATCATAACCTCGTTTTATCTGGCCGATTCTGTTGGAGACTCCCAAAATTTTGGCGGGAACCTCAGTAATAGCAGCAAGAGCTCTTCTTTCGTCCAAGCCGTATTGAACAGCTATGGCTGCGGCAACTCGCAAAGTTTCTATCGGCAAAGAAGGGAAATCGCAAGTAAGAGCGACTTCAACTCCCTTATCCATAAGGATTTTCGCACTTTCAAACGTTGCCTCTGTAACTTCATACCGATCCATGGGCGAAAGAACAGGCCCCAAAACAACCGGAATCTCTTTTTCTGCCAGCATGTCAGCTACCACATGAGCTTCACTCGCCTTATGCAAAACCATCGAAAGATCGAACTCTTCGGCAATACGTATGGCAGCTACTATATCTTCCGCTCTGGCCGCCACAACCCGCAAAGGCACATCCTTGCGGAAAAGCGGAACAAGAGCTTCCAAAGTAATATCTCGTTCACGATTGAACTTCTTGCTCTGCTTAGCTTCATAATAATCTTGCCCTCTCATGAAGAGTTCCCTGATTACCGAAACTATGCCCATTGTAGTCGCAGAAGAATTCTGATTTCTCTGGGAATTGCTTTTGGGACTTCTGCCAAATGAAGCCAATATGCCTGCCTGTTCAACTATGAGGCCTACGTCTGCCGAGTTTCCGTTAGTTTTAAGTATGGAACAAATGCCGCCTATAGGCAATTCCGATGCGGGACATACCAAGCAGGTGCTCACCCCTGCCCTTCTGGCATCCGCTATAGCAGCATCCCGCATTTTAATGCCGTCAAGAGGGCGCAGATGAGGAATGACCTCTGAATAAACTTCAGCCATGTTCAAATCAACATCATAGCTGTCAAAAAGCCCCAAATGGCTATGAGCGTCGACCAAAGCGGGAACAAGAAACTTCTGATCGCAATTCACAACCATCCCCACATTCTTGCGAATGTTAGAACTGACCATGTTAATTTTGCCGCGATCCACTAAGACTTTTTGACCGGGGAAAAACATACCGCTCGTGTTTACACGGACGTTGTTAAAAATTATAGACATTGCATTTCCTTACACTGATGTGTTTCACACAAAACTTTTTATCTACAGATTCCAGAGATGAAGATCAAAATCTTTATCAACCACGGAACACACGGAATACACTGAAAAAGAAGCGTAAACTTTTCTATCCACAGATTACGCAGATGGTCACAAACGAGAACCGATGCAGAAATTCAACTCACCACGCATTACCAGTTGTTCGTTGCCTCACTGTCCACTGTCTACTAACTCACTGTTGTTAGGGTTCTGTCCGTAATCAGAGTTCTGAGCAAAAACAGAACTTATGCGGCAGCATGAGGTGTTTTTGTGAAATTTCTAAATCTGTGTTCATCTGTGGATAATAAAGTTTCAGACAGCACTAGTCCTCGAATACCAGTTCGCCGTCAATGTAAACCTTTTCAGGTTTGGAGCGACCGTCAAGAGGATTACCGTTCCAAATAACCACGTCAGCGTCAAACTCGGGTTCAAGTTTACCTATTGACTTTTCAAGACCGAGTATGGCTGCAGCATTTTCTGTAACAGCTTTGATAGCGTCTTTTTCTTCCATGCCATATCTGACGCACATAGTAGCAGCCATGGAGAGGCTTTCAATGGGATTAACAGGGTGGTCGGTTGTAAGAGCTACTAAGCAGCCCTCTTCCATAAGACGGAGAGGTGTTTCGTAAGATCTGTTAGCTACTTCGGGTTTAAGTCTTGCAACGAACAAAGGCCCTACTACAGCTTTGGCTTTCCACATACCTAATTCTTTGGCAATGAGATGACCTTCTGTGCAATGATCGAATACCAGTTCAAAGTTGAATTCTTGNGCTATTCGGTATGCCGTGATAATGTCGTCAGCCGAATGAGCATGAGCTCTGGCAACCATTTTGCCTTCAATAAGAGGCTGCATGGCTTCAAGCTTGATATCTCTGTCTTTGAAATCTTTTGTTTTCTTGAATTTCTGGTAGTCTTGAGCTTTCATCAAAAATTCGCGAACAACCGCAGCTGTGCCCATGCGTGTGCAAGGGAACTTCTTCTGGCCGCCGTAGTTATTTTTCGGATTTTCACCGAAAGCCAGTTTCATTGCAGCAGAATCTTTTATAACCGCGTCATCAGGCAAACGTCTGGCAGTTTTAACTATACATGCTTGCCCGCCAATAGGATTGGTTGAACCAGGGGAAACCATGACAGTGGTGACTCCGCCTCTGATAGCATCTTCGAAGGCTTTATCTCTCATTTTGAGAGCGTCAAAAGCTCTGACTTGAGGAGTCAGAAGACCGTAAAGCTCGTTGGAGTCGTTATCGAGACTGCCAAAACCATCCTGCTGAAGGCTTATATGGGTGTGAGCATCAATAAAACCAGGGGTAATAAACTTGCCCGTGCAATCTATAGGTTTAACCGAAGAGTCAGCTTTCTTTTTCTTGGAAGCGGCCTTTGTCTTCTTTGCCTTTGAGGAGACTATGGATATCTCCACAATTTTGCCCTTATCTATAACCAATGATTCAAGTTCTTGGAAACCATCTTGGTAAAAGACATGACCTTTTTCTAAGACTATTTTCATTTATGCACCTTTCCAAAGCCACCAACTCTCGGCTTCATGATATTTTGTTTTGTTTATCTGTAACTAGCGTTAAGGATGAATATTATACAAAATAAACGCGTATTTATCAAGTCAGAAAAACACCGAGGAAATTTGGAACAACGAAATACACTGCTGCTTCGCAGAGGGAGTAGAGCGTAGAAGGTAGGGGGCAGTAAAATTGTTTAGGATAAAAAATCAATCAATAATTCTAGTTGGAGAAAAATCTTCAGTCTATCGTGTTTTATTCTTAAATCCAATTGTTCTTGGTTCTTTTTTCGTGCCTTTCGTGGTTTGAAAAAGGCTTTCTGCTTTTCCAAGAGGAGCAGAGACGACCGGTAAGACTAGTTCGATTGAATGGAGTCATAAGATAAAAGCCATCAGCCAAGTCCTCAACCTCAGTCATGATTTTTTCAGAAATCTCTACAGCAAGCTCTCCCGCTTCTTCAGAAGATAAACCTTTATAACGCTCAACAACCTCATCCGGTATATCTATGCCGGTCATTTCGTATTTCATGTACAAAGCGTTTTTATGGCTAACCAAAGGCATTACACCGGCTAAAATTTTAATTTCTTTACCCAACTTTGCTTTGGCCATAGACAAATTGTCTTTAGCCTTATCAGAATAAATAGGCTGAGTCATGAATACCTGAGCTCCAGATTCAACTTTTCGCAAGGTCTTTCGCAATTCAGCAGCAAAGTTTTCGGCATTCACATTTAAAGCGGCAACTAAAATAAATGGGTCAGGAAGCTCTTCATTAAGCTTAGAAATATACTGCAAAAGAGTTCTTGAGTTGACGTTAAAAACCGGACTTATCTTATTTCTGCTTTCCAGCGGCAAAGGATCGCCAGTCACAGCCAAAACTTGGCGTACGCCGCTGTCAGCCAACCCCAAAAGAAGAGAATGTATGGCCGCCAAGTTCCGATCTCGACATGTAAAATGCGGTAAAACATCTATTCCAAGAGTGTTTTTGAGACGAGCGGCCATCATGGAGCAGTCCATTCTGATTTTGCCATTCGGATTATCAGCAATGGTCAGGAGATCCATTCCGTTTTCAACGAGCTCTTTGACTTTTGCTATATAAGTATCTGCATTTGCATCGACAGGGGTATCGTATTCTATGGCAAAAATCTTTTCTCCTGCCTGCATTCGCTCATACCAAGATACAGATTTTTGAGTTTCTAAAACAGCTTCTGAAGCAATAATTGTTGGCCTCTGTTTGTTTTTTTCATGAGGAATCCGTTCAGCAAAGAGGGCATTAAGAGCTTCTATGTCATCGGGATTAGTTCCGCAACAACCTCCCAGTATCCTTGCGCCCATATTCCAAGCTTTTTGAAAAGAGTCAGCAAAATATTTGGCTTCGTTTTTTCCGCGCCCCCTGCCCAAATCTCTTTCCGGAAGGCCAGAGTTAGGCGAAAAGTAACAAAACTTTGAGAAATAGCTGTGTTCGATGAATATATTCCCCAAATGGGTCGGACCAAGATGACAATTTATTCCCGTAAACAAAATTCCAGGTTCTTTTTCAGCTTGATACAGCAGGTCTCTGAGCCTCATCCCTGAAGACGTATAGCCGCTTTGATTTACGCTGAAAGAAACTATGATTTTCGCATCAGAATTAGCAGCTTTGATGAGGTTAATAGCAGGAATCAAGGGCTTGAGATCTTCTTGTGTTTCAAAAAGAAACTCCTTTGCTCCCAGAGTCAGAAATAGTCTGGCCAAAGACATATAAGCATTCTCTCTGGCTGATTCTTCTTCAGGAGAGCAAATTGAATCGCTGCGGATTGCGAGCAATGGGCCTATATCTGCTACTGCTTGAGCCTTCTCCTCAAGTTCTTCTTCAGCTATGGCTTCATTTGCAATTTTCCAAGCAGCTTTCACCATTTCATCAACGCTGGATTCGCTTCGCTCAAGAATGGAAGGAAAAGCAGAAAAAGTGTTTGTCTTAAGTTTGGTTGCTCCCGCTCTCAGATATGCCTTATGAATATTCTTTATTCTCTCAGGATTCGATAGATTCACTTCTTCCATAAAAGAACAATCATCTGGGAAAAGCCACCTGTAATAGGTTCCCATGGCTCCTTCAAAAAGGATCATGAGAAAACCTCCTTAGCTATATCAGCATCACTTTTTGCGTCAGGGCAATAGTAATGGGCACCTATGGATTTCACATATTTTTCTGTCAAAACTGCGCCTCCAAGCATTATTTTGCAATCAGGAGCCTCTTCCAATAGGAGTTTCACAGTCATTTCCAGAGCCGGCAAGGCCGATGTCATCAATGCGGAAAGACCTACCAGTTTGATCTTCTCGTCTTTAACCCTTTGCAAGATTACTTCAGGTTTTACATCCACACCAAGGTCTACAAGGTCATAGCCGTAGTTTTCAAGAACAGCTTTGGCAATATTTTTCCCTATGTCATGTATATCGCCCTCGACAGTCGCTACCAAGATTTTACGGTTAACAGCTTCAGAGCAGTTTAATTCCTCTCTGTCTTTTTTCTGCTCTATTGCAGCTTTTATTGGAATAAGAGCTTTTTGAGCAGCTTTGGCGGATTGTAAAAGTTGAGGCAAAAAGATTTTTCCATCCTGATACATTTGACCAACAAGGTCTAATGCGGGAATTATCTTGCTTTGGATGATTTCCATTGGTTCGAGCTTTTCCAGCTCTTTTTCAGCAAAGCGAGAGGCTTCATTTTCGAAGCCTTGCAATATAGCTTTTTCAAGACTTTCATAAGCATCTTTCATTGGTTTGCTTTCAATCGCCCCACTCTCTTTTTTTGAGGCTTCCTGAGATTTTGCGTAGGCTATGAATACCGCATGGTTTTTATCTTGTCCGTTCAAAGCCATATGAGCAGTTCTAACCGCTTGCATCTCTTCGTGCTCGGGATTAACTATCGCCATGTCCAATCCTGCTGCGAGAGCTTGAGCATAGAAAATCTGATTCAGCAGCCTTCGCATAGGCAAGCCGAATGAAATGTTTGAAAGACCTGCCATAATAGGCAAGCCAAGCCGTTCTTTCACAAGGCGTATAGTTTTCAGAGATTGCAAAGCCGCATCAGGTTCTGCAGCCGCTGTCATAACAAGGCAGTCTGCAATGAGATTTTCTTTCGGCAACCCCTCTTTTTCGCAGCGGGCTATTATTTTTTCAAAAATATTTATTCTGCCTTCTGCTTGAGACGGGATACCATTTTCATCTATGGGCAAAATGATTGTCATGGCTCCGTATTTTTTCGCTAATGGAATCACTTGGCTCAAGCTGGACTCTTTGCCGTTCATAGAGTTTATCACCGGTCTGCCTCTTACGAGTCTTAAGCCTGCCTCTAACACCTCGGCTTTGTCAGAGTCTATCTGCAGCGGAAGGTTTGAAACAGACTGCACAGCAGCCACAGCTTCTATCATTGCAGCTTTTTCATCTATCCCTGGCAATCCGCAGTTGACATCGAGCATGTCCGCTCCTGCTTGTTGCTGCTGAACAGCTATCTTTTGATATTCTTCATAGTTTTGAGCAAGCAAAGCTTGTCTGAGAATCTTTTTTCCGGTCGGATTAAGACGTTCTCCGACAAGCAGAGGCACAGTGCCTATTTCAACAGTTCGAGATACTGAACAGACTCTGGGAATAGCTACAACTTGGGGTTTGCTATAAGACAAAGGCGAAACTGCTTTACTTAAAGCCTTGATATGTTCGGGAGTAGTCCCACAGCAACCTCCTAAAAGCTTTACACCCGCATTGGCAGCCTCAGCCATCAGAGCTGCAAAATCTTCAGGCGAAAGAGGATAAATACCTGTTTCAGGATCGGGCAAACCTGCATTTGGTTTGAACAATACAGGTTTAGTTGCAACTTTTAGAATCTGTCTGAGAATCGGAAGCATCTGTTCGGGGCCGCCAGAGCAGTTGATACCCAGAGCTGAAACTCCGAGACTTTCAGCTAAAGTTACAAACGAAAGAGGATCTGTGCCAGTAAATGTTCTGCCGTCAGCTTCAAAACTCATAGAAACCAAAACCGGAAGAGAAGAGTTTTCTTTTGCCGCCAGCAAAGCTATTTTAACCTCATGGAGATCTGACATTGTTTCTATAATAGCAAAGTCAGCCCCGGCCTCTTGAGCTGCTGAAAACTGAGCTGCAAAGTCATCATAGGCTTCATCGAAAGTCATGCTTCCATCAGGTTTCAGAAGTGCTCCCAAAGGACCACAGTCAAAACCCACAAAGGCTTTGTCAGCAGCAGCTTCCTTTGCTGTTGTCACAGCCGACTTTATCAGCTCCGTATTCTTGAAACCGGTTCCTGCCAATTTATAAGCTGAAGAACCAAAGGTGTTGGTAAAAATCAGTTGGGCACCCGCTTCAATATAGGAAGAGTGGATTTTCTTCAAAACTTCAGGATTTTTATATCCGTAAACAGCTGAATTTTCTCCTGAGATTAAGCCAGCTTTCTGGAGTTCTGTTCCCAAAGCACCGTCCAGAAATATAAAACTATCGCTGTTTAAAAAATGCTGAAAGTCAGTTTTTTTCATCACAAAGACCTTTCTATCCACAGATGGACACAGATTAACACAGACTGGATTTTAAGCATAGCTTAAAATCAGGGAGTAGAGTGTAGGGGGGGTCGGGGGTAGCAAGGACCAAATACCCAGAACATAAAACTTTGAGCTCAACCTGAAGTTAGCTTTCAAAAATATAATATATTTTTTTGCGCCGTTTACTTCCAAATAATTCAACTGCCGCTACCCTACTGTACGAAGTGCCAATCACTTACAGCGAAGTCCTCGTCTTCTGAGCGTGCAGGATTCTCTGAGTTTGCAGATAGAACAAGAGTCTGTCGCGAGGCTCGCGGCTTGTTTTGTCAAAACCATAACACAGGTGACAGATTTTAGCGGCGACATAATGCCGCTTTTGCCTAGAGATAGTCCAATTCGTCTATGCGCGTCAAGCAATGTTAAAAAATCTTGTTGCACAGAAAGAGGAAAGTCTCCATAACCAGGAGAAAATCTAGCACTTAAAAACAAGCCTTTAAGAAGATATTCCGCTCTCAGACTTTCTTCCAAGCCGTCCAAATAAGCTTCTATTGTTGATGAAGCTGCAGCATCAATAATCGCAGCTTGTTTCACATCTGAGTTTTGCAACTGTCTTATAAAAAAGTCCACCTCATTCCCCAAGGTAGCTGCCATTAAAAGAACTTTTTCGGCTCCTTTGACATGATGTTTTATATCTTGCCCTTGCAACAAAGAATCGAGAGAAGTCAGTTCAAAAAGCCTATAAACATGCTTTGGTCTGGCTATTGAGCGAACTTTTTCAATAGCGGCGTCAATTTCTGCCAAGAAGGCTGGTTCAAGCTTTTGACCGCTATAACCTAAGTATTTTAAAATTTCGCTAACCTGTACATTCATAAAAGTAAAAAAACATTTTAAATTTTGAAAAATTCAAAAAGCAACTTTAAGCACTGGATAAACAGACAGGTGCTTTACAAAGAGAATAGGGGCTTCGATAAATTATAAATTATAACGTAAAAATTAGAAATGAATGTCTAGAAAACCCAACATACAGGACAAAAGAACCGAAGAAGAAAACTTAGAAGTCAAAACAGAAGCTTACTTCTAGCTTTTGCCTTATATTTCAACACTTTACATTACTGTATTGTTCTGATTTCTTCTAACGACAATCCTGTTATATCTGCTATTTGCTCAAACGAAAGTTCCGCTTTCAGCATCTTGCGAGCTATTTCCAAAGCTTTTTTCTGCCCGCCTTCTTTCAATCCTTCCTCTTTTCCTTGTTTCAGCCCTTCTTTTATGCCTTGTTTTATGCCTTGTTTCAGCCCTTCTTTCAAACCTTCCGCTCTGCCTTCAAAGATGCCTGACATTTTCGCTGACATGTGAGCGCTTTGTCTCTGGCGAAG
>JGI24710J26742_10005092_pt1 | contig 10506 bp, 7 predicted proteins | sample BioPla2DNA2_FD_26742 | JGI IMG/M metagenome (IMG submission 26742) | reverse complement strand
GGCCAGCCTCTGACTTCGGCCGTGGCCCAGTCAGCGGATAAGGGAAAGGCTGAGTCGGCCACGACAGCCACAGTTCAGGCCCCTTCCACTGATAAGATAGAATTCAGGATCCAGGTCGCAGCATCAACCACCCGTATCAAGGAAGGTACTGGCCCATACAAACTCTTTAAGGAGGTATGGGAATACAAGGAAGGTAACATATATAAGTACACGACGGGNTACTCCACCACTTATGATCAGATTGCTGCGCAGTTGCCCGAGGTACGCAAGGTAGTGCCCGACAGTTTTATAATTGGCTTTAAGAATGGCGAGAAGGTTCCGGTTTCGTCCCTCCGCCAGTAATCTTTTTATCATCTTAAATTTTANACATGCAGATTAATATTCGACGTGAATTCAAGATTGCCATACTTGTCCTGATAGCAGGTTTCATTCTTATATGGGGACTCAACTTTCTTAGAGGAGCTTCTATTTTCACAAGTGGTACCATTTACTCGGGCGTTTTCCCGAGTGTCGANGAGATTAACTCAGGTGGACCGGTCAACTACAAAGGCTTCAAGGTGGGATATGTCAAGTCCATCAGCCTTTACAAGGAAGAGCCCGGTATGTTTCTCGTCACCTTTGTAATCACCGAGGATCTGCCTATCACCGAGGGTACTGTTGCCGAGCTCTACACAGTTGACATACTGGGAGNCAAGGCCATCAGGATACTGCAAGGCGAGAGCGACAAGGTTCTCCCTGCAGGTTCCATCCTTCAGACCGCTATATCTAGTTCGCTTACCGAACAGGTATCCGTCGAGATTGTTCCGCTGAAAAACAAAGCAGAAAACATGATCGTGAGACTCGATACCCTGTTGAGGAATCTCAACGATGTTTTCTCCGAAGAAAATAAAGAAGGAATCAGCCATGCAATAAAAGATCTGTATCAAACAATGGACAACCTCAACCGCACAAGCATGGCACTCAATAGTGCCATGCAGGATGGAGGCTCCATGGGCTCTGCTCTCAACAACCTTGAAAACTTCACAGGTGCACTCAACAGTCAGTCTGAAAACCTTGCCGGTGCTATTGAGAATATCCATGGACTTACCGGACATATTGCCGAAGCTGATGTTGCAGGTATGCTTGCCAGGCTGGATTCATCACTTCTCAGCCTTTCAACTATCCTTGCCCANATGGAACAGGGTGAGGGCTCCATGGGTCTTCTGCTTAAGGACGAGACCCTCTATCTCAACCTTACCGATGCTACGGCCAATCTTGACCGTCTGCTGGCCGACGTAAGGCAGAATCCNGGTCGCTACGTAAAAGTCTCAGCAATCGACCTTGGTCGTAACATTTATATCACCGATGATGAAAGCATAGCCCNTGAAAAAGGCATCGTTTTCAAGGTTAAAATCGCTGAAAGCAAAGAACCCCTTCCGATAAGGAACCAACTTGTTCTTGATGGAGTTCCCGTGTCAGAAACTCTTGACGGCAAAACTTTTATCTACACGGTAGGAGAGAGCTCTTCGTACAGGGAAGCCCTGAGCATTCTGGACCGTATCAAGGCGCAATATCCTGGAGCAGAGATATATGCACTTGAGAACAATAAGCCTATAAGTCTTAAAAAAGCCCTTCGTAAGCTGGAAATTAAGGACTGACTTTGCTGTCAAATTGACAGTATTTCGTTGTCAGAANTTATTTGACGAAAGGATGNATTTTTTGTGAGAGGGGGTAGCAATCCTCTTGCATACAGGGGGTTTAGCCGTCTCAGTGAAAGTTTCACTTCGCCCGCAAGTACTTGATAATCAACACTTCAACCCTAAAAAATTTAATTCTTTGAGTATTAGGGAACTAAGGATTTTTAGAAAAATGCAAGTCGAAAATGATTTTTTTATCAAGATATTTTTCGCAAATTTTGTCTTAAAGCAACACTGAAATAGCGACTTTTTCACTCGAAAATACCTATATATCAGCATATTAACTCGAAATTTTTAATGGAAGGCCGAATAAAATGAAATTGGATCACAAAGGAGTCTGGAGCTCGTGTCTTGAATTTATTAAGCAGTCGATCGACCCCGTGGCTTTTCAAACCTGGTTTGAACCTATTGTGCCATTAAAGCTGAAGAACGACGTACTCACCATCCAGGTGCCGAGCCTGTATTTCTATGAAATTATAGAAGAGCAGTACATCAGTCCCCTGCGTAGTGCGCTGCGCAACTACATTGGAGACAATGCCAAACTTGAGTACAGTGTTGTAATGGCCAAAGGCCGTAAGAAGGAGGCCGGTGTGACCTTAAATTTCCCTACATCCAATAAAACGGATGTTCGCAACAAGGCCGTCGATCCTGTTCAAAACCATCAACCTTCCATTAAGAACCCTTTTGTAATACCCGGAATCAAGAAACTGGATGTTGATCCTCAGTTGAATTTACAATATACATTTGAGAATTTTGTAGAAGGTGACTGCAACCGTCTGGCTCGTGCAGCCAGTCTGACCGTAGCCAAGAACCCCGGCAAGACCGCCTTCAACCCCTTGTTCCTTTACGGTTCATCGGGCATAGGCAAGACCCACCTGGCTCAGGCCATCGGTATCGAGGTCAAGGAGCGGTCGCCCGATAAGACTGTTCTCTACGTTAGTGCAAACAAATTTCAAACCCAGTATACAGATTCTATCAGGAGCAATTCACTAAACGATTTTCTGAATTTTTATCAGATGATCGACGTCCTGATACTTGACGATATTCAGGAGTTTGCTGGAAAGACAGGTACGCAAAACACTTTTTTCCACATCTTCAATCACCTGCATCAGAGCGGAAAACAGCTTGTGCTGACTTCCGACCAGGCACCGGCCGACCTGCAGGGTATGGAAGACAGACTGCTATCGCGTTTTAAGTGGGGACTCTCTGCCGATATCAAGGCACCCGACTTTGAAACAAGGATAGACATACTGACCCACAAGACAAGGAAGGACGGAATCAAGGTAACTCAGGATGTTATCCACTACCTTGCCAGCCATATCAACACCAACGTACGTGAACTTGAAGGAGCACTTATCTCCTTGCTCTTCCTTTCGACAGTCAACAAGGATGAAATCACACTTGAGACTGCCCGCAACGTGGTTGAGAAACTGGTTCGCACCCAGCAAAGGGAAATGTCGGTCGACTTTATCAAACAGACCGTGTGCAATTATTACGGCCTTGACGTTGAGTCGCTACAGTCCAAGACCCGCAAGCGTGAAATTGTTCAGGCCCGTCAGATTGCGATGTATTTCTCAAAGAGTTTAACAAACAACTCTCTGTCGGCAATCGGTTCCAAGATTGGTAAGAAAGATCATGCCACCGTGCTGCATGCCTGCAAGACTATATCCAATCTGATCGAGACAGACAAGGAATTTAAGAGCCAGATCAGGGAAATTGAAGCACAGCTAAAGCAATAATTTTCCTGTTAATATAGGAAAGCAACTATAGAAAGACGGCCGGATTGCGAAATCCCGGCCGTNTTTGCTTAGCCTAAATGATACGACAATCGGTGATTTGTATATATTTACTATCTTTGGTACCTAATTTGCGATGTATTATCAAAAAGGCTGTTAATGAAATTCACGAGGCGCACTATATCAGTAATTTTTCTTTTTTCGGTACTGTTAACCGGACTAAATGGGCAGAACCTAACAGGTGAGCTGCCCCAGAAGATGGTGATCAATGGCAAGCAGTACTACCTTCACGTAATTCAGAAGGGTGAAGGACTCTACCGCATCAGCGTTAACTACGGTGTACCGATGCAGGCAATTATCGAGGCCAATCCCGATATCGAAGGCACCCTCAAGATAGGTCAGATACTTCGCATTCCGGTTTCCACTGCGACCCCGGGCACAGCCACATCCACAAGTTTTATCTATCATACGGTAGAACCGGACAGACAGCATATTCTCTGTCGAGGAAGTACAATGTAAGCCTTGACGAGCTTTACAAATACAATCCCGGTACCGAAAAAGGTCTGATAGTCGGTGCCATATTGCAGATCCCTGCAAAGCCGGAGCTGCCGGCCCAGGGTGTTGCAGGTCAGGCTGCTGGCCAGGGACAGGTTTCAAGGCCTTTGGGCCAGGCTGCTCAGACGCAGCCTGTTCAGCCACAGGTTCAGACCACACCGGGACAAGCAGCTCAGTCTGCCCAGACCAGGTCTGCTGCTGTTGATATTATGCCCGAGCTGAGCCAGAGGGATGAGCGCTATATCTACCATATTGTTGAAGCGGGTGAGACTATGTACAGCCTTAGCCGCAAGTACAATATTTCCATGGATCAGTTGCTCGAGTACAACCCGGCCCTTCGTTCCGGAGTCCTTGTTTCCGGTAGCGAAATCCGCATTCTCAAGTCCACGCTGGCCAACAACCTGAGCATTGCAGAGGAAGGGGTCAGTAATCAGGGTGTTGTTGAGGATGACAGGTATCTGTATCATACAATCCAGCCAGGACAGACTCTTTACTCAATAGGACGTATGTATCAGGCCGATCTGGCTGCCATCAAGGCACTAAACCCCGGTCTGAATGAGAACGACCTAAAGGTTGGTTCCGTTATTCGCGTGCCCAAGCCCAAGGTTGATATGAGTCTTGCCGACCTTGACCAGAACGACAGAAGTCTGTACAGAATCCACAAGGTAAAGCGTAAAGAGACCCTGTACGGTATTTCACGCATGTACAATGTTGATGTTGAGACGATAAAACAGATCAATCCACGTATTGACTTCCAGAACCTGCAGACCAGGGATGAGATTCGCATCCCCACAGATGCATGGTTTGCCCGTCAGACAGCCCTTTCAATGAGGAAGGATGAGGCTGAACCCGTCAAGGCTCCCGATGTGTCCATTTATGATGTCACGGTGGGGTGTGAAAAAAATTACACACTTGGGTATAAAGAACCCATCAGGGTAGCCCTGATGTTACCTTTTGCGGCAGCTCAGCATCAGTCATATTCTAATTCAATACAGGTAAGTCGTGAGTCAAGGGCCTCAAGCAACCGCAACAAGATGTTTACCGAGTTTTACAGCGGAGTACTGCTGGCTCTCGATACACTCAAGAAGCAAGGTATTTCGGTAGAACTCTCGGTTTACGACATTGCACCCGACACCAATGCTGTCAGGCGTGCACTGCGTGATCCCTCACTTAGCAGGCAGCACCTGATAATTGGTCCAGCACTGGCAGGCGAATTGCCGCTTGTGTCCGAGTTCAGCCGTGCTCATGGTATTCCGTTAGTTTACCCGATGTCGAATACCAACCCGCAGCTGGACAACAATCCTTACCTCTTTCATATCAATACACCCGACTACCTTGTATTTGACAAGATTGCCGAGGATATTGTGAAGCAGGCATCAGGAGGCAAACTGATAGTGATCAGACCGACGGAAAAGGATGATAATGCAGGGCACTTTATCCAATTGCTAAGGCAGAAGGTTGCAGCCACAGAGGGCCGCTGGAATGCAGTCAGAATGGTTGAGTACCTGCCAACTGCCAACGAGATGAACGATTTGATCAACCTTGTTGCCCGTGACAGTGCCAACCACGTCGTAGTACCTTCAACAAAACTATCGGAAGTTTCCCGTCTGGTACCCATTCTTTTTGGTGTAAGGGAACAGACCAAGGCAAATATCAACTTCTACGGTCTGTCGGATGTGTTGAGGTTTCAGACAGTGGAACCCGAGCAGATTCATGCACTCAACGGTACCTTCTACCGTCACTTTGGCCTTGATTACAACGACAGTCACACAAAGGCTTTTATTTCGAAATACAGGCAGTGGTATCACACCGAACCCCATGCCATATCACCATTCTTTCAGAGCTCTGATGCCACTTCAGGCTTTTCACGCTATGGAATCTGGGGCTATGATGTAGCCAATTACTTTATCTCGGCGATTGCAAGCTATGGTGAGGACTTTGAACTCTGCCTTGATAAGTTCAGACACGACCAGGTGCAGTTTAATTTCAGGTTTGAGCGGACATCCAACTGGGGCGGCTTCTATAATGCAGGCCTTTACAAGTTCCGCTTCCGTTCTGATCTGAAGATGGAGAGGGTCGCGCTGGACAAATAAACCTATCTTCCGGGGCCGCCTACGTTGTGCGACAGCCGGAAACAAAATTATGTCATAAAGTTTCATGGTATCAGTTAATCAGTTAGTTGTTGATTTCGGAGGATTCAGATTATTCGACGACGTTACTTTCCTTATAAATTCCAGGGATCGCATAGGACTTGTCGGACGCAACGGCGCAGGTAAGTCAACATTGCTCAAGATTATTGCAGGACAGATGCTTCCTACTTCTGGCAATGTTTCGATGCCCAAAGAACTTACTATCGGCTATTTGCCGCAGCATATCCACTACAGCGACACCCGCACGGTTGTAGATGAAGCAGAGACTGCCTTTGAAGAGATCATCGGCCTCGAGGCCGAGATTGCAAGGCTCAACGAGGAGATATCACAGAGGGAGGATTATGAGAGCGAGTCCTATATGGACCTTATTTCCCGCCTTACCGAGTGTACCGAGCGTTACGACATGGCAGGAGGCCATTCCTACAAGAGGGATGTCGAACTCACCCTCAAGGGTCTTGGATTCAAGCGTGAGGACTTTGACCGTCCCACCGTTGAGTTCAGCGGCGGCTGGCGTATGCGTATCGAGCTTGCCAAGATCCTGCTCAGAAAGCCCGATCTATTCCTGCTCGATGAGCCTACCAACCACCTTGACATCGAGTCAATACAGTGGCTTGAGGATTACCTAAAGAACTACCAGGGCGCGCTTGTGCTTATCTCGCACGACAGGGCCTTTCTTGACAATATAACAAACCGCACAGTAGAGATATCCCTTGGAAAAGTCTATGATTACAGGGTGCCATATTCGCGTTATGTAGTGCTAAGAGCTGAGAGGCGGGAGCAGCAGCTCGCCGCCTATCGTAATCAGCAGAAGCTGATTGATGACACCGAAGCCTTTATAGAGCGTTTTCGCTATAAGTCTTCCAAGGCCGTGCAGGTTCAGTCCCGCATCAAGCAATTGGAAAAACTAGACCGTATAGAGGTAGATGAGTTGGACAACAGTGCCCTGCGCATTAAGTTTCCCAAGGCACCTCACTCAGGCGCCATTACCGTCAAGGGAACCGGCGTAAGCAAGTTCTACGGCAGCCATCACGTGTTAGACGATGTCAACTTTGCAATAGCACGTGGTGAGAAAGTTGCTTTTGTAGGCAAGAACGGTGAGGGTAAGACAACCATGGTGAGGATTATCCTCAACGAACTGGAGCACCAGGGCAAGGTCGAACTGGGTCACCAGGTCAAGATCGGATATTTCGCGCAAAACCAGGCCGACAAACTGGATCCCAACCTGACGGTGCTCGAGAGTGTAGATCGTGTGGCAGTGGGAGATATCAGGACCAGGATACGCGACCTGCTCGGAGCCTTCCTTTTCGGGGGCGAGGCTGTTGACAAGAAGGTTGCTGTACTGTCGGGAGGAGAGAGGACAAGGCTTGCAATGGTTATGCTCCTGCTTGAGCCGGTCAACTTCCTGATCCTCGATGAGCCGACCAACCACCTTGACATGAGGTCGAAGGACATCCTCAAGCAAGCCCTCAAGGACTTTGAAGGAACAGTGCTTGTCGTATCCCACGACCGGGACTTCCTCGACGGGCTTGTAAACAAGATGTATGAGTTTGGCAACAAAAAGATCCGCGAGCACCTCGGAGGCGTATATGAGTTCCTTGCAGCCAAGAAGATGGAGTCGCTTAGCGAACTCGAACTCAATCCCGCGGTTCAGGCCCGTCGGGAGGAGAAAAAGGAAAGTGCCGAACCAGTTGACGGAAAGCAGAGATTTGAAGAACTTAGGGAGTACAACCGCAAGGTCAGGCGAGTTGCAAACAAGATAGAGGACAAGGAAAAGCTGATTGCCAAACTAGAGGCAAGGATTGCAGAGATGAGCCAGAGGTTGGCTGAGCCTGCCGAAGGTGATGATGTGGCCACCCTTGTCAAGGAGTATGACAAGATGAATGTAGAGCTGGAGAAGGCCATGCAGGAATGGGAGACCCTCCACAATGAGTTAAGTGAACTGGAAGGAAAATAAGCGCTTAAGGCATATATATGAAAGAGAAAAATATAGTATTCGGTATAAGAGCCGTAATTGAGGCTGTCGAGAGTGGCAAGAGCCTTGAGAAGGTGTACATACGTGCAGGNCTGCAGGGAGACCTCAGCCATCAGTTGTTCAATGTACTCAAGGAAAATCATATAGTGTGGCAGACAGTGCCCGCTGAGCGCTTGGCCAGATTGACCACAGGCAACCACCAGGGAGTAGTTGCCGTGATGTCGCCCATCGAGTACCATGACATCAGGGAGGTTGTGGAAAACAGCCTTGCCATAGGCAAGGTGCCTTTGGTACTGCTACTCGATGGAATCACCGACGTAAGGAATTTTGGAGCAATAGCCCGTAGCGCTGCCTGTGCCGGAGCCGATGCGATAGTATTGCCCGAGAAAGGCAGTGTTCAGGTCAATGCGGATGCCATTAAGACCTCGGCTGGAGGTCTCTTCAATATCCCTGTTTGTAGGTCCAAAAACCTTTGGTTTGTTTTGAAATTCCTCAAGGAAAAGGGCTTTACAATCCTTGGAGCTTCGGAAAAGAGCGACTATCCTTATTACAAGGCAGACCTTAGAGGTCCGGTCGCCATCGTGATGGGATCGGAGGACAAGGGTATCTCCTCTCAGGTGCACAAGATGATAGATAGCTATGTATCAATACCTTTGAAGGGTGAGATAGAGTCGTTGAACGTATCTGTAGCAGCAGGAATTCTGATCTTCGAGGTGCTGCGTCAGCGTGCTCAGTAGTCAGCTTTAACATTGGTAATCAATCAGTTGCCGGGACAGACCCTCTGAACCCCGCTAAAAAATTCATGCAAAAGGCAAAAGATTAAAATACGTAAACATCACTTAAAAATAGCTTAACAAGAGGATAGGCGAGTCTTTATTGTATCAGCCGATGGATCAATAATTTCAGGCTTATTTTGTGGGTTTTGCAATTAAAACAGAACGTTCGAAAATTTGAAAAGCTATTTTTGAGTCAATCTTATTTGCAAATCTTTTTGTTTTTTCTCTAAATTCGGTTTCCTAATCCTAACCGGTGAAACATTAATTATTCACTTAATCGTTTCTTCATGAATAACAAGGAAAGAGTTTTAAAGACTCTAAGCCACGAGCAGCCCGACCGGGTACCGTTCTTTTACTGGGGCGTACCTGAGTTCACCAGCAGAATGATGGCTCATCTCGGGTTTTCAAGCAGGGACGAAATGATGGATTATTTGGATGTGGATTTCAGGTGGGTGGAGCCTGCTTATGTTGGACCGGAACTAATCACCGGACAAAACGGTGACGCTGTAAAGAAAGACATCTGGGGAGTTAAGTACAGGCTGGCAGGCAAGGAAGGTTTTCATTATTGGGATGTAGCTGAATATCCATTGAAGGGAGTGACTGATCCTGCAATTTTGGCTGATTATCCCTGGCCGGATGTGAGCCTGTTTGATTTTAAAGTCCTTGATGCGCAGTTGAAAAAGTACAAGGACTATGCTATTATGACTGCACCGGGTTTCTCATCACCCGGACTGTTCCGTATCATCCAGCGCCTTATTGGACGAGAGGAGTTCCTCGATGTGATGATGTATCATCCCAGGTTTTTCCACACCCTTGTTGAGAAGGTTGCCGGATTCTATAATGAGTTTATTGAGAAGTTTTTCGAGGTAGCAGGCAACAGGGTTGACTTTATCCGTATTGCCGATGACTTCGGATCACAAAGCGGACTAATCGTCAGCAATGAGATCTGGGAAGAGATAGTTCGCCCTGTGTTTCAGAAGTACTATGAAGTACCCCGAAAGCATGGCTGCCGTCTCTACATGCACAGTTGCGGCGGAGTGCGCAAGCTGATTCCCGAGTTTGTTATGGTTGGAGCAGAAGTACTGGATCCCATCCAGACCCGTGCAGCAGGAATGAATCCCGAAGGATTAAAGAAGGACTACGGTCACTTTATTACATTCTGCGGGGCTTTGGACGAAGAACTGCTTTTACGCCATGGTACACCTGAAAAGGTAAGAGAAGGTGTAAAAGAACTGCTAGATGTGATGGCACCAGGAGGAGGATTTATACTTGGTCCTTCACACAAGATTAAAGTTGAAACCCCAATTGAAAACGTGCTGGCCATGTATGAGGCCGCCCGTGAGTGGCACTACTAAAGGACTATACTATATCGCGTTTATAAATAGTGTAGGATTCTCCGCACAAAAGCAGCGGTTGTCGTGAATGCACGACAGCCGCTTTTTTAATTCAAATGATTTTAGGCAGGATTCCTGGTAAAAATTTGATAAAAGCTGGAAAAATTAGTATAATTGTAAGCATCTTGGCGTAGGATAGTAAAAAATTATTACATGAACGAGAATATAGAACTTGCACTTTTACTGTTACTTGTAGGGATGGTAACTGTGTTTTTGGTGTTGATACTAGTTTATTCACTTGGAAATG
>JGI24710J26742_10005089_pt1 | contig 10511 bp, 7 predicted proteins | sample BioPla2DNA2_FD_26742 | JGI IMG/M metagenome (IMG submission 26742) | reverse complement strand
GAAGGTCCCAAGGGTTCGGCTGTTCGCCGATTAAAGTGGCACGCGAGCTGGGTTCAGAACGTCGCGAGACAGTTCGGTCCCTATCTGTTGTGGGCGTTAGAAACTTGCGAGGACCTGACTCTAGTACGAGAGGACCGAGTTGGACGAACCTCTAGTGTACCTGCTGTGGTGCCAACTGCATCGCAGGGTAGCTATGTTCGGATGAGATAAGTGCTGAAAGCATCTAAGTACGAAACTCACCTCAAGATGAGGTTTCTTTTAAGGGTCGTCATAGACGATGACGTTGATAGGTTGCAGATGTAAAAGTAGAAATACTAAAGTCGAGCAATACTAATTACCCGTAAACTTCTATAGTGTATTTTCTTTACGCAAACTTTGCTTTATCTTCGATAGATGTTACCTACAAGTCTATTAAAAAGAAAGACTTAAAGACTAATTAGGTGACTATGGTGGTGGTGTTCACCTCTTCCCATTCCGAACAGAGAAGTTAAGCCCACCCGCGCTGATGGTACTGCCCTAACCGGTGGAAGAGTAAGTCGTTGCCTATTTCTTTTAACAACCCCTCGTTTGCACAACGGGGGGTTGTTCTTTTATACCTCCTACACTTGCCCAACTCCACCCCTCCCAACCTCCTCAAAGGGTAGGAATTTCGTCCTACGGATACTGTCCCAAAAAGTGTGTAAATTCAAAAAAATATACATTTGTAAATAAATAAAAATTATTAGATATGAATTTCACACAAAAGCAAATTTATGAGATACTAGAACAAGTAGTATGTAAAGAAGAAGGATTAGAACAACTATTGAAAATGAGCATGGAAGTCTTAATGAAAACAGAACGAGAAGAACACAATGATATGTTTTCAGATTTAAGTAACGGTTATAGACCTAGAAAGACTTTTGGTACTGGAAAGATTCTTGAATTACAGGTTCCAAGAACACGTAATGGGAATTTCTATCCAATTATATTAGGTTTATTACGTAATCAAGAGGAAGAGGCGAAAAAAATAGCATTTAAGTTATATGGAGCAGGATTAACGACAGAACAAGTAGGAGAATTATTTGGCGATATTTATGGTCAAACATATAGTCCAAGTCAAGTAAGTAGGATGTTTGATTATGCAAGAGAAGAAGTTCAAAGATGGCAAGAAAGAAAACTTGAAGTTTATTATCCAATCGTATTTATAGATGCGACATTCATACCAACACGTAGAGAAGACAATGTTAGTAAGGAAGCTTATTATACAATATTAGCTGTTAAAACGGATTTTACGCGAGAAGTATTAGTAGTAATAAATAATCCGACAGAAGGAAGTTCTTTTTGGAATAATATATTTGAATTGCTAAAAGAAAGGGGTGTGCAAGAGATAGGTTTAGTCGTTACTGATGCATTAAAAGGGATTGAAACAGTAATACATAAGCAATTTGATATGGCAGAAATTCAATTCTGTAGTGTTCATTTACAACGAGAATGTTTAAAAATTGTTAAACCGATACATAAAGCTGAATTAAGTATGGATTTTAGAGAGGTATTTCGCACCGATGATAGAAATGACACAAAATTGCAAGGCATTCAAAGATGGAAGACATTTTGCTTAAAATGGTCGAAATACTATTCGAATTTTAATAAAAAAGCAGAAAATGAAAGATATGAATATTATTTTACCTATTTAAAATACAATTATCAAATACGCAATATGATATATTCAACAAATTGGATTGAAAGATTAAATAGGGATTATAAACGTACGACCAGAATGCGGGGAGCATTACCAAATATAGAGTCAACCATATTATTATTATCTAATGTAGCCATGACTCGTAAAGCATACGAATATAAGATCATACGATTTAAAGAAGAAACAGAAAAATTTAGATGGGATGATTAAAATAAAAAACAGAAAAAGGAACTTCGCTTCGGCAAGCCTTCGCTTCGTTCCTTTTTCTATAAATTAAAATAAAATGTATAATTTTGCAGAAATTAAAAGAAATAGAAAATACACACATTTTGGGATATTACTGAAATTTTTGTTCTATTTTATAAATTTATTTTTATTTTTTTTTGAATGGTAATAAAAAATAGTATATATTTGCAAAAAATATAATTATATATTGTGAGGAATTAGAAAAGCAAGAACTAATTGATAGCTTATATAAATAAACTATTTTGTAAGATAAGTGCAATTTTATGATACTTATAAACATTTTTATTTCATGTTTTTTTATGTTTTTAAGTAAAAACTAAAAAAAAATCTTATAATAAGTTAAAATTAAGAATGAAAGAATTTAAGTACATAGATTTATTTGCTGGTGCAGGCGGACTTTCGGAAGGCTTTATCCGTGCTGGCTTCAACCCTATTGCACACATTGAAATGGATAAAGATGCTTGTGATACTTTGAAAACAAGAGCAGCTTATCATTGGCTCAAAAAAAATGGCAAGGAAAAAATCTATATTGACTACTTAAAATCTGACAATAGGAAAAAAGAAGAACTTTGGGAAAAAGTGCCTAAAAATATTATTAACTCTGTGATTAATATCGAAATTTCAAAAGACAATTTACCTGATATTTTTGAAAAAATTGACAGTGAGTTAGGAAAAGGTAAAATTGATTTAGTTGTTGGCGGTCCTCCTTGTCAAGCATATTCTGTTGCGGGTAGAGCCCGCAAAAACATGGATAAAGACTTAAGAAATACTTTATATAAATATTATGTTGAGTTTTTGAAAAAGTATCAACCTAAAATGTTTGTATTTGAAAATGTACCGGGCATTTTGTCAGCAAAAAATGGGAAGCATTTAGAAAACATTTTTAAAACTGTTAGAGAAATTGGCTATGAAGTAAGTTTGCCAACAAACAAATCTAGGTTTTTAAACGCAAAAGACTTTGGGGTTTTACAAGATAGAAAGCGTGTAATTATTATTGGTTGGAAAAAAGAATTGGATTTATCTTATCCTGAATTTAAAGTTGAAAAAAACAATTGTCAAGTTTTAAAGGACTTGTTTGCAGACTTAAAACCTTTAAAAAATGGAGAAGGTACTTTAAACGCTATTAAATATGCAAAACCAGCAACAGAATATTTGAAGCAATCAAAAATCAGAAATGGTTTAGACTTCGTTACACAACACATAGCCAGACCTAATAACGAAAACGATTTGGAAATTTACCGTATTGCTGTTGAGGAATGGAATAATGGGAAAAGATTAAATTATGCTACTTTACCCCTTCGTTTAATAAAGCATAACAATACAAAGTCATTTACAAACAGATTTCAGGTTGTAAATGGACAAGGTGTTTCGCATACTGTAGTGGCTCATATTGCAATGGACGGGCATTATTACATTCACCCCGACAAGAAACAAAACCGCTCAATTACCGTTAGAGAAGCCGCCAGAATACAGTCTTTTCCCGATGATTATTTCTTTGAAGGTAGCCGTACAGCCGCATAAAGTTTACAAGTATGCTCAATTATTATTACGCTGACAAAATATCGGATTTCCTTCAAAAACTACCTGAAACAATAATCGGGGAAATTTCTGTTAATGGAAGATTAGGACATATCAATACAGAACTGTATGCTTGGGAATTTCAGATTAAACTTCTCAAAGAAGTTTTAAAAAATCACGAAGGTCATCTGTTCTTTGAATTTTCAATTCCAAGAATGGGCAAACGAGTTGATTGTCTGCTAATAATCAAAAACATAGTTTTTGTTATTGAATTTAAGGTTGGTGAAAAAGAATTTATAAATCAAAATATTGAACAGGTTTGGGATTATGCCTTAGACTTGAAAAACTTTCATAAACCAAGTCACAATCTTTTGCTTGTTCCGATTTTAGTGGCAACACAAGCTAAACCAAGCCAAATTAAAATCATTACATCAAGCCATAACGATAACTTAATAAACCCTTTAAAAACAAATGCAGATAATTTAGGTAACACAATTAACGAAGTTCTTAATTTCTTTCAAAGCGAAGAAAATATTAACAGTAGTGATTATGTTACGGGTAGTTATTCACCTACGCCAACTATTATTGAAGCTGCAATAAGTCTGTATAACAATCATAACGTTGAAGAAATTACAAGAAGTGATGCAGACGCAACTAATTTAAAAGTTACAACAAATTACATTTCTGAAACTATTGAGTACGCTAAAAACAACAATAAGAAAATTATCTGTTTTGTTACAGGTGTTCCGGGTGCAGGAAAAACACTTGTCGGATTAAAAGTTGCTACTGAACATCTGGATAAAGAAAAAGGTAACACAAGTGTTTTTCTTTCTGGTAATAAACCGCTTGTAGATATTTTACAAGAAGCTCTTGCAAGAGATAAAATTACTCAGGAAAAATTACGAGGAAATAAAATAACAAAAAAACAGGCAAGAGAAAGCGTAAAGGCGTTTATTCAAATTATACACCATTATCGTGATGAATATTTGAGAGACCCAATTGCACCGTATGACCACGTTGCGATTTTTGATGAAGCCCAAAGAGCTTGGACAAAAGAACAAACGGTGAAATTTATGCAACAGAAAAAAGGAATTGCCAACTTTCAATATTCAGAACCTGAATTTTTAATTTCTTGCCTGAACAGGCATCAGGATTGGGCGGTAGTAATTTGTTTAGTTGGTGGTGGTCAGGAAATAAACACAGGTGAAGCAGGAATTTCAGAATGGCTGTCGGCAATTAAAAATCAATTTCCAGATTGGGAAACAAGAATTTCACCAAATCTATTTGATACTGAATATGCTGCACAAACAGCAATTGAAGATTTGAAACACAACAGTGAAGTTACCTTTAATGAAAATCTTCATTTGGCTGTTTCAATGCGTTCTTTCAGAGCAGAATATTTATCAAAATTGATAAAAGAGATTTTGGACATTGATGAAAATGCTAAAAATACACTGATAGAATTACAGAACAAATATCCAATTGTACTAACAAGAGATATTGAAAAAGCTAAAAAATGGCTTAAAGAAAAAGCAAGAGGCAGTGAAAGATATGGCATTGTTGTTTCTTCACAGGCGTATCGCTTGAAACCATTGGCTATTGATGTAAAATCACAAATCAATCACGTTAATTGGTTTTTGGACGGGAAAGATGATATTCGTTCTTCTTATTTTTTAGAAGATGTTGCAACGGAATTTCAGGTGCAAGGATTGGAATTGGATTGGGCTTGTGTAACGTGGGACGGCGATTTGAGATTTTCAAAAGACGGTTGGAAAACATTTTCTTTCGTTGGTAATAAATGGCAAAACATTCACAAAGAAGTAAGAAAAAAATACCTGATTAACGCATATAGGGTTTTACTTACAAGAGCAAGGCAGGGAATGGTAATCGTTATCCCAGAAGGAAATGCAGAAGACCACACAAGACAACCGGAATTTTATAATTCTACGTTCAACTATTTAAAGGGTATTGGATTTAAAACAATTTAGTTATGCAACAAAATTATTGGATAAAAGACGAAAAACGTCACGAAGTTATTACCAAAACCCAAATTCCAAACAAAGCAAATTTTAAATTGTTTGCAACTTATTTCCATTTAATGGATAAAAAAGGCTTGTCATTTCATTTGAATGCAAATTCAGAATTTGAAAAGGATAAACTTTTTGCAAAAAACGGATTTCATTATCTTGCTCTTCAACTTGGCGATTTGAAAGAATTTTTGATTTTACCTAATGAAAATCTAACCGAATACATCGATAGAGTTGTTTCTAAAATAGATACCTGTAAAACTGAAAATGACGTTTTAAACCTTTTAGTTGATGAAATGTAAAAATATTCGGAGAAGATTTATTTCCAAGAGATTTTATCATCAACATAAAAGCACCGACAAATTACATTGGGGCGGCTAAAATTTTCGGTTACGAAAACGCAAATCCAGAACTCACAAAAGAGCCGTTGGATATTTTCAGAGAAATTGATGATTACGACCCGCCATTTTTCAGAACAATCAACAGAGAAAACAAAGATATTTTGCCTGAATATCTTCCGCCAAGTTTAGAACGTGCGATAAAATCTTTCATTCTTGCTTGTGCAATCCGTAGAATTCGAGGACACGAAAACAAACACAATTCAATGCTTGTACACGTTGCTTTGCTGGTAAAATGGATTGACAGAGTTGCATATTTGGTAAATGAAAAAACAAAAGAATATAAAAATGCCATTCAAAGCGAAGATGCAACTTTGTTGAGTGATTTAAAAGAGCTGTACGAAACCGACTTTTTGCCGACAACTCAAAATGTGTTGGATAATTTAGATTATACCGACATCAGAATAAAAGAACACACGTGGGAACAGGTCAAAAAAGAACTCAAAAATGCTGTTCTTAAAATTGACGTTCGTTCAGTACACGGCACTCGTTCAACAACCAATTTAGAATACCACAACATTGAAGAAATTGATTACAACCGCTACGAAAACGGTTTATCGGTAATTGCTGTTGGTGGTAGTCGTTTGTCAAGAGGAATTACGCTGGAAGGATTATCGGTTTCTTATTACATCAGAACAACCCGAATGTATGATTCCCTTATGCAAATGGGACGTTGGTTTGGTTATCGTCCTGGTTATGTTGATTTGTGCAGATTGTACACAACCAACCAAATTTTTGAATGGTTTAACCATATCACAATGGCAACCGAAGAAATGCGAAACGACTTTGATGAAATGACAGCTACACATCAACGTCCAAAAAGTTTTCGTTTAAAAGTTCGTAATCATCATGGTTTACTTACAATTACAAGTTTAAATAAATTATATTTTTCAGAAGACATTGAAATTTCATTTTCTGGAGAAAATCCGCAAACTTATTGCTTGCTCAAAACAAAATCATCTATTGAAAATAACTTCAATGCTTTGAAAACATTGATTTCAGCAATTGGTTTTCCAACCAAGGAAAATAGAATTGAAAACAAAGGGAAAACAAGATATTTGTTTTATCCAAATGTAAATATTGAAGCACTTTGCAGTTTTATTGATTCATTTGAAATTGAGCAACCAAGTATTAGCAACGCAACATTAAGCGACTATATCAAGATACAAGAAAAAGAGAGAAAAATTACAGAATGGAGCATTTGTATTGTTGGAAATAGTGATGAAAAGGTGTTTATTGATTACAAGGGAAAAACACCAAGAAACGAGCGTAAACCAAATGAATATACCGCTACATACGATTTGCATTATGATAACGAAATTATAAAAATGGGTTGTAGTGTGCGTAACCAACAAATTGGTCGTGGTGGCGAGTTTTATTTGATTTCAAAAAACCAGATTGACCAAACAGGTGATAGATATGTTGATTTGACAAAAGAAAAAGACTATTCGAAAATGTCTTATGCTGAAATTAAAGAACAACGTAAAGCAGAGAAGAAAGGACTTTTGTTGATTTACGCATTGGACGAAAGAGGAACTTTGAACGTAAACAATGGCATTCCGATTATTGGTTATAGTTTACATTTTCCAAGAATTGAAGATGAAACAAAAGTTTCGTATAAAGTTACTATCAAAAAAGATTTTGATAATGAAGTTATGGACGATGATGATAATCAAGACACTGAATAAACAATGATAAATATTCAATCAATTTGGGAAAATCATAAGCCAATGGGTAACATTATCATCAGAACAAGAATTGATGAAATCCCACATTTGTATTGCTTTGTAGCTACAAATCATATTACAAGACAGCATTTATACATAATGTCTGTTGCAAATAATGTTTCAATTCCTATACTCAAAAATTATCGTTTCAAGGGCGTTGAAATTTATACATTACCAAACGAAACTGAAGACAAAATTGAACTATATATTTATCTTTTGGATAACGATTTGAAAGATATTTTTTCATTATTCATTCAAAACATTTTAGAAGATATTAAAAATAGTGTAACAGAAAACGAAGCGATTGCCACAACACTAAATGTGGTTTCAAAATGGAAAAAACTTTTTGATAAAATCAATTTCAACGGCTTGTCATTGGAACAACAAAAAGGGTTAATAGGCGAATTATTGTTTCTCAATTATCTTTTGAATAATACAAAAACATCTGCAAACGCCGTAAACGCATGGACTAGTGTAGAACAAGAATTTCAGGCAAAAGATTTTACTTTGGGTTCCGTAGGTGTAGAAATCAAATTTACATCATCAAAACAACCACGAATTAGAGTTTCAAACGAAAGACAATTAGATGCTGAAAATTTAAGTGAATTGTTTTTGGTTTTATATTTAGCCGAAGCGGTAAAAGATAACGGATTTTCGCTTAATTCTTTAGTTGAGCAAACACGACAAAAATTTTCAATAGAAGAAGAACGCAGTATTTTCAATGCAAAATTACAGTTGAATGGATATTTTGATGAAGATAAAGAGCATTACGGCAAAATGTACTCACATAAAAAAATTTTTGTGTTTGCAGTAACACCTCAATTTCCTAAAATCGTAAAAGATCAGTTACCTTTGGGGATTTACGATACTTCATATTCAATAGAAATTTCGGCAGTAGAAAATTTTATAGTGAAAACAGAAACAATTCTTCAAAAGGTTTAGAGTATGGAAAGAGCATTAGAAAACTATATTGAAGAATTGAAATCTGATGTCGGGTCACGAGTTTATTCTGAAGGAGAAGGGGCAAGTTTTGAAGATAAATTTACAGAATATTGCATTGAAGTTTTAGAAACTATTGGAAAATCAGAGGGAGCAAGGGTTTTGTCTTATGTTCACCCAAATAGTCAAGGTGGGATTGATTGGAAAATTAACGGCTATTGTTTAAAAGATTTGTTCAAAGATAAAAACAAAAAGGAATATTTTGAAACACTTGATTTATTCATCTCTTTTTACAAAAACGAATACAATTACAATATTACAAAAGAAGACTACACAAAAACACTCAATCAAATAAAACGTTTCATCAATTCGGCTTTAAAACGCCATATTGACTATATTGATAAATCAAATTCTGAACTACTTCATTTAATTGAAATTATTGGAAAACAAGGAAAAGACTTTGACCGTATTAATGTTTTCTTTTTGATAAATGGTTTTTCAAATCATGACAAAGAAAAATTTGAAATAAACGGAATTGATGTTTTTGTTCATACTTGGGACGTTTCAAGACTTTTTAAAATCAATGAGTCTAATAGTGTTCATGAACCGATAGAAATTGAATTTGAAAAATTCAGCGAAGATGGGAATGGCTTGCAATGCTTGCAAGTACCGAGTATTGATGAAATGTACGATTGTTATTTGGCAATCATTCCGGGCGAAATTTTAGCGAGATTGTACAAAGAATTTTCAAATGAATTATTGGAAAGCAATGTTCGTGCATTTTTGGGGCAAGCAGGAAAATATAATAAAGGAATTAGAGATACTATTCGTTTTAAGCCACAAATGTTTTTACCTTATAACAATGGAATCACAGCAACAGCTGAAAGTGTTGAAACAAAAATTTTAGACAATCAATTAGTCATTACAAAACTTAACGATTTTCAAATTGTGAATGGTGGGCAAACAACAGCTTCATTGTATCATACTCAAAAAAAGTTTAAAGATGCAGATTTGAGCAAGATTTTTGTTCAGATGAAATTAACTGTTATCAAAGATAAAGAACAGAAAAATATTGAAGTTCCTAATATTTCACGTTTTGCAAATAGTCAAAACAAAGTTTCTGAATTAGATTTATCGTCAAACAATCCTTTTTTTATACAAATTGAAAATTTGTCAAGAAAGAAATACGTTGTTAATCCTGAAAACAAAAACCAATCGTTGTTGTGGTTCTTTGAGCGTGCAAATGGACAATATCGAGAAACGCTTAATAAACAAACACCTGCACAACAAAAAAAATTCAAGACACAAAATCCTTCAAATTTAAAATTTGTAAAATCAGATATTGCAAAATTCATTAACGGTTGGGAGTTAGAACCACATTTTATTGCACAAGGTTCACAGAAAAATTTTATTCATTACATGAAAAAAATTACCGATTTAGTTAGTAAAAATAAATTACCGGGAGAGAATTTTTATCGTAAATTGATTGCAAATGCTATTTTATTTAAAACGATTGACCAGCTTTTTGGAAGAAAAGGTGTTAATGCAATTGGAGACACAAGTTTGAAAGCTCTTTCGGTTGCTTATACTGTTTCATATTTTCATTATTTGACAAAGAATAAAATTGATTTGTGGAAGATTTACGAAGAACAAAAAATTGATGATTTTTTGCGAAGTTATTTATCAAAATTGCTTGTATTTGTATATAATCACATTATTTCAGAAGCAAGCGGAAGTTTGATTTCTGAATATGCGAAACGTGCTGCTTCGTGGGAAAAGTTAAAGAACACAGCATATTCCGAAAATCTGATTTCAATTTTGAAAGACTATTTAATTTCGGAAGAAGAAAAAACACAACGAGAAAACGAAAAAGAGATTGATACAAATTATAATGGTTCCCTTTTTTAGGACAACAAAATAAAAAAAATTAACGTATAAATAATTAAAAAGTTGTCTTATGGAAAAAAGGTCAAGAAAA
>JGI24710J26742_10005087_pt1 | contig 10514 bp, 7 predicted proteins | sample BioPla2DNA2_FD_26742 | JGI IMG/M metagenome (IMG submission 26742) | reverse complement strand
TGCCGACAGCGGAAGAAGCACCTTTTTTCGTAACTTGATTGGAGGCGATCACCCCGAGGAGAGCCTGCGGACCATAAAGGAAGAAGCCTGCCATCGCCAGCAAGAAAAGCAACAGGACAGGATTGGCGCCGGCAGGCAGCAACCAGATGATCGCCAGGCAGACCGCCGTTAAGGCCATCTCGATGACGCATACCCGCTGTGCCTTGCTGTGAAACCAATGATCCGTGATCCATCCGGCGGAAAGCATGCCCAGACACCCGAACAACTCGAAAATACCGATGGTCACACCGGCGAACAGCGGCGATAGTTGCGACTCGCCCTGTTGCAGGAATTTCGGCCCCCAGTCCAGAATGGCGAAACGGACGATGTAGACGAAAAGATCCGCGACAGCCAAAATCCAGACGATCTTGTTCTTGAGCACTTTTTCAATGATGAACTTCCTGAAGGCTTCAGGCGAATCATCGTCGTCCAGTTCCGTTTTCGTGTTCGGAAGTTCGGGAAGTCCTACCGAGGATGGCGTGTCCCGGAGGGTAATGATGATGAAGAACACCCCGAAAGCGCCTATGGCTGCGGGGATCCAGAAGCACCACCGCCATGCTCCGACATGGGAGGCAGCCTGGATCACGGCCGGATCCGAAATTTTTTTGCCGAGGTTCCCGGCGATCGCGCTCACAACATCAGGACTTCCGGCTAAATTAACACCGAGATTTCCGATGATCCAGCCGCAGATCACGGCCACGATGCCGGCTCCGATAGAATGCGCCGTGTTCCAGAGCGACATTTTCGTGGCCAACTCCTTCGGGGGCACCCAGCTGACCATCAAATGGTTGCATGGGGCGAAACCGCATCCCTGAAAAACATTGTTGAGCACCAACAGCACGGCGATGACCATTACCATCACATTGATGAAGTCCGGACCTTCCGATTGTCCGGAGATCAGGCGGCTGATCTCCGCGCTCCAGCCGAAGATAAAGTTGAGAATCACACAGATTCCCAGGCCGAGCGCCAAGTGCCACCGGGGATTGGACCGGTCGGCGATGAAGCCGTTCACAAGTTTGGAAACGCCATAGATCAACCCGACCAGGGTAAGGATAACACCGAAACTTGTGTCCGTGATCCCATATTCAGCACCCAATGCCGGCATGGCAAAAGAGAAGTTCTTCCGCACGAAGTAGAAAATGGAGTATCCGATCATCGAACAGATGATCACGCGCCACTGCCAATACTTGAATGATTTTTTAGTCTGCATCAAATATAGATTTCGTCAGGATGAATAAAGTTACGATATGTTTTAAGAAATTGTTCCTAAAATATCAAGCACTTCCGAAATCTCGGAAGTGGTACGCAGGCGATCGAGGGTGGCTTGATCCCCCAGGATTTCGGCGATTTTGGATAAGATTTCGAGATGGCGGTCTTCTTTGCCTGCGATTCCGACGACCAAGTAAGCCGTTTCTCCGTCAAAGTCAACTCCTTGCGGGTATTGAAGCAGGACGATTCCGGAATGGATTACGGAACGTTTCGCCTCCGATGTACCATGCGGGATGGCGACTCCGTCTCCCATATAAGTGGAGACGATCTTCTCGCGTTCGAGCATGGCATCCACATATTCCGGGGTAACGTAGCCGCCCGAAACAAGCATTTCTCCCGCTCTGCGGACGGCATCTTCCCTGCTTTCTGAAGGAAGCCCGAGCGATACGTTTTCCGCGGAGAGCATCTGCGGAGCAAGGACGCTTGTCTGAAGTGTCGAAAGCAACTTGTCCAGCGCCGGATCTTTCAGGAAATTGGAAATGGCTATGACAGGCTTGCCGCTTTTGCGCGCGCGTTCCGCGAGTTCATGCTGGCACACGACCACGGATGCATCCGCGGGGATTTCTCCTACGGCGCAGTTGGTGCAATCCACCGTTTTCAGACCCGCCTTCAGCAGGCGGGCTTTGAAACGAGAGGCGCCCAAGGCGCTGGACCCCATTCCGGCGTCACAGGAGAATACGACCTTGGTAATCGCTGTTTCAGGGACGGCATCCATGGAAGCGGAAGATTGGGTTCCGTTGTCGGAAGATTCCCTATCTGTTGTACCCTGAAAGTCCGGGCGTCGCTTCACGATCGGCCAGGCCAACAGGCACGACACTGCGGCGCCAATGAAGACTCCTGCAATCCCCATGAGCGTTTTGCCGCGCGGAGACATTAGAATAATCGAAATAAGGCTTCCCGGCGATGCCGGAGCCACAAGTCCGAAATTCACGAGCGTAAAGAACGACAGCGCGCAGATATTGCCTACCATGACAGGGATCAGCAGGATCGGTCGCGCGAGCACGTATGGAAAGTAGATCTCATGGATGCCGCCGAAAAGTTGGATGACCATGGCTCCGGGAGCGGAATCACGGGTAGAGCCCTTGCCGAACAACCAACAAGCCAAGAGAATGCCTAAACCGGGGCCGGGATTCGGATCCACCAGAAACAGCATCGATTGTCCCGTTTCCGCGGCTTGCTGAATGCCGAGCGGGGTCATAATGCCGTGGTTCACAGCATTGTTGAGGAACAGCACCTTGGCCGGATCGACGAGAACTGCCAGAAGGGGATTCATCTTGTGGTCGAGCATCCAGTTCACGCCGCGGCTCAACGCATCCGTTACCCATGAAACCGCGTGCCCGATCAGCAAATAACCGATGATGGCAAGCAACATCGCGATGATTCCCAACGAAAAGTTGTCGACAAGCATCTCGAAGCCCGCGGCGATCTTGTTCTCGACGAGTTTGTCGAATTTCTTGACGCACCAGCCGGCTATCGGACCGACAATCATGGCCCCGAGGAACATCGGAGTGTCGGTTCCGATGATGACTCCCATCGCTGCCACTGCCCCGGCTACACCTCCCCGGTCGCCGCCGACATTCTTGCCGGCCGTGAATGCGATCAGAAGCGGCAGCAGATACTTGAGCATCGGAGAAACCATCTTCGCGATGTGCTCGTTGGGCATCCATCCGCCCTCAATGAATATGGCCGTAATGAGTCCCCATGCGATGAAGGCGCCGATGTTCGGCATCACCATCGCGCTGAGCGATCTTCCGAAGCGTTGTATCTGCCCTTTTATCTCCATGATTGTTTTACCTTATAGTAGGCGTCAATGATTTCATTTACGAGCGGATCATCCATGTGAATGGTAATGTTGCCGGCACCGAATTGGAGTGCTGTTGATGGATGTCCGTTGTTCATTTTTTCTATGAAAATGAGATTGACAGGCTATCGAAACCAAGTTTGAGGAGCAGTTCCGTCGCGCTCGGATCGGAAGCAAGTTCACCACAGATTCCGACGGGAATTCCGGCGAATCGCGCTGCGCCCACGGTCATTTCCAGCGCTTTTTTCATTGCCGGAGACAGGGCATCATACAGATAGGACACCGCCGCGTTTCCCCTATCCGCTGCCATTACAAACTGAGTCAGGTCATTTGTTCCGGCAGAAAAGAAATCACAGACTGCCGCAAGTTCGACAGCATTCAGTACGGCCGCCGGCGTTTCTATCATGGCTCCGATTTCCACGGGAATCGATCCGTTGACGTCTCCAAGCAAAGCGAATTCAGCGCCGACCAGGTCCCGAACCGTTCTCACTTCGTCAATCCGGGTCACCATCGGAATCATGATCCGTGTTTTTCCGATTATCTTTGTGCCGGCGGCCGCTCGGAGGATGGCGCGGATCTGGACGCGCAGAATTTCCGGGTTTGCGAGCAGCAGCCGTATCCCCCGCACCCCGAGAAAGGGATTGTCCTCCGGTTCGGGAGAATACCAGGGAAGCGTCTTGTCTCCTCCTGCGTCCAGCAGGCGAATCGTCAGAGGTTTGCCGTTACATGCTTCGATCGCGTTGCGATAAATGGCTTCCTGCTCCTTCTCGGATGGTATATTCGGTCTGCCTAAAAATAAAAATTCCGTTCGGAACAGTCCGATTCCGTCGGCGCCGGCCTTCATGGCGTCGCGAATCTCCTGCACGCTCCCGGCGTTGGCGAAAAGCTTTCGGCCGGCCTTGCGAACCTTTTCCGCAATGGGCAAAGTTCCCACGAGCGGATCCTCCACTTCAACGATGTCGCCCGGACGGATGGCATTTATCGGCAAACCTACAGCAATCGGTATCCCTTTTGAACGCGCGAGGATGCAAACATGGCTGGTCGTGCTGCCCCGATGGCAGATGATTCCCGCCAGATGATCAAAGTTCAGGGAGACCGTGTCCGACGGAAGCAACTCTTCCGCGACCAGAATGCTTCCGCGCGGAACATCGACATCCGCTGCTACTTCTCCGGCAACGGCGCGGCTGATGCGGTTGAAAACATCCCGTACGTCATCCGCCCGCGCGCGCAGGTATTCGTCATCAATCTCCGTAAAGGTTTGGCATATCTGCGCGCAGGCTGCTTCAATGGCTTTCTGCTCTGTAAGACCGTCAGAAATATATTTTTCAACGGTTTCGCGCAGAAGCGGATCGTCCGCGATCTCCAGATGGGCGGCGAAGAGGGTATCCTTTTCCGCATAACGGGCAAGATCCCTGCGAACCTGTTCCAATGCTTCCATAAACGAAAGGGGAGCGGCGCCCGAAGACGTTCGCCGAATAAATAGGAAGGCAGGCCCGCTCGCTTTCATGCTTCTGTCAGTGAAGCAAAGAAATCGACCACCGAAAGAAGTATGGCTTCTTCGTCCCCGCCATCCACGCGCACTTCCACTTCCATCCCTTGCGCGAGTCCGAGGGACAGCACAGACAGCATCGAAGCAGCGTTGACACATTTATCGGCAGCGGAAAGGGTGATTTTCGAGTCGGGAAAACCCTTGACAAGCTGTACCAACTTACTCGCAGGCTGAGCATGCAGGCCCGATCTGCCAGTAAAGATTACCTTCTTGGACAGCATTTTAGTACACGACCTTTATCCAGGGGCACTTTTCCTTCATGAATTTCATGACCTCCAGGGGTACGTCCGTGCACATGCGATCGGATCCGAGATAGGCCCCGAGCATAAAATCATCGACGCTTAAGCCGGGCCACAGACTGACCGTAATCCCTTCTTTGTGGGCTTTCTCGACCATCGCGCGGCTGGTGCCCTCCATCCTGCAGCCTAGGGTGTAGATCCCGACGGTCTTGGCAATCGCGATGGTTTCGTCGTTGAGCGGCTTGCTGATGATCAGGAGCAGTTCCGCATCGGGATGGTGCTCCTGCAGATAGCGGAGGCCTCGGTAGTCGCTGGATGTGAAAACGAGCTGCGAATTTTTGCAATCGAGCGCTTTCACCGCGCGATAGAGTTTTTCTACATATTCCTCCAGCCTGGCTTGCGGATAGAGTTCCACCGGAGCGGTCTTCATCTCAAATTCCACGTACAAGTTTTCCTTGCCGTCCAGGAATTGGCAGAACTCTTCCAAGGACATGATCTTGTTGCCTTTCTTCGTGCGAAGCCGGTCGATTTCCGCAGCTGTTTTTTCTTCAAAAACGCCGGTCCCGTTTGTGGTACGCTCCAGCGTGTGGTCATGCGTAAGATACAAAACTCCGTCTTTGGTCATACGGATATCCGTTTCGAATCCGGTATAACCGGCATCCCAACTTTCCTGAAACGCCACCGCTGTGTTCTCATCCCGCTCGAGGCGTCCCCCGCGGTGAGAGAAGGCACGGATGGTCTGACTCTGTGCGAACGCTCCCGCGCACACACACATGGCCAAAAATACAAGAATAAACTTTTTCATGTTACTGCAAAAATGATGGATAATGGATAAAGATACGCTAATTATTTGTATTTTCGTGCATAGCGCGGATCAAACACCTTGTTGAGTTGATGCGCAAGCCTGTATCCCGCTTTCCGCAGTTGCGACTTCATGAGCGACAAATGCTCCTCGAACAGGTCCGTTGTAATGACATCGCCTTCCCGGACCTGATGAACGGGATAGCTGCACTCGGCAACATCCTTTCCCCAGTCATACGGGTCTCCTTTCACGATCTCCCTTTGTTTGCTTTTCGACCACGAATCCAGCATATAGGCAAAATCGGAAAAACTCCACGGGAACCGGGATTCCATCAAGCTGCTGTCCCAATATTTGTGGTAATCAATCTCTTTCCCATTGAACAGGACGTTGTACTTGCCGATTGTCATGTCTTCCGGATTGTACTGGACGTGTTCGGGACAATGCATATCGCCCACGAAATGCACCAGCAGAACCAGTTCCGTGAAACGGGTAGAATCGTCCAGCATCTTCCAATTCTTGAGGTCGTCGCTGTATTGCATGATCAAATTGATGCAGTTATTGACATATCTTCCATTGTCATTGATCCCGCGGAACGGCTCGAAATTCATATCGACTTCAAAAAGGTGAGGCAATTTCGAGATCCTGTTTCCTCCATTGGAAGGGTCGAATCCCATATCGAAGAGAAGTGTTTCTCTATACTCGTCCGCATAAGAAGCATAGCCGGAGATAGGCTCGCCCTGCATGATTTCCGAGATGGCGCGTTTTGTTCTCTTTGTCAGGTGGTCTTCTGCAATTTTTGCTATGCCGGCGTGACCCAGGCGACCCCAGGCGAGGGCGGATACGGAAAGGGCTAAAGTCAATGCGAGGATAAAGGTTTTTTTCATAATGTTTCGGTATTTATTATAATTCAAAATCAACAAGTATCGGACGATGGTCGGACGAGTCGTAATAGTTGGACATCGCCCAAATCATATTTGTATATGATTCGTTCAGTGTCAGCGCATTGCGGACTTTTGAATACATGTCCGGCGATGCGTAGACGAAGTCATATCTTGGCGGATCCTTGCCCGCCGCATCATTCGCCCAGGTGCGCGTTGCGAAAAAATGCCCCGGGTACTGCAATCCGATGACATCCTTGAAGAAAGTTTTGTTCAGGATGTAGTCGTGGCTGTTCAAGAATGGGCTGTCTTCGGGCAACTTGTACCGCCAGTTGTCCAGGCGGCTTCTGGCGTTGAAGTCACCCACCATCAGCCAGTTTTTCTCCGATGCGAACCTGGGGTCATCCACGCTTCTGGAGCAGATGTATTTGATCTCCGCTTCGCGCTGGGCGTTGCCGCCGACACCGTTCGCGGAATCATAGTTCTGGTTTTTTATGACAAACTTTGCATAGTAACTGTAGGCGTGAGGCCAAAGATGCAAAGTGATAATATTGATCTTTGTTCCGTCGACGTTGACCTGCTGCACGGCGGCGCCGTGGGATACCGGGCAATAGCCTTCGGCGCAATGGCTATGATACTCGGCCTCATGGCTGGCCCCGTCCGTCCAGGCATCTGCCATTTGCTGATGTTCCAGGTCTGTTTCCGTGATCAAGGCAAGCGTTTCAATCGGATACTTCGATGTGACTACTTGGGGATAATAGTCATCAGCATAGATGCGGTAGCCGCCGATCGCCGTGTATCGATGTCCATAAGCGGCGGCGAACTCCGCCCAGCCATTTGGGAAATAACGATCTGAAACCGAGCATTTCTCGGTGCTGCGGTTTTTGTAGATGGACTGCGCTTCGCACCAGATACAGACGTCCGGATCATATTTGGAAACGAATTCCTTGAAGTGCACAAAGCCCGACTGCTGGTCGCTCCACATACCGTTCTGAATGTTCCAGAACAAGACTCTCAGCCCCTTTTCAGGGCGCTGCATTTTAGCGGTTTCAACCACCTTGATGTTGTCCAGGTAAAAGCCGTGGTTCAGCGTCTTCACGTTGCTTTCGCTGGACCAGTACAGCATGGTGCCGTTGGTGGCTTTCGAGATATCGACCGTGATGGTGTTCCAGTTGTTCTTCAGCGCGTTTCGAGGGAAAAGCAGGCGGTGCTCGATCCCGTCATAGGTATCGGTCAGAGCATATTTCGTCCCATTCAGTTTGGCCGAAACGATTATTCCGGCCAAGCACACCTTGAAGCAGAAATTGTCCGTCATTCCCGGCTCCGGCATGATGTCAAAAGTCAAACGAACATCCGAAACCTCCTTTATGGCGGAAAGCATCGGAGACTGTATGATGCCCCGCTTTCCTTCGTTGTTCACGCCGCATGACAGATAACCGGGCCGTTCTGAAACCCTGAACAGATAGACCCAAGGGCCGAACCCCCGGGAGTTCATATATTCTTCCGAACAGATGTGCGAAGTCGCTACGGTCTTCCATTCTGTGGATTTGAAGGATATATGACTTAACGGGTTTTCGCAGTCCGCCTTGAAATTGTCGGACTGAATGAAGGGCCCTTCGGACATCGTGCAGGCATCGAAGTTTTCCGAAAACAGGATCGTCCCTCCGTCTTCATCTTTTTCAGGATCCGTTGTTTCTTGCGCTCTCGGTTCAGGTAGGGGCGAATCTTTGCAGGCATTCGCGCCGGCGAAAAGACTCGCCAGCGCGAAAGCTGCAACAATCAAATGATTACGCAGGGGTGTCACTTACTGAGCCAAAGTGGTTCCTGAAACGGTCCCCTTGCTTACGGAACCCTGCACGAGGGTTCCAAGGTTGGCTTCCGTAACGGCTGTGCCGTTGACTGAACCGCCTGCGATACAAGAATCAAGGGCGCCGCCGGCATTGTTCCCGGCGATGGCTCCTGTCGCCTCTGCATTGCCGCAAGTGACGGATCCCGTGCTCTTTTCGTTCTTCAGCGTCAAGACCACAGTGTTGGCTTCTCCTCCGCTGGATCCTGCAATGTAACCGACGACACCGCCGGCCGCGGCAGCCGCATTGTCGGAAGTCGAGGCGGTCACCGATCCGGAGTTTGTGTTGCCGGAACACTCGATTTCCTGCTTGTTCTTGATGAGAGCGCCATAGATACCGCCCACCCAAACGGCTCCGGCAGCCGCATTGGTTACCTTGACTGGGGCTGTATTGGTGTTGTTGGTGACGCTTAGGGCAAGACAGCCTTCACCAATGATACCGCCGACACCCACCTTGTTCGCATGGGTCGTCGTGTTTTCCACAGAGACCGTTATCGAACCCTTATTGGTGTTGTTCGAAATGACATTGTCCTTTTCGGCCTTGCTCTTTTCCTGGAAGCCGACAATGCCTCCTACACTCTGCCAGTTTCCGTTCGCGGTCTGGCTGAGGGTCAAGCTACCTTCGTTGACACAGCCGGCAACGGTGCCTCCCGTGTTCAGGACTCCGTTGATGCCGCCCATGCGGACGACCTGCTGGGCATTCGAATAAATCGCCCCCGTGTTGTCAGAGTTCAGAATACTTCCGCCCACATAAACAGAACCTACGACGCCCCCGATGCTCATCCAAGTCGAAGGATTTTCGCTCTGTTCATAGGTGACGTCAGCTTTATTATGACAATTCTCAACCGAAACGAGTCCGTTTGTTCTGCCGACAAGACCTCCGAAGTGGAATACTTTGGCAACTTTGGCGGTGATTTTCACCGGGGCCTCATTGCTGCAATCTATCACTTGGGCGCCATCTCCCGTCGCAAAGCCTACAAGGCCGCCGAAGTCCATCTGCTTGGTGGCAACGCCCGAAACCCTGAGTTCGGCCTTATTGACACAATTCTTGATGACAGAGTTTGCCCTGGTTTCTCCGACAAGGCAGCCTACGCCGACCTCCGAAACAGAGGAAGGCCCGGCAACAAATTCAACGGCAGCGAAAGTGGTGATGTTTTCAAGCGTGCCGTTATTCACGGCCACAAGGCCGGTTTGGTCACCACCTTTGCCTTCAGCGGCGCGGATGACGCTCACGCCGTCATACTTCAGACCGTCTTTCGTTCCGAAATAAAGATTCTTGACGGTTCCGTCGTTGACGAGAATGATGCCGGTCGTGGTTTCATGGGACACAGACTTGATGTTGTAGATCTTGTGGCCAAGGCCATCGATCACAACACCCGCTGCGATGTTCGCGATCTGAAGCGATTCAATGGACGAGGCGTCAATGTCCGCAAGGACTCTCACGACACCCTCTTCGGACCACGGTGAATAGTCAGAGGCTGTGAGAAAAGCCCTGAGGTCATCCGCATTCTTGATGCCGTTGCCCTCAACCACACCGCCGGAGAGTGCGGTGGGATTTTCGTAAGTGCCTGTACTGGAGGACCCTTGGATGAGAGCGGCTATGTTGGCAGCCGTAACGGCTACGCCGTTGACGGTACCGCCGACTTGGCTGTCAACCAGTTTTCCGTTGCCGTTGAAACCGGCGATGGAACCGGCGGTCGCAGCATTTGCGCACACAATATCACCGGTATTCTTCTCGTTGGTGAGCGTGATGGTCGCCTTGTTGGCATCTCCGCCACCCGCTCCGGCAATATAACCCGCCACGCCACCGGCATATGCCGCGGCATTGTCTGAAGTCGATGCCGAAATCTTTCCGGCATTCACATTTCCGGATGTTGAAATCACGGTGGGGAACTTGTACAGACCGCCATAGATACCGCCTGCATAGACGGCGCCGGCAGCCCTGTTCACGACAGTGACATCGCCAAGGTTGGTGTTGTCCATCACTTTAAGTTCTCGGCATCCGGCACCGATCACGCCACCGGCGGAGACCTTGTTGGCATGGGTTGTCGTGTTCTCTATGGAGACCGAGATATCGCCCTTATTGGTGTT
>JGI24710J26742_10005086_pt1 | contig 10517 bp, 7 predicted proteins | sample BioPla2DNA2_FD_26742 | JGI IMG/M metagenome (IMG submission 26742) | reverse complement strand
TTAAATTGTGGTGGACATAGNATAAGTTCTGGTATGGTTGGTTCAGTACTTGGTAAAGGTGCTGATATAATCATTATGGATGACCCTAACTCACCTAAAGACTTATCAGAAGTAGGTAGAAGAAATACAATAAGAAGTTATACTGATACCATATCAACCAGATTAAATAATCCAGAAACAGGTTTGTTTATTGTTGTGCAACAAAGATTGCATGAAAACGATTTGACTGGTTATCTATTATCAAACTTTAAAGATGATTGGAATCATATATGTTTACCAGCAACCATATCAAAAAATGTATCTCCAAGTAGTTTAATTAATAAATATAAAGATGGTTATCTTTGGAAAGATAGATTCTCAAAGAAAGTATTAGATAAGTTTAAAATAACGTTAGGAAGCATTAATTACGCCAATCAACTTCAACAAGAAGGAAGTGTTCAAGAGGGAAATATAATCAAAAGAAAATGGCTTAAAACAATTAGTCTTGATGAATTTAATTTTATGTTGGAAACAAATAAAATAAATGAACATAACATTAAATGGGAAATGATTATTGATACAGCATTAACAGCAAAGAAAAAGAATGATGATACTGGAATAATGATATATGCTTCAATACTAAATAATGTATATGTTAAGAAAGTTTTTAAATTAAAATTAGAATTCCCTGAATTAATAAAAGAAATTATTAATATATACAATATATATAAATGTAAAATAATTAAAATAGAACCTAAAGCAAATGGATTATCAGTAATACAACAAATAAAAAGATCAACAAAATTACCCGTCAAAGAATTACCAAATAAAGGTAAAGGTGATGATAAAGAATCTTGTCTTAATTCAGTATCACCTCTAATTGAATCAGGTAGATTTATTATGTTGGAAGATTTATCTAATGATATATTGATAAGCCAATTAACTGGATTCCCTAATGAGAAATCTGATGAAATGGTTGACTTAACTTATTATGCTCTTAGTGGTGCTTATAAAGGAAATTTTAATTATGCTATGTTGTAATTTAACTAAGTAAAGTATTAAACTATTATATAAAAAAACATAAAATTATTAATTATTTATAGTAAAAAATTTAAAGAAATATGAAAAGAGTGATTTTGAATGGTTTAGAATATAATATACCTACAAGTTGGGAAGATATTACTATTAAGGATTATCAAAGAATATACAAACAGATTGGAATTTATAATGAATCTGTTAAGAAAGAAAAGATAAATGAGTTTGATGATGTAATGGAGACCATTAAATTGATATCAGTATATTCTTCAATACCAGAGAAAGAATTAAAGATTGCTAATATAAATGATGTTGTTGGTATTATTAATGATATGAGTTTTATTAAGGATGAAATTCCAAGTAAACAAATTGTTGAATTTAAATTTAAAAATAAAACATATAATGTTATTCAATCCTTACATAAGCAACAATTTCAAGATTATGTATCATTAGAGAATATAATTCAGCGAGGAAATAACGTTGAGAATATGCATTATATATTAGCTATAATGGCAAGGGAAGGAGTTGATGAAACATTGGATGATTATGATGTTGATGAAAGAGCAAAAGAATTTCTTAATTTAGATATTATTACAGCAAATAATATATCGGTTTTTTTTTCTTCCTTAGAAAAGGTTTACACTCAGATTTCTATGTTATCTTCTCATCCGATGGAAGTGATTCAGATGAAGGCACAAGAGGTAATGAATTCTTTGAACGCACTGGATGGTCAGGGATGGTTTACACGTTGGCAAATTGGGATTACGAAAAGGTTGATTACTTACTTAGAAAAAAAGTCGATGAAGTACTTCACTTCCAGAGTGCCAAAATACTACATCAAAGAATCGAAGCTAAAAATTTTAATAAAAAAAGTTAAAAAATACTTGCATATAAAAAAGAAATAATTTATATTTGCATATGTTTATTTTATAAGTGATACGAATATATAAGACTAATTGTTTTTCCTTCCTATTTTTCAATTAGTCTTATATATTTAATAAAAGTAAGAAGCGTCTTTCTTTTAATTTTTATTTAAGTCTATCATTTTTCATTTAAAAAGAGTTCATTGGTTTATTCCAGTGGACTCTTTTTTTTATTATTATTTGTTTATAATATATGATTTTAAATTAATAATTATGACATTAGAACAATTTAAAGATAAAATAAAGAATATATGTTTAGCACATAAAGACATTAAGAAGTTTGATTACGGTTCTGAATACAATAAGGATGAGGATAATGATTGTATATATCCAATGGCATTTTTAGAGTTACCATATGTTTATGATTATGAATTAAACAATACTATGGATTCATTTTCAATAGCATTAGATATATTAATTGCAACAAATAATGATGATGTTGAATCAGACCATTTTGCAATTAGTATCTCTAAAGAGATAGCTGATGTTATATTATTATATATTAATAATGAAGTTGATGATTTCAAGATTGAATCAGCATCAGGATTATCAACAAGAGAATATACAGATGATAATGTTGCAGGTTGGAGATTAGAATTAAATATATTATTTCCAAGAGAGAATTGTGATGCATTTGATTATAATGATTATTTTAATTTTTAATTAATAATATGGCAAGTTGGGAAAAAGATGGAATGAAAGAATTTTTAAAACAATTAATTAATCAATTAATGTTAGACCACGTATTGGTTTTAACCGAACATGGAATAAGAGTTGATAGTAATTTAATTAAGAGTTTTGAATATAAATTAAAACCATCAGGAGTTCAAGTATCTGCTAATTTTTATTATGAATATGTTGATAGAGGAAGGAAAGCTTTGGTAAAGAAAGTACCAATTAAACCACTGATAAGATGGATGAAAAGATATGGTATTAGACCATACACTGGAAGTAAACAAAAAGACTATATAAGGGCTGCATTTGCTATTCAAAATTCAATATATAAGAATGGTATAGTTGGAAAGAAATATCATTCAAAACTGCTTGAAAAGTATGGTAAAACAGCTGCTGATAAATTAGCTGATTACTTAGCAAAGAAAATAATGGTTGATGTTGTTGATGCATTAACATTTAAATAAAATTTTAAATTAAAAAATTATGGCTTTAGTATTAGATCAAAACAAAACATATAAATACTGTAATAGAGGTTTATTGGAATTANAAGATGTTAATGTAAATCTCTCAATTTATAATGAAATACTTGTTAATCAATTTGATACTGATTTTTTAACAATATATGAATACGAAAGAAGATTTGTTGTAACATTAGGTAAAACATTATCAGAGTCTTTAACATTATCAATTAAGTATGAAACATATACACATAATAATGTTTATGATTCTTATACAAAAACTATTACAATTCCTGCTGGTCAAACAGAATGGGAAGAAACTATATTAACTAAAAGAGTTCGTTACGATAATAATACTAGGAAAAGTTTAACAGTATTTGAGATTCAAACAGTAACATTACAAAATCAGACAGTATTTCCTAAAAATTGTGCAAGTAGTTGTACAGTAGCATTTAGTTCAGTAACAGCATCACCAACATCAATGAGAGGATTAAGTGATGGTAGTATAACAGCAACAATAACTGGAAAGAAATCTACAAATGTAAGTTGGTATTTAGATGGAGTATTGGTTAATACAAGTAATACTACTTCAAAAACATTTTCTAATTTAAGAGCTGGATTATATTCAATTCAAGTGCATGATGGTAGTTGTATAATTACTGAATTTATATCAGTNGTTGACGGTGAATTTAGAAGTAGAGATTTTACAATAAATGAAGTAACAGGAGTTAAAGCAGCTCATAATCCTATTATATATAATGTTAATACATATCAAAATTCATCTCAAAATATACCAGCTAAGAGTAAATTAAGTTTAAATCATAATAATGTACCAGATAATGTATCAATTGAATTTATATTAACATCACCAATAGAATATAGAGTTAAATTTTATGCAAAAGGATTTCCAAATAAGAAGAATTATTTTTTAGCTAATGTTGTATATGATGAGTATGGAAATACAATTGGTTCAAATACTAATAAAGAGATTATGCAAAGTCTTTATGAAGTATTATCTAATGACCCTATTATATCAAATAACTACTATATAAGCTACGCTTGGACAGATAAAGATATAATCTTAACAGCAAAACAGACAGGTCGTAAATTCACCTTAGATGAGAATAATGTAATTATTAGAAATCCATCAGGAATTATAAGTGATGATTATTTTCAACTTAAAGTTATTGATGTTGGTGTTGATAAATATGATGGTGAGGTTGTTGATGATTTAAGTGTATATGCAGAAGTTTTAATTAATAATAATGTAAGATATCCATTGGAAGCTGAATTAGAAGATTATATAAAAGTAAGTGATATGGTTATTCCTTTTCAACATGATAACCAACATAGATTTGATATATCTCCAATTGTAAAGAATTATGTAAAATCATTCAGACCTAATTATGATAATAATGATTTCACCATTATACCAAGTATGATTGCTTCAGTTAAATTAAGAATTGGTGAATCATATCCAATTGTAAGTAATTCAAATACTATTAAAAGAAGGTCTAAATTAATAACTGATACTATTTGGATATGTAATTCATCATTAGATTATTTTCAAGAAAATAATATGGAAGAATATGTTAAAGAATTTGATAGGAAATGGTTAACTAATTCTCCAAATCCATTGCAAATACAAAGAGAACAGAAGTTGTTTTTATATTTTATTGTTGAAGAAAACTTTGGTTATGGATTAAAATTAAGAGGTAATATAAAGTATTGGGATGGTACACAAGATAATGGAATTGATTTTTATAATATATCATCAAGTGGTACAAATGCTGGTGGTGTATTTTTATTGAATACTTCATATGATAAATTGGATTTAGCAACATATGAGAATAATGGTGGTAATATAAGAAAGATTAAATCAATTGAATTAAGAGTAACTGATTTTGATAATAATGGCATTACAGAATATAAGACATTTTTATTTAATATAAATGAACAACCAAGAAAGTTTGGTATTGTATTTCAAAATAGAATGGGTACATATGATACATTTGATTTTGTTGGAATAAGAGAAGATGAGGTTAATAGAGAGTTTGGTGAATTTACTATTCCAACATTACCAGATGATTCAGGAAGATTTAATAATGGTTTTAAAGTTAATACAGTATATGATACAAGAGTAACTAATAAAATAACAGTTAATACAGGTTATTTAAATGCAACACATTTAGATTGGTTAAAGAATGAGTTATTAACTTCAAATGATATTTATACTTATACAACAACCAATCATAATTATTTAAAATTAATTGATTATAAATTTAAAAAATCATCATTGGAAGATTTATTTGATATGGAAGTTACTTTTGAATATACAACCTTTATTAATAATATATCAATTTAAATTAAGAAAATAAATGAATACAATAAGAATAATAAATAATTTAAATCAAGAATTTGACTATTATAGTGTTGAAGATTTAGGTTTAGTATTAAATAAAGTTGTTGATGATTATACACAAATTGATAAGAGATTCAGTGAATTCTCTTATCAATTCAGTTTACCAAAGACAAAGAATAATGCTATTATCTTTAATCATTCTGATGTTCATAATGTAATTAATAAATTCATTAAGAATAAACAAGAGGTAACAGTATATTTAAATTCAACATTATTATTTAAAGGAATAATTGAATTGGATGCTATTGGTAAAGATGATTACTATTGTACATTATTAAGTAGAGTATCAGAAATTATTGATCTATTAGGTGAAAAAAAATTAGTTGATTTACAATTTAATGACCCTGATTTTAATTATGAATCAACAGTATTAGCTCATGTTCACGCTAATTATAAAAATAGTGATGAAGCTGATTTTCAATTTCCATTTATATTTTATTCAACATTTCATACACCTGCTCATTTATATGACGATGGTGCAATAATAGATCAAGAAGGATATGAGATAATGATGCCTGATAGACCTATGCAGAACTTCTATAATTTAATTAATAGTAGAGGTGTAAATCCATCAGAAGTCAATGCAATATATTATCATCAAATACCTCCTGCTCTTTATTTAAAAACAACACTGGAACAAATCTTCAAAGAGATTGGATGGGGATTATCAGGTTCTATATTTGATACAGAAGAATTTAAAAGGATAATTATTCCTTATACTGGTCAAAATGATATATATAATAATTCAATATATTGTACCAATAATGGAGAATTAGATTTAGGTGGTGTGTGTACACAAGGTACATTAAAATTGAAATTATCTAATTTCTTACCTGATATGACTTGTGTTGAATTCATAAATAATATAATTAACTTTTTTAATTTATATTTTGAAATTGATATAAATAATAAGATAATTAATTTTGAGACATATGATACCTTATTTTCAAACAAAAGTAACCCTATAATACTTGACGATAAGATAGATGAAAATACAGTAGAATATAAGCGTATATTGAATAATAATCCTACTATAAGGATGAGGGATGCTGATAACAAAATGATATATGGTGATAATTATTATCAAAAGTTAACAGATTCAAATAATCCTTATTCAGCACCATTATATAAGATTGCATCTGATTTAACAGATGATATATATAATAAGATTGGTGATAAAGAACAAGAATCAATTGAGTTAGATTTTGCTACACCAATAATTAAGAGAACATACATCTGGTCAAAATACTTACTTGATAATTTTCATAATGAAGATGGATGGGCTTGTATTTATCAACCTTGTTTAACAAAACAAACAAGACAAGATAATAACAATATGGTATTCAATAAGGATGTTTCAGAAACAAATGTTGATAATGAACCTAATAGAGTTAAGTATGATGGATATCCAACACTAATGTATTATTATGGTTTATCAAATAATGATGATATACATAATAAAGGTTATGCAGCATGGAGATGGTTTTATATTAATTTTCATGGATTAAGAATGAAAATACCTTTCGTAAGCCCATTTGGTTATATAAAGAATAGAAGTAGAATTAATACAGTTATTAATGATGAAGATGCTGAATTAAAAGAAAAGGTATATGCTTCTTTCTTACAAAGTATATATAAAATGATGGGTGATAATTATGATACTGAATTAAAGTATTCATTAATAATGTCTGATTTAAATACATTTCCAACAGCATATACCAAGTTTCATTCAAAGAAATATAGAAGATATACTGATGGTTATGAATTGGAAGCAGATATCAGAATGGATATAAATGATTATAATCAAATGAAGATATCAACACCTTTAAGTTATAAGCAAGAAATATATTCATTATTATCAATTAAAGATTTTGATCCTGTTAATAATACAGCTAAGATTTCTTTAATTAAACAATAAGATTTTAAATTAAAAAAAAATATAATGGCAAAGAAAAGAGTTGTTGTCGATTTAAATTTAAGAGGAACTAATTCAGTTGCAGAACTTGAACAAGAGTTAAAACTTGTTAATCAAGAATTGAAATTGGTTGATAGGAATAGTGATGCTTTTACAGAATTATCACAAAAAGCAATAATGCTTAGAGGTGAAATGAATGACTTTAGAGATTCAATTAAACCTATTAGTGATAATCAATCCTTAAATGCTTGGAAGAAATTAGGTGAAGCAATGGCAGGTGCATTTCAAGTAGGAGGTGCAGCTATGTTATTATTCTCTGAAGAAGCACAAGAGAACTTTGAAGAGGTTGCAAAGGTTGTTGGTTCTGTTGTTGTTGCTATGGATGGATTGGGTAAGATGATTGACTTATTTAAATCTAATTCAATTAAAGCATTATTAAGTGTTGTTGCTGGATGGAAATCAATGGTTGTATCTGTATGGAATGCAAGTGCTGCTATTAAAGCTGCAATCATTTCAACTGGTATTGGTGCATTGGTTGTTGGTATTGGTCTTATAATAGCTAATTGGAATAAATTAACAGATGTAGTTTCTGGTAGTTCAAGGAAGATGAAGAAAGCTGCTGAGGATAATGTAAAAATTGCAGAATCATCACTTTCAATAGCTGAACAATTACATAAAAACGCACAAGAAAATCTTAAATTGACAGAAGAAAAATTAAAAAATGATCAATTTTCACAAGATATTTTGGAAGATAGAATACAAGTTCAAGAAAGTGAAAAAGAATTATTAGCTGAAAATATAAAATTATTGGAAAATAAAAATAAATTACTTGATATAGAATATAAAAAAGCTAAGGGAGAAAGAAAATTAGAAATAAATACTGAAAAAATAATTAATAATTCTGAAATTGAAAGATTAAATACGAACGGAAAATTGTTGATTTACAGATTAAACATAATAATAAACTTTTAGAAACTTTAGATTTACAGAAGTCATTGAATGATAATGTTGAAATGCATAATAGATGGATTAAAAAGAGTGAGTCTATTGAAAATAATTCTTTAGATACATATAAAACAAAAAAATTAATTTTAGAAGATCAAATTAAGAAATTAAGAAAAATATATGAAATAACAGAAGATACCGATGATTTAAATAATTTAGCAAATGCTGAATTAGAATTAGAAATTTTAAATACTAAAGAACAATATAGATTAAGAGATTTAAAATTACAGACTGAAGCTTTAAATAATCAAAGAAAGTTTAATCAAGAATTATTTAATGCATCAACCAGATATAAAGAAATAATTAAGAATCATACTGAATTGATTAATCAACAACAAATTGGTTATAATCAATTTGATAATTATATTTCTAATTTAGAAAGAGCTGATGCTATATTTCATTTATTAAAAGAACAAAGAGAATCCATTGCCAATTTTGATAAAACTGGTGTTGAGATTTATAATAAATATAATGAAGATTTAATTAATCAATTATCAACATTTGATGAAATCTTTGAAAAAGAAAGAGAAACATTAACATTAAAGGTTGAAGAGAATAAATGGAATAAACAACTAATTGATGATGCTTCAAAAGAACTTGGTTTATTTAAATTAATAAAACAAGAACAAATTAAGAAGATTGATTTTGAGAAGGAGATTGCTGTAAATAGAAAGGCAATTCTTGAAGCACAAAGAGAAGAAGTTAATGGTATTATTGAAGTAACTGAAGCTCAGATAAGATACAATGAAATGTTATTGCGTGAAGCTCAGATGAAGTTTGATAATTCAAAGAATGATGAAGAAAGAGCAGAATTATTGCAAAAGATAACTGAATTAGAATCTACTATTCAAGCATCAACTCAATCAGTAATGGATATGAAGAATCAGGTTGTTGAAATTGATGGTCAAATTGTTGATTTAAATAATGAAATCTTAAATAAGAATCAAGAACAATTAGAATTACAAAATGAGATTGCTGATAAGCAAAGAGAGGTTACACAAGAGTTGGAGAAACAGAGTAGGGGTTATGCTTTATTACAATCATTTGTTGAAAAATATAAAGAAGAGATTCAGGCAGCTCAGGAATTAATTGGAGCAACCTTTGAATTAACTGCAACCATATATGATAATATAGCTGCAAAGAGAAAACAAGAGTTGGATGATTGGGTTGCAAATAATAAGGATGCATTTGATGAAATTGCTGATATGGAGAAGTCATTATCTGCAAGACGTGATAAGTTAAATGAGATGCTTAAAATGGCAGAAGGACAAAGATACAGAGATATCTTAAATGAATTAGCCAATATAGATAAAGCAGAACAAGACAATGCCAATAGCAAAGAAGCATTAATGCAGCAACAAGCAGAAATGCAATATAAGATTGATATGGCTGAATATAATGGTGCAATTATGCGTAAGGCTGCTGGACAAACAGATGCAATGATTAACACAGCATTAGGAGTTACAGAAGCATTACCAAACATTGTATTAGCTGGTATTGTTGGTGCATTAGGTGCTATTCAAGTTGGAATTGTTACTGCTCAACCATTACCTCCTAAACCTGAGAAAGCTAAATTTGAATTAGGTGGAGAAATTATTGGTAATTCACATTCAAGAGGTGGTGTTATAATTGAAGCAGAGGGTGGAGAATATATTGTTAATAAAGATGCTTATTCAAAGTATGGTAGTTTAATTAGAGCATTAAATGAATCAGGTAGAAGGAAGTTTGCTGGTGGTGGTGATGTTACACCAAATGTTTCAACACCTCAATCAACTGATTTAATTGATTATAATTTATTAGCTAATACTATGGTAATGGCTTTAAAAGCAAATCCAATGTTTGTTAGTGTAACTGAAATAAGATCAGTTGAAAATAGATTAAAAGTTGTTGAAAGTAAGACATCATTTTAATCTATAAGGATTTAAATTAAAAATAATTGTTTATAAATTAATAAAAAAAGCGTATGTATCCGTTATATAAAATAGTTATTGATGATAGTGAAACAACTGGCATGGAAGCTATATCATTTGTTAATATGCCAGCAATTGAATCTGATTTTCTTAAATTAAATAATAATAAAAAAGAACCTAAATTAATAGTATTGG
>JGI24710J26742_10005084_pt1 | contig 10523 bp, 10 predicted proteins | sample BioPla2DNA2_FD_26742 | JGI IMG/M metagenome (IMG submission 26742) | reverse complement strand
AACACTAATTTAAATTTAGTACAAATATATTATTTTTTATGTAGTTAACCATTAGTATCCTTTATTTTTATTAATGCGTATAAACCATAAATAATGTTGTATTTTATCCCTTATTGAGTAAATTTGCTACCCAATTAACCCAATAAACTAATGCTTAACAGTCTGACACCTGAGACTAGAGTTAAACCGCTGATGAAGTTTTTTCTCAACGGTAACGATGTTTTCTATATTGAAGGTCTTGAGTCTGTATTTGGAGAATCTACTAAAGCTATAAGGTTGGAATTGAATCGTTTTGAAGAGATTGATTTACTTGTTTTATTTCGTGAAGGGAATAAAAGAGATATTCATAATATTATACTTTTTAAAACGGGTATAGATAAGGTTTAAAGGTATAATAAGTTGAATAGCTTATTGGGGAGAAAGACAAGTTGTTGGGTATTTGATTCTGAAGAGGCAGAAACTAAATTATTACAATTTAAGTCCACAGAATTAATGCTTATTTGGAACAACGGAGTGGATTTTTAGTTTAAATCTCAAAGATCGTACCATAACGATCAGATAGACAGCGCATTATGTTAAGTTGGTTGATTATAGCAGTCTGTAACCGACCAGACGGGAGTGTGTTAAATTAAAAAACAAATAACATGTTTAAGGTGAAACGTATCAATATCTTATTTCTAATTTTTTCAATTGTATTGATAGTATCCTGTACAAGCCAGAAAGAGTTAGCCTATTTAAATAACCTTCCGGAAGATGAAACATTTTTTCCGATAGAGGTGCCCGATTATATTATTAAGACCAGAGATGTGCTTTATATAACGGTAAAGGCCATGTCTTTGGATGGATTTATCAATGATCTTCTGATTCCTTCAAGAACATCAAGTAATCAATACATTGCTTCCAGTGAGGCTGGGAATTATTTATATGGTTATGATGTAGATGAATTGGGGAATATATTGTTGCCTGTAATTGGAACCGTTAAAGTAGGAGGCCTTACTGTAGATGAAGCACGTATTGCGGTACAAGCCGCCGCCGATAAGGTATTTAACAATACTACAGTTGAGTGTAAATTATTGAGTTTTAAGTTTACTGTTATTGGAGAGGTAAAATCTCCCGGAACCTACGTGAATTACTACAATTACCTTACAGTTTTTGAAGCTATTGGTAGAGCAGGGGGAGTCAATGATTATGGCAGGCGCGATAAGGTACAGATTATTCGCCCTTTTGAAGGAGGGACAAAAACTTTTATATTATCGCTTCAAGATAAGGAGCTTTTATCATCAGAAGCCTATTTTCTTCTTCCTAATGATGTAGTCATTGTAGAACCTCAAAGAAAGAAGATATTTAATTTAAATCTATCAACTTATTCGTTTTTAGTATCGTCCATTACTTCAGCAATTACGAGTACTATTCTGATAATTAACTATATTAACAATAGATAGAAAAAACTTAATAACAACTTATATTATGACCGACAAATTACCTCCAACCTATTATGTTGATAATACGGAAGATACTATTGACATAAAACGTTATCTTTCGTTGTTCTTCAGTAACTGGTATTGGTTCGCGGGGGCGCTTACTATAGCGTTTATTATAGCCTACGGGGTAAATAGATATTCAGAAAAAATTTATACGGTTTCAGCAACATTGTTGATACAGGATGATCTGATGGGAGGAGTGAATAGTACAATTTCAAGTGTTATTCCTGGAGGAGACATATTCAGAAGCCAACAGAATCTTTTGAATGAGATGGGAATTCTAAGGTCTTATACCCTAAACTATAAAGTTATGGAAGAGTTGCCTGAGTTTCAGGTTGTATATATGGAGGTTGGTCGTCGTGGAATTGTAGAAAACAGGATGTATAAAACTTCACCGTTCAGAGTTGAATATACTACGATTGAAACACAGCCACAGGGAATTGTGGTAAATATAAAAATAATGTCTGAGAATAGTTTTAGGTTGTCTATTGATAGTGAAATTAATAAAGAAGATATTGAATATTCGGGTGATTACACTTTTGGAGAGAGGTTTGAAAAGTTTGGGTTCGATTTTTCTATTGAGAAAAGATTTCCGGATAAACCTGTTATTGATGAAGAGGGTTCTAATAATTATTGGTTCTGTTTTGTTGGAAATGAATCTTTGGCTGTACAGTATAAGGATAAATTGATAGTTTCGCCGATTGAGGAGGATGCTTCTCTTGTAACTCTGTCAGTCTCAGGACCAAATGCCAACCAAGAAGCGGATTATCTTAATAAATTAATGGATGTATATATACGTTATGGATTGGAAAACAAAAATCAAACCGCTGATAGTACCATAAAATTCATTGAAGAGCAATTGTCTATTATTGTCGATTCGCTTGCTTTGTCGGAATCCCAGTTGGAATTGTTCCGCCAATCGAACAGATTTATTGATATGTCTACAGAGGGAAATTATATCCAATCCCGACTTGAAAAATTTGAGAATGAAAAAATTTCGCTGGAGCTTCAGCACAAGTATTATGAGTATTTATCTCATTATCTGGAGTCGAAAGATATGAATGCCACCATTATTTCGCCAACAGTGATGGGGATTACCGATCCTGTATTGCTAAGATTGGTGAATGAATTGTCCGATATTCAAAAACAGATAGCAGAAGTGGGTTATAGTCTAAATACCCAGCAAGGAGTTTACACACTTTTAACAGGGCAACTCGATAAAATTCGGCAAGAGTTAAAAGAAAATGTAAGTAATAGTTTGGGTAGTTTAAATATGTCGATGACCGAGATTGATAAAAGGATTGCCGAGGTTGAAGTGGAATTATCCAATCTGCCATCAACGGAAAGGCAACTTATAAATATTGAAAGGAATTTTGATCTGAACAATACGGTTTATACTTATCTACTTGAAAAGAGATCTGAATCTGAGATAGCAAGGGCATCCAATGTTTCTGACAATAGGATAATAGATAGAGCCGCTCGGCATAGTACTACACAAATTAGACCTAGAAAGAATAAAAACATAATGTTGGCATGGTTTTTTGGTTTAGCTTTACCTGCGTTATGTTTGGTCATTTTAGATAATTTGAACGACAAAATTCTCGACAAAAAAGATATCGAAAGAAGAACACGGGTACCCCTAATAGGCTATATAGGTCACAATGATAGTGATAATCAACTCCCGGTTGTTGAAAAACCGGGTTCTTCTTTATCAGAGTCGTTCCGTTCTGTTCGTACAGCAATAAAATATTATGTTGATGAAAACAAGACCGCGGTAATAACAGTGACCTCGACAATTACTTCCGAAGGAAAGAGTTTTGTTTCCGCGAATCTTTCCGCAATAACAGCCGCTCTTGGCAAAAAAGTGCTTCTGGTTGGTCTTGATCTGAGAAAACCCAAGCTGGGCAAGATTTTTAAAAGTAATCTTTCCGGGATGAGCACATTTCTAAGCAATAACAGTGAATATGAAGAGATCATACAAAAAACTGAGGTAGAGAATTTGTATTTTGTACCTGCTGGTGCCATTCCTCCCAATCCATCGGAGCTTATAGAAGGAGAAAGAATGAAAGAGTTTATCGAAAGAGCAAAAAAAGAGTTCGATTATATCATTTTCGATACTCCGCCTGTAGGTGTTGTTACTGATACTTTACTTATTGCGCCTTATGTAGATGTTAACCTATTTATTGTACGTCAGCGATACTCATCTAGGAATACCCTGGATCTTATTGAATATTTCAGGAGTAGTGGCCAAATGAAGAATATGGCGATAGTATTGAATGATATTAAGCTTAGGGGTTATTACGGTTATGGTATGAGATATGGAGGGTATGCAGTTGGATATAGTTATGGCTATAACTATTACGGAAAGGGGTATTATGGTAAATACGGATATAATTACAAGGGTGGAAGTGGATATTATATTGATTGAAATGATTTAATGTAGCGAGCGAAAGGCTTCTTTTATGAAATTGGAATCTTTGAAAAACTATGAAACCCCTATTATTAGGTCCAACTATTTTATAGGGAACAATAACCTATTTTATAAGAGAGAAGATTTATTGCCATTTTCACTGGGGGGTAATAAGGTTCGTATAGCGTTGACCTATCTTGACGATATGTTTAAGAAAGGGTGTGACATGATCATCGGTTATGGTGGTGTTAGATCAAATTTGTGTAGAGTAATCGCCAACATGAGTTCAGTGGTTAATGTTAAATGTTGTATTATCTATTGTATTGAAAGTAATGATGCGGTTAAAGACACATATAATGAATTGATTACAAGTAGTTGTGGTGCTGATATTGTGACATGTGAAAGAGCCAATGTCCCGGAAGTAATTGAAAGTACGATTGAAAAGTATGTTCATCAAGGATTTAAGCCTTACTATATTTATGGAGATAAATATGGAAAGGGAAACGAAAGTACTCCTGTTCAAGCATATGTGGATGTTTATGACGAGATATCGAAATTTGAAGCATCCAACGGAAAAAAATTTGAGTATATATTTATTGCCTCTTCCACCGGTGTTACACAATCCGGACTTATTTGTGGCAATATTTTAAACGATGATTCATATAAAAAAATAATAGGAATCTCAACTGCCAGAAAAAGCTCACAAGCCGAAGCTATTATAGGAGATAACGTAAAGAATTATATGGACACGATAAATTTAAAAATCGATGATAAGTCGATTAATGTAATAATTCTTGATGACTGGTTACTGGGAGGCTATGGGAAGTATGACTCTTCTGTTGTTGGATTGGTAAGGGATGTAATAAATATTGATGGCGTATTTCTTGATCCTGTTTATTCGGGAAAGGCTTTTTACGGAATGACAGAATATCTGCGAAAAAACAGGATTTGCGATAAAAATATACTTTTTGTACATACAGGTGGAATTGTTGGCTTTTTTGATGAAATCAAGAATATTTTTAATTGATGTACCAAGTTCTGGATAAAAATAAGACAAAACCTGACGAAATAATTGCGTTTCTCAATTCAATTAACGATGATTTTCCGGTTCCATTGAACAGAGTGACGGATATAATAGATTATGCCAATAAGTTATTGAAATTTGGCGATTTATTTTTTATTAAAAACGATTCACATATTATTGGTATTATTGGGGGATATAACAATGACGTAGAAAATAGAATCGGATATATTTCAATTTTATTTGTTTTGAGCAACTATAGGGGGAAGGGTATTGGGACTACGTTGTTGGAGACGTTTATTGAGACCTCAATAAAGCAGGGGATGAATCTTATTCATGTTAATACCAACCGGAAAAATGAAGAGGCGATCAGGTTATATAAGGGGAAAGGATTTGTTTTAAGAGAATCTGGTAATGTATCCGAATATACTTTGATAAGGCAACTTTAACGGGTATTAATGAAACATAAATCAAAAATAGTTTTGGTCACCGCAATAGGTTCTTTATCCGGAGATATTGTCATAAAAAACCTAATAAACTGTGGTTATAAGGTAATTGGTTGTGATACACATCCCAAAAGCTGGATAGCCGATGCTTATAACGTTAACAAATTTTATCAGGTGCCAAGCTCCTATGAAAAGAATTATCTTGAAGTAATTATAGATATCGTCCAGAAAGAAAATGTTGGTTACATTATCCCTTTAACAGATCCTGAGATAGATGTGCTCAATATGAACAGAACATGTTTTAATGAACATGTTTGTTTATGTATTTCAGGCGAAAATACAATAGAGTTGTGCAGGAACAAATTGAAATCATATAATTATTTAAGCAGTCAGAATATCTGTAGCACTATAATTACATTCAATAAGAGCTCAATAAATTTTGATGAAATTAGTTTCCCGGTAATAGGAAAACCTATAAGGGGAAGAAGCAGTGAGGGTATAATGATTTTCGGATCCAAGGAGTTATTATATGAATTTTTAATAACCGAAAAGGCTGATAATTTTGTTTTTCAACCTTTTATTGATGGAAAAATAATAACAGTTGATATTATTAGAGACGCTGAATACAATAAATGTTATACTATCCCCAGGAGAGAACTTATAAGAACAAAAAATGGGGCAGGTACAAGTGTTTATGTTTTTTATGATAAATCTTTTGACACTGTTTGCGTAAAGATCGCAGATGCGTTGAAGGTAGATGGTTGCGTTAACTTTGAGTTTATTGAGGACAATAAAACTGGAGAAAGATTTTTCATGGAATGTAATCCCAGGTTTTCAGCTGGTGTGAAATTCTCCTGTTTAGCAGGTTATGATTTTATCATCAACCATTTAAATTGTTTTATTGGCAAACAAATTGACGAATTGGGTACTTATGACAATATGTATATTGCCCGTAAGTATGAAGAACATATCACAGAAAAACAAAATATTAGAAGCAATAATCAGTTATAAACTTATGAAAACAATTATTTTATGTGGAGGTATGGGTACACGGCTTCGTGAAGAGACCGAGTATAAACCAAAGCCGATGGTTGAAATTGGAGGGAAACCTATTCTCTGGCATATTATGAAGCACTATTCGTTTTATGGGTTTAATGAGTTCATTTTGGCATTGGGATATAAGGGAGATGTGATAAGAGACTATTTTCTCAATTATTATAAATATAACAGGGATTTTACGGTAGACTTGTCCAATGGAGATGTTACAATAGAAAACGAAGGACAGAAAGACAATTGGAAAATCACTCTGGTGGAAACAGGTGATGATTCCATGACCGGATTTCGTACAAAAATAGCCGGAAAATATATTTCTGAAGAAAGATTTATGCTTACTTATGGAGATGCGGTCTCAACGGTAAACATTAGGCAACTTGTAAACTTTCATAAAAGTAAGAATACCATTGGAACGGTTACGGGCGTTTTTCCTCCTAGCAGATTCGGTGATTTGGAGGTTGAAGGAGATATGGTTTCAAAATTTAAACAGCAATTAAAAGATGTTGACACTCAACAACCGGTTAATGGTGGATATTTTGTTTTTAAAAAAGAATTTCTGGATTTTATCCCTGATGATCCTGCCACTGATTTGGAGAATATTGCTATTGGCCAGATAGTCAAGAGTAACAACTTATCTGTATTTCTGCATAAAGGTTTTTGGCATTCAATGGATACATATCGTGATAGTGTTCGTCTAAATAGTATGTGGAAAGAAAATCCTATCTGGAAAATATGGGAATAGACGATAAACTTGCCGTATATAAGGGTAAAAAAGTTTTAGTTACCGGCCATACGGGATTTAAGGGATCGTGGTTGTCATTATGGCTTACAAAAATTGGAGCACAAGTGATAGGCGTATCTCTTGATCCGAGGACCAGTGAGGACAATTATGTTTTATCTGGCCTTAAAAATATGGTTACAGATTACAGGGCGGATATACGAAAGAGGGATGATATAATCCGTATTGTGGAAAAAGAGGAGCCGGAGATTTTGTTTCATCTTGCGGCTCAGCCTATAGTTTTGGAGAGTTATAATGATCCTGTTTACACTTATGAGACAAACTTAATGGGCACGGTTAACATGTTAGAGGTATTTCGTCTATCCGAGAAATTGAAAACAGCGGTGTTTATCACATCAGATAAATGTTACGAAAACCTTGAAAAGGAAGAAGGTTATGTTGAAACGGATCCAATGGGAGGATATGACCCATACAGTTCGAGCAAGGGAGCCGCGGAACTGGCGATCAATTCTTTCAGACGTTCATTTTTTCAAGGAACATATAAAAAAATTGCTTCAGCAAGGGCGGGAAACGTTATTGGAGGTGGTGATTGGTCGCCCAATAGGCTTGTTGTCGATATCGTTAAAGCCATTCAAAGCGATTTACCGGTTGAGATAAGAAATCCTTATGCGGTCAGGCCGTGGCAACATGTTCTTGACCCGGTTGCCGGGTATCTTTTGCTTGGTTCAATGATGGTTCTCGAAGGTCGTTTTGATGAGGCGTGGAATTTTGGACCCGAACCTGATAGTCAGGTTACGGTCAAAGAGATTGTAGATATGCTGATAAATGAGTTTGGTAGAGGTCAATGGAATGATATTTCTGGCTTTGAAAAACCACATGAAGCCAATCTACTCTCATTGAATATTACAAAAGCCAAAGAAAAATTAGGATGGAGACCGGTGTTAAGTCTGCCCGAGGCAGTTAAATATACTGTTGAATGGTATGAATCTTACAGAAGTGAGAGAGTATCGGATATTTGCATGGGACAAATAGAGGATTTTACCAACAAATGGAAATCAGAGAAAAACGGATAAAGGGTGTTTATGAAATAATACTTAGCCCGAATATCGATAAGAGAGGTTTTTTTATGAGAACCTACGATCGAAATTTTTTCCAGTTAAATGGTCTGGACAGGGAGTGGTTACAGGAAAACCATTCAAGGTCGGAAAAGAAGGGGATAATAAGAGGGATGCACTTTCAATTGGCCCCTTTCACAGAGGGCAAATTAGTTAGATGTATAAAGGGGGCGATATTGGATGTGTTTATTGACCTGCGTCAAAATTCCGAATCATTTGGACAGTGGGATTCCATAGAATTAAGTGAGTTAAATAAAAAGGAAATTTTTATTCCCAGGGGTTTTGCCCATGGATTTTGCACCTTAACGGATATAAGTGAGGTAGTTTACAAAGTTGATAATATTTATTCAAAAGATCATGAGAGGGGGATTATATGGAACGATGGAGATTTAAAGATCAACTGGCCAGTACTTCAACCCATTCTTTCGGATAAGGATATGAATAATCTGACATTCCGAGAATTTTGCTCACAATACGGATATTTGTAATAACTATACTTTGATGAATATAAGATTGTTTAAACCTTCCTTAGGAAAGGAAGAGCTGGATAACATTAAAGAAGCCTTTGAAAGGTCGTGGATAGGATTGGGACCCAATGTAAACGAATTTGAAGAACAATGGGCGAAGTTTTTGGGGGCAAAATCAGCGATTGGATTGAATTCAGCCACCGCTGCCTTGCATTTAGCCCTGGCAGTTTTTAATTTTCCAAAAGGGAAAAAGGTTTTGGTTCCTTCGTTAACTTTCAGTTCAACCGCTTCATCTATTTTATACAATGGTTTGGTTCCGGTATTTGTCGATTCAGATCCTGTTACATTAGGCATGGATATTAACGACATGAAGTGTAAATACGATAAAGATGTCGTTGCTGTAATGCCGGTACATTATGCCGGCCACCCCGTTCTTATGGAAGAACTTGTTCCATGGGCCAAAGAAAAAGGATTGAAGATAATTGAAGATTGCGCCCACACATCAGGCTCGTTATATAAAGGCGTTAATTTGGGACTGTGGGGTGATATCGGTTGTTTTAGTTTTGAGGAAAAGAAACTAATGACAACTGGAGACGGGGGCATGATGGTAACCAATCAACCCGAACTTTTCAAAGATGTCAAAGCTATGAGATGGGTCGGCATTGACAAAGATAACTGGAAAACAGCTCAGGCTTATACAGATGCCAACAAAGATGCATTGCACTGGTTTTACGAGTTGAATGTTTTAGGATATAAATATAATATGAACGATCTGAGCGCTGCTATTGGACTTGCTCAGCTTAAGAAACTTCCCGAGTTCAATAAAAGAAGGGGCAATATTATTGAGATGTATCTAGATGGTCTGAAAGGGTTGGACGGAGTTCAGCCACTTTTACCTTTTGATCCGAAAAAATATGTTTATCAGATGTTTGGGATAAGGGCGGAAAAAAGGGATAAATTGATGATATACCTGAAATCAAAAGGAATTGCCACAGGTTGTCATTATACGCCATTATCAATCCAGCCATTATTCAAAAAGTGGGGCAATAACTGTCCATTCATTGAAAAAGAAGCGAATAAGTTTATAACGCTTCCTTTACATGTCGATCTAAGCGATGATGAGGTTAAATACATTATAAATTCATTGAAAGAATTTTGCCAAGGCTAAAGATCTCCGGGCGAGAGTTAATGTTAAATTATAAATATGTTGTAGTAATCGTTTATAATGTTGGAATACAAAGGGTATAAACTTGTTGAGACAGATTGTGATATTGAAAAACAGATAATGGATCTGATCCAGAATAATAACGGTTCCATATTCCATGAGCCAAAACTTAATAAAATTGTATCCCGAAAATTTAATACAGATTTATACTATTTGGTGGATAACCAGGAGTCTATTAAGTACGCCTCAGTGGTGCACGCTACAAAAAATGGTTTAGGTCTGAAGCGGTATCACTTCAAACCCCTGGGAGATATTCCTTATGCGGGATTCATTGGCGATAATATCTATGATTTTAAGAATTTTAAAGTGGGGTTTTATGAAGGAATCTCATATGTTGGATTTCCGTACGGCATTGATTGTAAGGCGAACGTTCGTTTTGGCGAAACGTCCATGGTTGATTTGCTATTGGATGAGGATTACATTTTCAACAATATACTTCATTCGAAAAGAAGAAATATGATTAGAAAAGCGATACTAAACAAAATTGTTATTGAAAAATTTTATAGTATTGAAGGGCTGGAGAAATTGTGGCCGATTCTGGAAGTGTTGCACAAAAAGTTGGGATA
>JGI24710J26742_10005082_pt1 | contig 10526 bp, 10 predicted proteins | sample BioPla2DNA2_FD_26742 | JGI IMG/M metagenome (IMG submission 26742) | reverse complement strand
AACATTGAATTTCTCTTTTAAGGCTGCATTTGCAATAAGGGCCCCTAGTTTTCCAGTTGCCTTTATAATCTCCATACCATGAAAAATATTGCTTATGGTCTTCTTACTTTTTTCATCATTTATACCTTTAGCAAGTTCTTTGGTCAAAGCTATAATAAGGCTTGTTCCCAACTGTTCAGACATATCAAACTGAACAAAATGCCAACTATTAAAATATATAAAAATAATATCATTTGCTGTCTTCTCATCTTCNCTAATCTTGTTTTCAACCATATTAATGAAGCTTGTTTTTCCAGTCCCCCAAGCNCCTTGGATTGAGATAGTCATTGGTGTTTCACATTGGCGAATAAACCTTGCTACTCCAGAAACCTGTCTTTCTAATGATAACATATCATTTCGTACATTACTAATTGGAATATCATTTATACCTATATTGCCCATACCCTAACTCTCCTTTTATCTGCTGTGCGAAGTATTGAAATGAAGAATAACTATCCTACATAAAAAATGTCTCCCCATGGGACACATCACTTGCGTGAGAGGTGCGGAGAGTCCTGCTAATTTAATAATATGATATTGATATAGAAATGTCAATCTAGAACTTGGTAATCAGCTTCATTGGCGCACAGATATTGTTCCAGTTCTTTATTGATAATTTTCACAGTCTCATATAGATTCTCTGTCGGAAAAAAATGATCCCCCTCGACCTCATATTGGCTATAATTATGGTTAGTATATTTTCTCCATTCCATGCCGTCATCTATCGGATTGCTATCGTCCTTCAAGCCCCTTAGAAAGGTCAAGTTTGCATTAATTTTTTTAATTTCCTGTAATACTGGTATCTGCTTTAACAAAATAAAATCAGAATAAATAATATTAATGAAATAGTTAAACATGGTTTCGTTATTGATTAAGGCCGCATCGATACCTTCAAGATTAATAATAAACTTTTTAAATTCTGCCATATCATCGATTGGATACTCGTCAAAATCCTTTATAATATTAGGAGCCCATCTGCCTGATACGAACAGATGGCACGGTGGTCTGCCTCCCTCATTTACTATTTCATGATATAAATAATAGACTAATACAGCACCAAGACTATGTCCGTAAATCGCATACGGCTCATTAGTAAGCTGCACGATTTCTAACACTTTACTACACTGATCCTTGATTATTATTTGATAATCTGTGACTAATTTTTCCTGAGACCTTAACATATGTCCCGGAAGTTCCAGTGGTATTAGTTCTATAGTCTTATTTAGGTGTTTTTTCCATGCATTATATGCAATCACGGATCCCCCCGCATGTGGTATACAAAATAGATACATTCTTATCTCTCCTGTCCTGGCTTAAATAAATCATCTAATTTTGCGAAAAAGGCAGATAATGGCTCATTCAAATCAAATACCATTAATGTTTCCGTATTGAGCTGCGGATATTTATCTTCCAATGATATTAATAGTTTCATATAAAATAAAGAGTGAATGCCCAAATCTACCATTGAAACATTTTCATCTAATGAATCAATATCATTAACATCAATATTCAGTGCTTCAATTTCACCTACTTCTGCTATTATATCTTTATATATGTCTATAAATATCATCTTCCATTGCATAATCCTATATTCCACCTCTTTCCACCTCATTTATCAAACTGTCTATTACCTCTTCACAGTCTGCAATAACTGCATAATCTGCAAATCTGAAGATTGGTGCTTCTTTGTCTCTATTCACCGCAATGATTGTTTTTGTCTTATCAATTCCTACAACATGCTGCGCAGCTCCCGAGATTCCAAATGCAATATAGATATCGGGTGCAATTCTCACACCTGACTGACCTACCTGCCTATCGTAATTTATTATTCCGTCATCTACCACAGCACGCGTCCCTGCAATCTCTGCTCCAATATAACCCGCCAACTTACGAAGCTTATCTATTTTTATTTTGTCTGAACAGCCTCTGCCAATTCCAAAAATTATTCTCGCCTCTGATAATGAGGCCTCATTTATATCCGTATTCCTGTACTGACGTAAAATCTGTCTGCCCTGTAGAAAATTTCTGTTATCGCAGGAACTATAATGTATCCTGGCAGTATCTGTTTCGATCTGTTGTGGTAGAATCTCAAAAATATTCTTTTTAACCGTGCACATGGCGGAGCTTCCGTTGCAGCATACAATTTCAGCCAGAACTGAATCGCTGTTGGTCGTTCTTACAAAGATAAATTCATTTTCATAATTAATATCGATGCAGTCTGCTACTAGACCACACTTCAAACACACGGCTGCTTCTGCAGCGAAATCTCTGCCTTGATCCGATGCAGGAAACATGTAAAGATCCGGCTTTAACAAATCATTTAAATTTGTTATTATTCCTGTTAAAGCAAACTGCTCCAGGCTATCACTGATATTAACAACATGTATTTCACTTACACCATATCTATGATAATCTATATGTTCTTTGTCATCACTTCTAAGTAGTATCGCTGAAACTGTAACATTGGTTCCAAATGATATGGCTTTACTTATCATCTGTAGATTCCACTGGCGATCGTCCAGACATATAACACATATTTTAACCTTATCCATCATATTTCACCGTTTAACCTTTTATAATTTTCAACATTTCCTGAGAAACCAGATTTACTTCGCCTTTCATAATTTCACCTTTACGGAAACGATTAATTTCTCGGGCTTTCTTTACTTTTGTTTTTGACCCTGCTATTCCGCAATTTTCAGGTAATAATTCCAGCCTTTCATGATTCCAAATTATCATTTTCTTATTTTTAGCTCTCTTCAAACTCAACAAGCTGACTGTAAACTCTTCTGTTGTAAAATGTTTACCGATAATAACCGCCGGACTTGCTATAATTTCCTCTTGGACCAGGTCATCAAGTTGTCTCTCTAGCTGTAAACCATCACCATCCATAGACATGATATTTGACACGTTATTTATGACCGGTATGTTCAGACGATGTGCTAGCTCATAGGGTACCTGTCCGGTTTCACCATCGATTGCTTTCGCCCCACAAAATATGTAATCTACATTCCCTATCCTAATGAGTGCCTTTGATAATACTTCAGTTGTTGCATAGGTATCTGCCCCTGCGAATGCCATATCCGACAATAATATTATACTGTCAACGCCTCCTGCAAGTAACCGAAATAGCATATCCTGGCACTTCATGCTGCCCATACATAATCCTATCAGTTCAAAGTTCTGCTTTTTCTTAATTTCTAGCAATTGTTTTAGAACTAACTGGTCATATGGATTAACTGCATATCCCTTTTTGTTTAGCTGCTGAGCCTGAGTCGAATAATTATCTATAACTGGCTTAATGCATATTACTACCCTCATATGATACTTCTCCTCCATGCTTAAATTCTGTACAGTGAAAAAACATAAATTCTTTATGGAAGTTCCTAAACAATCAATGCGTTTACCATATTACATATTATGTTTCTTTGAATTTCAGATGTACCAGAATAAATGGTGCTGCCTATAGCATCTCTCAATTCACGTTCGATCATATACTCCTCACAATAGCCATACCCACCGAAAATCTGGATTGCATCCTGACATATCTTCACGTAGTTCTCACTCACATAAAGTTTGAATATTGCAGCTTCTAAAAATGCATTTTTTCTTTGATCCTTTAGTGATGCTATCTTGTATAGCATCAATTTACTCATTTCAACAGCAACTTTCATATCTGCGATTTTATGCGAAATTGCCTGGTATTCAATAATTTTCTTTCCAGCCTGTTCTCGGGAGCTGGCGTATTTGCAGCATTCTTCCATGATTCTCTGCATTGCACCCACATGGGGAGCAAACTCATAACATCTTTCCCATTCCAGTATAGCATTCATGATAGGCTCGCCACTTCCGTATGTACCAAGAATATTTTCTTTTGGAATACTGACATTATCAAAAACCACTTCACTTGTCGGACAGCTGTTCAAGCCCATTTTTTTAATATCATTACCGGTTTTTACCCCTATGAAGTCTTTTTCCACCACTAGTATACTGAATTTTCTAGGATCCTCCTGATTACGTGCAACAACCATAAATATATCTGCAATCGGACCATTTGATATAAACATTTTTGTTCCTGTCAAAATATAGCAGTCATTTTCTTTATATACTTTTGAAGCCATACTCAAGGCATCGGAACCACTGTCAGGTTCTGTTAGCGCAAAACATCCTATCTTCTTTCCACTACCCATATCTTCTAGATATTTTTCCTTTAGGATGTCGCTTCCATATATATTTATAAGGTTCTGAGCGACCCAAATATGATTATTTATGGCAAAGACCAGTCCATTATTTCTACTTGCATAGCCTAATGCTTCAATACACATAGCCGCCGTCAGATAGGATTCACCAAGACCCCCATATTTCTCTTCTGTCACCAACGATAATAAACCGAAATCGGCAATTTTCATCCAAAGGTCATAGGAAAACTTGTCAAGATCCTCCTTATTGTTCAATATCGTGGATCCAAATCTTTTTACTTCTTCTACGAATTCCTTCTGCTCTCTTGTTATTGAAAAATCCATTTATTTCTTCTCCTTTATATTCTTAAATAAATAAAGCCATCTCTCCAGACCAAATCCGAAACAGCCTGTAACAATATTACCATTGTCATCAAAATTGTAGGTCTTGCTAAAATGTGTTCCATGGAAGTTAAAGGAACCGAGCGCTATTTCCCTGCCGTCTATTTTCATAACTAATTCTTGCTTCAAATTGTTGACTAACTGTATCTTCTGGAGTATTTTGCTTCGGCTACTCTCATAAAAGCTGTCACTGGCACTTTTGATCTCTATATCAGAATATATTGATTTCGCATATTGGTAAATCCAATCCTCTACCTGCTTAAGGGAATCTATCACATATTCTTTATTGCCTATAAAGATACACTCACGCACGTGATATTCCCAAAGATGCTGAATACCGTCATGTTCACCACCTTCATACCGGAAAGCTTTTCCTAACGTGCTGATGCAAATATTCTCATCTATTTTTTTGTTCTGGAACATTGGATATACATGCAGACATACTGCAGGAGTTAAATACATTTTACTCATTCTAGCGTTCTCTTTGCTAATCGTTTCCTCCTGAATAACTTCATGATATCTGGAAGGTTCCGCCACGGCTATCTCACATAATTGATGCTGGCTATTCTTAAAATAACCACTTTTTCTAAGGATTTCTTCACTTATAAATGCTGGAATAATATAGTTTCTCACATGGAATCTCTGTAGGAAATCGCATACTCTTTTATCGAACTCATTTATATATCCTGTATCAATATCATCCATGCACTTATATTCATTATTATAAATGCTTACATTTTCATTCATATTTACACCCCATGTATTTGATCTAAAATTCCAACTTTCCTACATCATACTGTTCTTTCATTCCCTAGTCACAATCTGCTTCCGTTTTACATTCTCCAAGCAATACACTGATATCCTTAAAATCCTGCTCCTCCCTGACCTCATTATCTTTTACAAGCAAGACCCGGTCAGCATATGAAATTGTAGATGCACGGTGCGATACAACAAGGATTGTCTTTCCGCTCTTTGCCAGACTTCTGAGGTGTTCCATGATTTGATGTTCTGTCAAAGCATCCAGTGCTGCTGTAGGTTCATCCATAAATAGAATATCTGCGTCCTTTAAAAATGCTCTAGCTAGTGCTATTCTCTGTCTTAATCCTCCTGACAGATTATCTCCATTTTCACCAGACTCAAAATTAATGATCTTATCATCCTCTATATACTCTTTAAGTCCGGCCTGACACATAGCTTCCATTATTTCACAGTCGTCTGCCTCCAGATTCCCATACCTTATATTTTCATAAACTGATGCATTAAAAACATTACTTTCTTCCGGTACGTAGGCTATTTTTTTTCTAATCTCACTAACAGTCATATTTGTGACCTTCCTATCATTTAGCAAGACTAAGCCCTTATAATCATTAAAACCGAGCACAGACTTGATTAGAGTTGATTTACCAGATCCACTTTTACCGACCAAGGCAACAATTTCACCTTTTTTTACAGACAGATTTACATTATTAAGTACCATTATACCGTCATAATCCACACTAAAGTTCTGGAATTCCAGTACAGTATCCGAATTTTCATCAGGTCCTGACTCTTCATTATTTAGTTCTGCTATTACATATCTATCATTGGGAACAGAGAGCTGTTGCTCGATTCTGACAGCACTGACATAATCTTTTTTCAAATCAATCAATGCTGTAGAAAAAGTACTGGTAAAACCGATTATTGATCCGCTCAGACTTGCGATATAAAGCGCCTCCGGTAGATCAAGTAATCCGCTACTGACGAAAACACATGCAAAGGGCAACATCAGTGATGCACATAATGCTGTCAGATTATCTGTTGTTAGAGCTTTGATAAATGTCAATCTAACTTTTCTTTTATTCAGACGATCCAATTCCATTACTACTTTTTCATTACTTTTATCCACGTATTCCTGCAGATTCATCATCCTTATAGTCATCTTTCCACCATAAGCGGAACTTATCTGCTTTGAATAGATATCCATTTTCTCAAGAATTGCTTTTTCAAGCTTATTGAACTTATTAATAAATACAATACTAAGTGATGTAACAAGGCAAAGAATAAACATGATTCCGATACCTATGATATAGTTTTTTAAAAAAATAGCCACACAGAAGGTAACTCCAACAATAATCGGAAATATGAGTCTCTCCAGGTCTGCACATATCATGGAGACAGCTGCCTTAACATCCTTGTTATATCTTGTAGTAATTTCGCCTATATCTAGCTTACTATGACCATGTTTTCTATGTAACAAGTTTTGGTACATGTTTTCCCTGAGCTTATTTTCAGTATTGATACCATATGCATACTGCAGATACTTGAAAAAACTGGCTATAATTTCAGCTACTACTGCACCTGCAAGCAAAAATAGGATGATCCATGCTGTAGACATTATGCTATCTGCATCCCTTGTACGATACATGGAATCCTGTGTCAACTGAGCAATCAGCAGCCTACTTATATTAGTAAAAACAGCCGGAAAAATAATCGATGCAATCCAGATAATCCATGTTTTCTTTATGTGCTTTCCTAATAACCCGAATATTAGTTTTCTTTTCATTTTCTATCCCTTATTCTCAACAAGTCCACTATGTATCAGTTCCTGATATATACTACATTCTCGAATTAGCAAATCATGATGGGCAAAACCTGCTAGTCTGCCATGGTCCATTACCATGATTTTGTCAAACATTGTTGGCTCCTGAAGTTTATGCGCTATAATGATTAAGGTAACATTATTTCCCATATTGAGTAATTCATCTGTTATCTTCTTACTTAATTCATGGTCTAAGGCAGAGGTCGGTTCATCTAATAGCATAATTTCCTTGTTCTGATACATTACTCTTGCAAGTCCTATTCTTTGAACCTGGCCTTTTGACATATTGCTCTGAACGGAAGATATCTCTACATCATAACTGTCTTCGCGTTTCATGATTACATCCTGAAGAGACAACCACTCACAGCATTTCTCCAATCTATCGTGATTCGGATCATCAGAATTCAAAACAATATTTTCCCTTATACTTCCTGCAAAAATATAGGTATCCTGTGGCATCACAGCCATATTCGAGGCAAGATCTGATAAAGCTAAATCCTTAAGATCTTTTCCCATCAGTCGAATACTTCCCTCATCTTCCGAAAGCTCATACATACCACACAGCAACTTAAACAAGGTCGTTTTTCCGCATCCGCTGGGTCCAACTATTGCAATCTTTTCTCCCCGCGCGACACTAAATGATAGATCCTCCAAGATTTTTTTATCATCATATCCAAAGGTCAGATGTTCCACTTGAACTACATCAGTATTCCTATCAAATTCTAAATCTTCTCTACTTTCTAACCTATGATCCGGTTTATTTAGCAACTCCAGTAACCTTTGAATTGAAACTTTACCGCTCTGATAGTTGGGCATCATAATCAGAAATTCATTGATGCCTTCACCAAATACTCCTGCAATCATAATTACTCCGAACAGCTCGCCTACTCCAATTGATCCTTTTATAATCAGATACACACCGCTTAACATGATAACTGCTGTATTGATATGACCGATGATGACTCCCATTCGATATCCGAGCTCTGATTTTCTGGCAATCTTTTTTCGAATAGCACCATCCTGATTGAGTATATTTTTGTTATCCTCTTTAAAATATTCCTCCAGGCAATAGGTTTTTATAACATTCAGGAAATGAATAGAATCTACCAACTTTCCGTTCATGTTGTTACTCTTTTCACGCTCTTTCACATGATACTTGTCCAAATCCTTAAGATAGAGCATGGGGGCGAAAATTGAAACAGTTGCAAAGGGGATTAGAATAACAGTAATCTCCCAGCTCATAAGGACACTGAAGATGATTCCCCCAACAAACTTAGTCAATGTATTTCCGATTAAAAACAGAGATTTCTGCCAGTTACCAATATCGTCGATATCATTTGTTATGATAGAAATAATCTTACCCTGCCCATATTCCTCTAAATCTGCAAGTTTCATTCTGTTATTCTTCTTGCCAACCTGATTTCTCAACTCCTTGCTAACATTGTTTACACTCGCATTGATTAATCGATCATTGACGGATTTGAGCAGGATGTAACTAAAGAAGCATATACATGTCGGTATGAATAATTTTACAACCGCTCCTTGTTGTTCTATCGTTTTATTGACTATTTCAGATACCAGAATTATCTGAAATATTTGCATCGCACCTGACAGAAGGCCCAGTAACCAGAAACCTGCAATATATATAGGTAAATGCTTATGCAATATTTTTCTATATAATTTAATCATCTAATTAGTCTCCTGACGACAGCCTTTTCCTTATTTTACTAATTGTATAAACCTTTGTCAATAAAAGAGGCCCTAAAATCCCGTAATCCTCATATTACTATGGTTACAGGCTTTTAGAGCCACCTATTTAATCATTATTAAATTATTTTAAATAAGCCTTACTGGCCCATCTGCTTTGCGAAGTTTTAATTATTTTACTTCTCAACTTCTTCAGGCTTATATCAATATCTGTTAGGTCAACAAAGAATATAGATACATTTACATGTCTTCCATCAGCCTCACAACTCTTAAAGGTATTATCCTCATGTACAGCCATCTCCTCAGTCTTTGGATAAAGGAGCCAAGTCATTTTATTTCACTGGCACCTTAAGTTTCTGACCTACATGGATCGTAGTCTTCTTTAAATTATTCAACTTCATAATCTCCTTATAGCGAGTCCCCTTGCCAAGATACTTAAGGGAAATTTTCCATAAGGTTTCTCCTTTTTTAACCTTTACAACCATATAGGTTTCTTCCTTTATCTTACCGTCCTTGCCTATTACCTTATACCTAACATCCTTTAAATTATTCTCTTTGATGTACTTGTATACTGGAGAATTCTCATGAATTAAAAGCATTCCAGCATCATAGGAATAAGAGTTCAAAGTTTCTTTACTAATTACTTCTACTGAAGCTGGAATCTCTAATGTCTTTAATCTTTTAAGGACTTTAGATTTTAAACCTAAACTACCAAGTTCCTTTAATTTCTTGGGTAGTTGGAGAACTTCTAATGAGTCACAATCTTCAAAAGCATAATCCCCTATTATTGCAACATTATCTTTCATATGTACTTCTTTTAAATTTACACATGCAGAAAACGCACCCTTTCCAATTTCATTCAATGTTTTGGGTAAAGTAACTTTTGTAATGGGCGAAAAAGACATGCCACTATCTGCCACCTTGATAACTCCTTCTGGAACAATTACTTCTCCTTTTGCATTACGTGCATCGATTAAAATATTATTTACAATAACAAGACCAGTCTCTACATCTGCTCTTTTTGAATCCAACCAAGGCGTTCCTAAAAAAGCATTACCACCAATAGTTGTAACACTCTCAGGAACATTAATTTCTAATAAATTTTCACAAAACATAAAGGCAGAGTTATCAATTGTAGTAACACTTTTAGGAATAATTATTTCTGTTAAACTTATGCAACTACCAAAGGCGGATGGGCCAATTATAGTAACACTATCAGGAATATCAATTTCTAATAAACCACTATTCATATAAAAAGCAGCCATACCTATCTTGGTTACAGAATCTGGAATAACTACTTTTGTAATAGTACTATTGTAGTTAAGTCCATTGTTTGCTAAAAACTCTCCACCACCAATTTCCTTTACCCCGTCTGGAATAACTACTACTTTTGCAGAACCTTTATACTTCTTTAATACTCCATTTTCAATAACAAAATCTAACGAGGTATCTCTTTCCTCAGCCTTTACTGTATGGGACTTAAATCCTATCAATAAGATTATCAAACAACTCATTCCAATAGTCATAACCATTTTTTTAATCATATTGGCCTCTCCTTAAATTGTTTTAGTTAACTACATTTGTATATAGTGACTTTTACTAGTATTTATTCCCAACCCCCC
>JGI24710J26742_10005081_pt1 | contig 10526 bp, 6 predicted proteins | sample BioPla2DNA2_FD_26742 | JGI IMG/M metagenome (IMG submission 26742) | reverse complement strand
CGTTGTTGCCTGTTTTGGGCGGTCTATTGACTTTTAAACGCAAAAGCTTCTTGAGGTTTACTCTTTTATCCCTCGTCTTCGCAGCGGGGTTTATCGTCTACTATCTGTTTTTAGCATACCTGTATACCACCCAGTTCTATCATTACGACGACTTCTCGCTACCCTCCTTCCCGAGGTATGTTATGACCTACTTCGCAGGTTGGATGATAATTTCTTTCGGTCTGGTCTATAGAGCGGCGGAAGACACAAAATCTAAAGATACATGCGGATTTTTTGAAAAAATCAAGTCAGACAGAAATACTCTTTTTGCAGGGGCAGTTACATTATCCTACGTTCTTTCGATTTTTTTCTTTGCAAAAAACTCTCCAAACTATGTTCATCCGGATCAATATCTCCTCACCAGCAGCAAAGTAAGGGTCTCAATGGATGAGAATCGCCAAAACATTACCTACAGGGCATCCAGATATACCGACCACCTGTTGCCGTCTGACAGAATCTACTTTCTCTGCATGGAGTCCGACGGAGGCGAATGGTTTATTGCAAACTACGAATTTATGCCCGCTTTCACGGTGGACACCTTAGGCAAGGGCAATTTTGTTCCTCCCGGAACGGATTACGATGAAATATACAGCTACGACGTAGAGGCTACCGTTGAGAGCTTTTCCGAGTATCTCCGCGACAACGAAGTGAACCTTTTGTTTGTTTATCAAGTCAACACATATTTTTTAGAAGGGTTTTCGGATATGTTTGAAGACGGTTTGAACGATTATTATGACGGCAGCAGAAAATTTTATCATGTCATAGACGATGGGGAAAAATTGTCCTTTTCCCCCATCTATTCCGGAGAGCAGCTCGACGAAATACACGGCCGGGCTATTAACCCGACCGTGTAATTTAAACAAAACCGTTGTTTCTTTTTGCCGCATTTTGCATTGTAAAATGCGGTTTATTTTGTGCCGAATATCCTGTCGCCCGCATCTCCGAGTCCGGGAACAATGTACATGTCTTCATTCATCTCGGCGTCAACGGCCGCACAGAAGACGGGAACATCGGGATGCTCCTCGCTCATCTTGTCAATCGCATACTTCGACGCAATTATGCAAACGAGCCTGATGTCGGCACACCCCAAATTTTTCAGATAATCGACGGCGGCAACGGCAGATCCGCCGGTTGCAAACATCGGATCGAGTATTATCGCCACGCTCGAAGCAATGTCCTGGGGCATTTTAGAGTAGTATTCGACAGGCTGATGTGTCTCGTGGTCTCTGTAAAGTCCTATGTGTCCGACTCTGGTTTTCGGGAGGAGATTCTGAATGCCCGCCACCATTCCCAGTCCCGCTCTCAATATCGGAACAAGGGCAATGGGTTTATCTGAAAGAACCTTTGTAACGGTCTTTGCGAGGGGGGTCTCAATCTCTATCTCTTCAAGCGGGAGTTCTCTGGTAAACTCATAAACCATCAGCATTGATACCTCTTCCACCAGCTCCCTGAATTCTTTAGTGCCGGTGTTCTTATCCCGCAACAGCGATATTTTATGTTGTATTAGCGGATGCTCGAAAACAAATGCGTTCTTATATTGCATACCTCCACCTTTCTCCTCTTTGCGTTTTTTCCGTCAGTAATATTAGCATATTTTCATTAACTTAACAATTTCATTTTATGTGTTTTTAAATATCGTCTATGGTATAAAATCTGATGCAACCGCCCATCCTTCTCACTTTATTTGATAAAATCCGGCTGTACCGTCTAACGAGTACCATGGACTGATGCTGTAGTCCAAAATCATCATCTGATAGTGCAGGTGGGGTCCCGTCGAATATCCCGTGGTGCCCATATGACCGATCAACTGTCCTTTTTCCACTATATCTCCCGCTTCGACCGTTCTGTCAAGCATATGCATATAAAGAGTGTGGAGGCCCATTCCGTGTTCAATCAGTATTGTGTTTCCCGAAAGCGTCAAAAACCCGCTGTAAAGGACCTTGCCTCTGTTTGGGGCAATGATATCGGTCCCTTCGGCATTTGCAATATCTATACCCGCATGCCTTGTCGGAATCTCGCTCCCGTTAGTGTACCTGTAAAGTCCGTAATCGGTGGTTATACTGCCGTCGGCAGGCCATATAAAAAGGCCTTCCCAGTATATTTCTTCATCAAAGCTTAAAAAGAGCGGGTACATGGTGTCTGCATACTCTTTTGAAGATTCCGCTGTATTGGCTGCCGCACCTTCACCCGTGATAGTCAGATGCTGTTCCTGATATTCAACAGCGTTCACGTTAAATTCAAATTCTTTTTCGTATCCTCTGCAGTAGAGGGTCATTTTATGCTGTCCCGGCTCAAAGGCATGGTTAATGGGAATCAGCGCTATTGCTTCACTGTCGGTTTGTTTAAAGTTGGCCGTGTACGAAAAAGGAAGATTTACCCCGAAGTCGTCGCCTTCTCTCACATCTTCTATGCGGACAACTATGGAATCCCCGGTTTTCAAATCCAGCGGGGAAACATGAAAAATCGGTTCTATTTCGAAGACGATTGAAATTTTATACTCGGAGTAATCATCATCTTTGGAACTGACAACGCTTATCAGATACTCGATATGGGATTCGGGAGAAAACCCGGAAATATCGGACACAGCGCCTTCAAACACAACGCTTCCGTCACTTGCTCTTGCAATCTCCACCCTGCTTTCGGGGCTTGTTCCGCTGATATTAAGAACATTTTCCCTAAACAACAGCTTTTCCGTAACCGTCGGAACATCGCCGGAAGTATACACCAGTTCACGGTCCGCTATTGATTTTCCCGTAATTCTGAAGTTAGATGCCGAAACGGCATTTCCGTTTACAAATATGTTGTCCGGCGCCGATTTGTTGATTGCGGAATCGATTTCGTCTATCGGCAAAAGCCACATCAGGTATTTCTGAATATGCGTTCTGACAGCACCGTTCCCGTCAATAAACGCAAAGCTTTTATCGGCAGGATCTCTTACCAATATTATATTTTCTTTTAATCCGTCCGAGTTCAAAAACTCAAATACGACGATTTTTTCGGAAAACCTTCCGCTATCATCTCTTTTCCCTCTCGAGATTGCTGCGGCAAGAAGATTTGTTTCAATCGAATCCTTCATCCAGGAATATCCGTTTCCATCAACCGATACAATTCCCACCCCTGTTTCCCCGGGCGCTATATAGTTGGATTTTGCGGGAACAAACGCAAGGTAGCCCACCGTCGCAGCGATGCATCCTAAAATAATTACAGTGACGGAAAGCACGGTGAAAAACCACCAGAAGAATCCTTTTTTCTTTTTCAATAAATTCCCCTCTGAAACAGACCGTGTAAAGCGGTTAAGCCAACCTTTTCTTACGATAAAATTATACTGTAACATACCGTCAAAGGCAAAGAAGTTTTATTTAATAATATCGGAAGCTGTCTATAAATCGGACAGGCGCTCTCTCATAACTCCTCAACAATAAATACTTTAACTATTTATTTTTTTAATGTTGTAGGTTATACTTTACCAAATAGCAAAGCATATTCCGTGTAAATCTATTGCCCGGAATATGTGTTTGCGTTCGAAAACAGGAGGAAAAGATGAAAAAACTGATCACTCTGCTTTTTGTTGCCGCTATTCTAATCTCCATGGTTGCATGTAATAACGCCGGCGACAACGCAGTGATAAATCCCGGAATAGTCGAATATAAAGACCCATATGCCGAAGCGGGAGAGGGCGAGGAAGGTATCATAGAGGTGGATCCCGGTGCAAAAACCGCATTAAACCCCCTAACCGGACTCTACAATATGGCGGTGGACCGTGTCGGCGAAAGACCTATTGCCGTATCGGTAAACAACTATATCCCCGATTCTTGGCCGCAATTCGGCACATCAAAGGCAGACTACATACTTGAAATTGTAACCGAGGGCGGAATAACCAGACTGTTCTGTCTGTATTCCGACACGAGAGAAGTAGACAAGATAGGCTCCATCAGATCCTTAAGGGATCAGTTTCTGGAAGCGATTTATCCCCTTGATCCGCTAATCATTCATATCGGAACATCAATATATGCCGACAGGGCAATGGCGCAGTACAACTTCAGAACTCTGAACACCGGTCAGGTCACCCCCGCGATGTGGACCGACACCGAGAGGGCGCTTAAACGAAGCATCGAGCACTGTAAGTTTGTGGGTGGAAAGTCTATAGAAAAGGGCATTGAAGTGTCAAAAATCCCCACCAAGTCAAATTCAAACAAAACAGCGTTTGATTTTCTCTCTCCCGACGACACCGCTTTTGTTCCTGACGGCGGCTCGGCTTCAGCCGTTCACTACTTCTTTTCGGATAACAAAAAATTTGACGGAGATTTCAGATACGATTCCGCAAGTGAAAAGTATTTGAAGTGGCAGAACGGAAATCCTCAGATAGATGCAGGCAACAATGACCAGCAGCTTCAGTTTGACAATGTCATTCTGCTGTTTACCGATATCTCGGTAATACCCGGCGAGGAAAAAGAAGACCTTCAACAGGTGGATTTTAAAAACGGCGGTGAGGGATATTACTTCACCAAGGGGAATTATATAAAAATCACCTGGGAAAAAGGCGATTATCAAAGCAATTTTGTTTTTAAAGATGAAGACGGAAATGATATAAAGATAAATGTAGGTGTGACCCATATGGGCGTAACCGACAAGAAACACAAGGAAACGCTTGTTATAACACCATAATTCATATCCGACAGCAATAAATTCGGTTTTGATGTTTATCACGGAAATTTCCGTTGAGCAAAACTTAAATTAAAATTAATTTTAAAGTGCAATACTGATGTATTGAGAGGTAACTAATGAAAAGATTATTAACTTTACTTTTGGTATTAACTGCCATTCTTTCCCTGGTGTCCTGCTCGGGAAGCAGCGAAGAGATTCCTCTGCAGATCGGCGGTCCGATTACGGAACAGAAAAATCCATATGAGCAGGAAGGCGACGGGTCGGCCGGCACGGTTGAAGTCACATCCGAAAAAACGGCATACAACCCTCTCACCGGGCTCAACAACATGGCTCAAGACAGGGTCGGCAAAAGACCTATTGCGGTTTCAGTAAACAATATAAATCCATATGCATGGCCTCAGATGGGTATATCAAAAGCCGACTATATACTCGAGATTGAAACCGAGGGCGGAATTACCAGGATGCTGTGTCTTTTCTCCGATACCAGAGAGATAAGGGCCATAGGTTCCGTAAGATCATTGCGCGATCAGTTTTTAGAGGCCCTTTATCCGCTGGATCCGATAATAATACATATAGGTACTTCGATTTATGCCGACAGGGCAATGGCGCAGTACAGCTACAGAACTATTGACGGCGGACACTATTCTTCCGCAATCTGGACAGATCGCACCAGAAGACGGGACATTGAGCACACAAAATTCACAAGCGGCGACGCTATAGAAAAAACTATTTCATCGGCAAAAATTTTGACCGATTCGACTTCAAAAATTTCCGCCTTCAATTTTATAGGTGCCGATGATCCCAAAATCATTCCGGGAACCGGTACCGCTTCCGCCATAAAATACAACTTTTCCACGGTTTCGAGTTATGACGGAGATTTCAGATACGACGAAGAAACGGGTAAATATCTAAAGTGGCAGTTCGGAAAAAAACATGTTGACGGAGAAACGGACGAGCAGCTGTCTTTTGATAATGTCATAGTTCTTTTTGCCGATATAAGCATAATCCCGGGAGAACAAAAAGCCGGTTTGGTTAAGGTTGAGTTTTCCAAGGGCGGAAAAGGATATTATCTGTCCCAGGGTCACTATGAAGAGATCACCTGGACAAAATCGGATTATCCGAGCAACTTCGTATTTACAAAGCTGGACGGAACGGAGCTTCAGGTCAATGTCGGAAATACTCATATGGGAGTCGCCGATGTCGACAACCTGAGCAGACTTGTGATTACGCCGTAAAATCTTTATTCAACAAAACAATTTATAAACACGACACATGCCAGCCTCGCACCGAGGCCGGCAGTGTTTGCTGTAAAATAACCTGTATTAATTGAGGTTAAGGCATATGTTCCCCATATTCGGAAGAAAGTCAAACGCCGTTAAAGATATTTTTATTATTGCCGGTCTCGGCAATCCCGGGAAAAAATATATCTTAACGCGCCATAATGTCGGGTTTCTCGCGGTAGATTACATCTGTGAGAAGCTCGGAATAACCACAATGCGAAAAAGGTTTTCCGCGATGTATTCGGAGTCAATGCTGGAGGGTGTAAAAGTAATATTCCTAAAACCCGAGACTTTTATGAATCTTTCGGGTATTTCAATCAGAAAAGCTGCCGATTACTACGAAATTCCCCCGGAAAGGATACTCGTTATATGCGATGATGTGACAATTTCTCCCGGAACATTGAGGATAAGGGAAAAAGGGTCTTCGGGAGGACACAACGGCCTTAAGAGTATTGAAGAGCATCTTTCGAGCAGAGAATTCCCGAGACTCAGGATAGGCGTCGGCAATGAACATAACGACGATCTTGCAGATCATGTGCTCTCACAGCCTTCCGCGAAGGATAGAGAGATTATTCAATCAAGATTTGAAGATGTTTACAATGCTCTAAAACTCATAGTTGCCGGCGATTTGCCGCTCGCTCAGAGTCTATACAACAGGCCGCCTCAACAAAGCGAATGAAGATGAATATTTTACCTATAATTGAAAACAGCGAGAGTTTTTTGACAATAGCGGCGGCAGTGGAGGAGAATAAAAATTCAGTTCTTTTGGGCGCACATTCCATTCACAGAGCCCTCTATGCAGCAGCAATAGCAAACTTTCTGAACAGACCTGTAATTTTCATCACTGCAACAGACGCCGAAGCGGCAAGGGCATGCGATGATATCTCGAACATGACCTCATCAAAAGCGGAACATCTCCTGCCGAGAGACTTTGTATTCCTGGATGTCGCGGGCAGTTCGCATGATGTCGAAACCGACAGATTGGCAATATTCGGAAAAATGTTGTCGAATAAAGCGAAAGTCCTTTGTTGTTCCGTCGAAGCTTACCTGCAAAACACCATTCCTAATACCGACTATTCCGATCTTTCCGTTAATTTTTGTGTTAATCAAAAAGTAAGTCTAAGTGATCTAACCTCAAAACTTCTCGCATCCGGATATACGCGAAGCTCAAGAGTTGAGGGTCGCGGTCAATTTTCCGTAAGAGGCGGAATTGCAGACATTTTCCCGACAGCTGAAGAGTATCCCGTAAGGATGGAGTTTTTTGGAGATGTCATTGAAGAAATGACCTTTTTTGATGTCGACAACCAGCGAAGCATCAAAAAAATAAGGTCGTTTTTGTTGACTCCGGCAAGAGAGGTGATTTTAGGAAACCGCAAAAAATCTCTTGAAATCTTAAAAGCCGAACTCAAAAAGACAACCTCCCCCATACGTAAAAAGGCTGTTTTAAGGGATATAGAACTTTTAGAAAGCGGAATTACGCCCCCGTCCACCGATAGATACCTTCCCGTCTGTTACGAAAAACCCGGGCGCGTGTCGGATTATTTCGATAATCCCGTAACCATGTTGTGCGATCCTTCAGCGATTAAAGACAGGGTTGCAACACTGGAAACAACACATTGGCAGGATATCGAGTCGTTAAAAGAGGAAGGATTAGTAGTCGGCAAGCCGGGTGATTATTATTCCCTCTATGAACCCGAAAAGTTGGAAGGTCCCGTTGTATTTGCAGATATTTTTGCGAGAAGCGGATTTTACAGCAGTTCAAAAGCAATAGCAAATATCAACGCTCTGACAATTCCCAATTTTATCGGAGACACCTCGGGCCTGTTGGATGAAATCAAATCCACCCTTACAAGAGGATTTCGATGCGCCGTTTTGGTTCCTACGCAAAAAGCCGCGAAAAACCTCATTGCCGATCTCCTGGCGCAGGGGATAACGGCTCACAGCAGCAGGAAAAATGTTCTTTTGGAAAAAACCGTATATGTCGGCGTCGGTCATACCAGTTTCGGGTTTGAAATCCCGTCACTGAGATTTGTGCTCTTATCGGGAAAGAAGTCTTTACAAAGAGACAAAAAGAAGGCTGATCGTGTTAAGCGAGGCGGGGGATTCGGAAGCCTCGAGGATCTTCACAAAGGGGATTATGTTGTCCACATAAACCACGGTATAGGTATATACGACGGGATTCACCGCATTGACCATCACGGCCTCGTCAGGGATTATATAAAAATAAACTACAGGGGTTCGGACACACTCTATCTGCCGGTAACACAGCTCGATATGGTGACTCAGTATATCACACCGAAAAATGCCGAGAAGGTGTCGCTGGCAAAGTTAAATTCCGGAGAATGGCAGAGGCTCAAACAGAGTGTTTACCGTTCGGCAAGAGAGATGGCAAAGGAGCTCATAGCGCTTTATTCCGAAAGGGAAAAAGCCAAAGGCATCGTTTTCTCTCAGGACGGGGAGTTGCAGAAGGACTTTGAAGCGAGGTTCATATATGAAGAGACCGAAGACCAGTTAAAGGCTTCGGGGGAAATAAAAAGGGATATGGAATCTACTGTCCCCATGGACAGACTTTTATGCGGGGATGTCGGTGTAGGCAAAACAGAGGTTGCAATACGAGGTGCATTTAAATGTGTCGCCGACGGATACCAATGCGCGGTATTGGTGCCCACCACTATTCTTGCCTGGCAACACTACGGCACGTTTTCCGAGAGATTTGAATCGTATCCCATAAAGATAGCCATGTTGTCCCGATTTTCGACCAGAGCTGAAATAACACAAACAATCAAGGGAATAAAAGACGGCAGTGTGGATATAGTTATCGGCACCCACCGTTTGATACAGAAGGATGTCTCCTTCAAAAACCTCGGCCTTTTAATAGTGGATGAGGAACAGCGCTTCGGTGTCGCACATAAGGAAAGGTTAAAGCAACAGTTTTTAGGCGTCGATGTCCTCACAATATCCGCCACGCCAATCCCGAGAACACTCAACATGGCGCTTTCGGGTCTCAGAGATATGTCGGTGATAGAAGACCCTCCGGAAAACAGGTATCCCGTCCAGACTTTGGTTCTGGAATATGACGAAGGGGTAATTCTTGACGCAATAAACAGAGAAATTTCAAGGGGCGGGCAGGTTTATTATCTCCACAACCGGGTTGAAACGATAGAAAAAGTGGCGGCAAGGCTTGCGGAACTTCTTCCCGATGTCAATATTGAGGTGGGACACGGAAAGATGAGCGAGGACAGTCTTTCAAGAGTATGGAGGAGAATGCAGTCGGGGGAGGTGGACATACTTGTAAGCACTACAATTATTGAAACCGGCGTCGATGTTCCCAATTGCAACACTCTTATAGTCGAGCATGCAGATAAATTAGGGCTCTCCCAGTTATATCAGATCAGGGGTCGCGTGGGCCGGAGCAACAGAAGAGCGTATGCCTACTTCACCTTCGACAGGGATCTTGTACTGACCGAACAAGCTTCCAAAAGACTGTCTGCAATAAGGGACTTTACGAGTTTCGGCAGCGGACTCAAAATCGCAATGAGGGACCTGCAGATTAGAGGTGCCGGCAGCGTACTTTCATCCAGGCAGAGCGGTCACATGCAGGCAGTCGGTTACAATGCATATATAGAGATTTTAAATGACGCCATAGACGACGAAAAGGGTGTAACAAAAAAGAAAAAGGTCGAAGAATGTCTCATAGATATTAAGGTCGATGCCTACATACCGGAAAAATATATTTCAGACTCGGAAAGCAGAATAGAGGTTTACAAGAGGATTGCCGATATACAGGAAAAGCCGGACGCGGACGATGTCCTGGACGAACTAAAAGACAGATTCGGAGCCGTTCCCAACAGCGTGGCAGGTTTGGTTTCGGTGTCTCTTTTGAGGAAATCCGCACAGAATCTCGGGATTTACGAAATCTCTCAACGCGACGACAATATATACCTATATACCGACAGCATTGAACCTGCAGCCGTAAATATGCTGATAAACTCTAAAAAGAGATGGATTAAAATAAACTCAAAAGGCAAGAGCAATATTCAGATAAGAATCGAAAAGGGCGAACAGCCTATAGATGTTCTGGATGAAACGCTTTCCATAATGTGGGAATATCTTCAAAACTTGACTTGATGTAGGTCCGGATATAAAGTATAATTCGTTAATAATTTCACCGCACTTATCGGAATATCGGAAACAATTATTCCGAATAAATATTTTATCAAACATATTACAGAGGAAAATCAATGAAAAAAATTACAGTTTTGATAGTCATTTTGCTTATTTTTTCACTATCCGTTTCCGGATGCTACAACCCGAAAACCGTGATGGTCATAGATGACTATGAAATAACTGCAGGCACATATCTTTTGCTTCAACTAAGATCGGCACTGGATGCTGCCGGAAGATTTCCGACGGGAGAAAATATCAAGCTCCTCTTTGACGAGGAGATAGACGGTGTCGACTTTAGAGAGTGGATAAAGGAAGAAACACTCCGTCATTTAAAGGATTATGTATTTATTGAAAGGGAGTTTGAAAACAAAGGGC
>JGI24710J26742_10005079_pt1 | contig 10527 bp, 13 predicted proteins | sample BioPla2DNA2_FD_26742 | JGI IMG/M metagenome (IMG submission 26742) | reverse complement strand
GTGGGAATCAGCATAGCCCTTGATGAAATCAATCATATCGTAGAAATCTTCGTAATCTATCCCTTCACCCTTTAAAACCCTAAAACATGCCTTTCTTACAACCTTTAACATGCGCAGGATATTATCATGCTCCTTAACCATTATTTCAATGCTGTTCATTGCTGTTTCAACTCCTTTCATTTAGAATCTCCTTCCATGAGAGTCTTTCTATCTATAAATTCTACTCGTTTCCTCATCTAATTTTTCATACTTAAGCTCAGTTTCGCTCAAAAGACCTTTTATAAATTGATCCCTTAGGTTGTAATAATCCTTTATATTTCCGCCAAACTCGTCCCAGTACTGCTGATGTACGCATATATTTCTCTTCCAGATGATTTCATTGTCTCCACTAAGTATGACCGAATTAGCCCTGTCGCAAGGCATTCCGTCCAAGAGGGTATCATTTATCCCCTTATATGCTTCTTCTAAGCTTGAATCCTTATCAAGGGTTGAAACCTCCGCCCCCTTGCTTTCGAAAATATCTTTTATAACATTAAAATCATCAGGATTATTGTCAATTAATTTTGGCACTAAATATGCAAGCTTTCTTTCAACCCGGGCAACCCTTTCCTGAAGCCATCCGTGAATGTTGGTAACATCAATCACCTCACTCAGGGGCTTTAAGTCTCCGTCACCAAACTTAGCATATAATTCACTTCTTATATTTTCATTGTTCTTTTCGGCATAATCCAATATTTCTTCAACTATCTCATTTTGAATCTTAATCTTATCGTATAACCAAAAATGTATTGGCCCTAAGAATGCACTCATATTCCTTCCTCCTGTCATAAGATGAGGACATGTAATAATGTCCTCAAATTGCCTTCTTAACAAGAGAGCATGAAACATGCTCTCTGAAAAACATTTATTCTGCTGAGCTTAAGTAAGCATTTAATTTCTTAACAAGCTCATCCGGATTGAAACCATGTACCAGGGCTGCATCTTCAACTGATTCCATTTGTGATGACGGGCATCCTAAACAGTGCATGCCGGCTTCCATCAATATTTCTGCCAGACCTGGATCAAGCTGCAGTATTTCACCTATATACATGTCCTTTGTAACTTCTTTTGCCATATATACCTCCTCTATCCTATCATATCCTAATCAGGGCATCTTATCCCAAGAAAATTTTCAAGTCGTCTTCTACCGTACCCACTCCTGAAATTCCAAAGTTTTCAACCAATACTTTTCCGACATTGGGTGAAAGGAATGCAGGCAAGGTGGGTCCTAAATGAATATTTTTAACTCCCAAATACAGGAGGGCCAAGAGTACTATAACTGCTTTTTGCTCATACCATGCAATGTTGAATGCTAAAGGCAATTCGTTTATATCCTCTAATTCAAACACTTCCTTTAGTTTTAGGGCAATTAATGCAAGGGAGTATGAGTCATTGCACTGGCCTGCGTCAAGAACTCTCGGAATTCCGCCGATGTCTCCCAAGTTTAGTTTATTGTATCTGTATTTTGCACAGCCTGCAGTTAAAATTACCGTATCTTCAGGCAAGGCCTTTGCAAATTCCGTGTAATAATCCCTTGTCTTAGCTCTTCCGTCGCAGCCTGCCATTACAAAGAATTTCTTGATTGCTCCCGACTTAACGGCTTCAACAACCTTGTCGGCTAAGGCGAATACCTGTTCATGAGCAAATCCGCCCACGATTTCGCCGGTTTCGATTTCTTTCGGCGGCTGGCATTTTTTAGCTAATTCTATAATTTCAGAGAAATCTTTTTCTGATCCTGTGGCTCCGGGTATGTGTTTACAGCCCGGATATCCTGCCGAACCTGTCGTGAAGAGCCTGTCCTTATAGGTGTCCTTTGGAGGAACCAAACAGTTGGTAGTCAATAAAATGGGTCCGTTGAAGGCTTCAAATTCTTCTTTTTGTTTCCACCAGGCATTTCCGTAATTGCCGATTAAGTGTTTATACTTCTTCAAATGTGGATAATAGTGGGCCGGAAGCATTTCTGAGTGAGTGTATACATCCACTCCGGTACCTTCGGTTTGCTTCAGTAATTGCTCCAAGTCACCCAAATCATGGCCTGAAACTAAAATTCCGGGGTTTTTCCCTACTCCGATATTTACCTTTGTTATCTGAGGATTTCCGTATGTGCTTGTATTGGCCTTATCCAGGAGGGCCATTCCGCTTACCCCGACTTTGCCCGTCTCCAGGGTTAAAGCTACCAAATCGTCAACCGTCAAGGAGTCGTCGAGCAATTTAGCCAAAGTAGCCTGCATGAATATATTTACTTCTTTGTCGTCAAAACCCAGTACATTGGCATGTTTCATATAAGCTGCCAACCCTTTTAAACCATATGTGATGAGCTCTCTTAAACTTCTTTTATCTTCATCCGCTGTTGACAATACTCCAACTTCGGGGGATTTAGCCTTTTCTTCAAATTCACTTCTATCGGATGTCCATAAAGCTGCCTCCGACAAACCTTCTTTGTTTGATAATTGGGATAATAAATCAGCTTTAACATTTAAAGTCATCTGAATCCTGTCATAGAAAACATCATTGTCAAAGTTTGCATTTGTAATGGTGGTAAATAAATTCAAAGTGATTAAATGGTCAACATCTGCCGGAACTTCTTTTCCTTCATTTCTTAATTTAGTAGTTACTTCGGATAATCCCTTTGATGCATAGATTAATAAGTCCTGTAACCTTGCTGTATCGGGTTTTTTCCCGCATACTCCGCCCTTGGTGCAGCCTTTGTTGCCTGCCGCCTCCTGGCACTGAAAACAGAACATCAAGTTCTCCTGTATACTCATATTTCTTCCCCTTTCGACTCTTTTTTTATGTTTGTATGATACAATCATAAAGCATTTTAAAGGCAACTTCCGTAACATTTGTTACAAATTTAAAATGCAAAATAATCTATCTCATCACGATTTTTATACCCCCCTTGTCTTTTTATAAACAATTAAATGAGTATAGGGTATAATAAAAAATAATCTCTTGATAATATTAAGTAAATAGCGTATCATCTTGATAAGGCAAGACAAATTATATTTTGATAAACCGGAGGCACTATGGACTTTAAATATGAAAAAGACAGAATATTTTTAGAAAACCAGGAAGGAGAATGCATTGCTGAGGTAACCTTCCCCCAAATATCCGAAAATGAAGTTAATATAAATCACACATATGTAGACCGGTCACTAAGAGGGCAAGGTATTGCCGATAAATTGGTAAAGGAATTAGCCCTTCATTTGAGGGAAAATAAAATAAAGGCAGTATCAACTTGCTCTTATGCTATAGACTGGTTTGAAAAGCATCCTGAGTTTAAAGATGTTTGCAGATAAAATTTGAACGAATTTAAAAAATTTCTCTTTACAATTATATAATTTTGTGCTATGGTATTAAAAACGTAAAATGCTGTGACAGGGAATAGTAGGTATACAAGTTTTTAATAGAGAGTGCATGGCAGGTGGAAATGCATAAAAACCTATATTGAACACACCCTTGAGCTAATGGATGAAATTTCAGTAGTCTTATTCGGAAATGCCACCGTTACAGGGCAAGAGTATGTTAGTACTTAGTGAGGCTGGTACTGTGAAGTATCAGCGAAATGAGGTGGAACCACGTGTATTTCTCTCGTCCTCTAGGAAATCCTAGGACGAGAGTTTTTTATTATATAAAATATGAATTAAAGGAGAAGAGATATGAAAAAAAGTGTTATGAAAACAATCAAACTATCGGCATTATTAATCTTAATCGTTTTATTGGCAGCAGGATGCGCCAAGGAAGAGCCGAAAGCGGAAGAACTGATCATGGGCCTTGATGACACCTTTGCACCTATGGGATTCAGGGATGAAAAGGGAGAATTGGTAGGATTTGATGTGGACTTGGCCAACGAGGTTGCAGAAAGAATAGGGATGACAATTAAATTCCAGCCTATTGACTGGTCCATGAAAGAAAACGAACTAAATGCGGGAAACATTGATTTAATTTGGAACGGGTATACGATCACCCCCGAAAGACAGGAAAAGGTGGCATTTACAAAACCATATCTGGAAAACAGCCAGGTAATCGTAGTTTTAGCTGACTCCGATATAAAGACAAAAGCTGATTTGGCCGGTAAAAATGTTGCCGTGCAGGCTGAATCCAGCGCATTAGACGCAATTAACTCAGAACCTGAAGTTGCTGCAGGCTTTGGAAGTTTAGTGGAGTTTTCGACGAATAACGAAGCCTTCATCGACCTGGATTCGGGACGTACGGACGCCTTGGTGGTTGACGAGGTCAATGCAAGGTATTACATGAAGCAGATTGGTGAAGAAAAATACAGGGTACTGGAGGAAGACTTCGGTGACGAAGAGTACGGTATAGGATTAAGAAAAGAAGATACGGAATTATTGAAAAAGGTAAATGATGCAATGGATGAAATGAAAGAGGACGGAACCTATGATGCCATTTATGCCAAGTGGTTTTCTGAAAATTAAAGGAATGTAATATGGAAGCAAAAGTACTGAGAATGCTTGTGCCCATGGCCTTGGAAGGGTTGAAGGTAACTTTGGGAGTATTCGCCGTCACCTTAATTATGTCCCTCCCTTTGGCCATTGTGGTTGCAAAGCTTAGAATGTCCAAGAACAGAATAATTTCAAAAATAACGGGAACCTACATCTATATAATGCGGGGCACACCCTTATTATTACAGCTAATGTTCATCTTCTTCGGTTTCTATCGTGTGCCCTACATAGGGTATCCCTTCAGCAGAGAACAGGCTATTGTCATTGCTTTTGTCCTAAACTATACTGCATACTTTGCAGAGATATTCAGGGGAGGAATCAATTCCATAGATGTAGGCCAGCATGAGGCGGCCCTGGTCCTGGGCCTGAGCAAAACCCGAACCTTTATGAGAATTATTCTTCCTCAGGTCATAAAAAATGTCTTGCCTTCGATAGGCAATGAAGTAATCACATTGGTTAAGGATACATCCCTGGTATATATCTTGGGCTCAAGCGATATTTTGAAAGCGGCAAGGTCTGTATCCAATGTGTATGCGGCTTTTAGTCCTTACATCTATATAGGGATGGTATATATGGTAATAATAGCAATTCTGACAAGGATACTGGATAAAATCGAAAGCAGGTATGATTACTACAGATAGGAGGTTACTATGGTTTTAAGGGTAGAAAATTTAAGCAAGAGTTTCGGCAAAAATTTGGTCTTCCATGATATCTCCTTTTCTGTAAACAAAGGCGAAATCGTATGTATCCGGGGCAAGTCCGGAGAAGGCAAAACAACCCTCTTAAGATGCCTCACATCACTGGAAACTCCGGATAGGGGTACAATAATAATCAACAACAGGTATCTGTCCAGGGAAGAAAACAAAATAATTAAATATGCTCAAAAAAGCGAGCTCCAGGCCATACGCCAGGAAATCGGGCTTGTATTCCAAAATTTCAATCTGTTTCCCCATATGAAGGTAATGGAAAACCTGATGGAAGCACCCCTTTTCCTAAAGAAGGATTCTTATGACAATATTAAAAAGCGGGCTGAAGAGCTTTTAAAAAGTCTTGAGCTGGAAGGAAAAGAAGACTCTTACCCCTTTCAGCTGTCCGGAGGCCAGCAGCAGCGGGTGGCAATAGCAAGAGCCTGCATGCTCAACCCTTCGGTATTATGCTTTGATGAACCTACATCAGCCTTAGATGAAGAAACAAGAGGTCAAATATCAAAAATAATCAGGTATTTGGCTTCGGAAGGAATTGCAATAATAATCGTTACCCATGACAATGCATTTGTGGATGAAATAGCTCAAAGAATAATAACAATGAAAGATGGAAAAATTACAATACAATAGGGAGAGCAGGGGCTCTCCGTTTTAATCTTACCTGAAATCAAATGTTAAGAGTTATATAATTATGAATTAAACATAACAAAATGTAATAAAATAATTGTTGAATTAATTAACATTATATTATATAATATTCAATGTGAAAACGTTTTGAATTTTTTGAACTTAAGAATTTAAGACGTTTTAAAAGCACAATATTTTTTGAATGGAGGGATATGTTTGGAAACACTAATGAACATTAACAGCGTAGTTAACAACTTTGTATGGGGACCGCCGATTTTGGTATTAATCGTTGGTGTAGGTCTTTTTCTGTCTGTTAAAACCGGATTTTTCTCTATTACTAAACTTGGCTACACGCTAAAAAACACTTTGCTAAAAATGTTTTCTAAAGAGCAAAGAGGTGAAGGTGAAGTTACTGCATTCCAGGCTGTTGCTACCGCACTTGCCGCTACTGTAGGTACAGGTAATGTTGCCGGTGTTGCTACAGCTATCGCCCTTGGAGGACCCGGTGCGATATTTTGGATGTGGCTCGCTGCAATANTTGGTATGACAACTAAATTTGCCGAAGTTGTACTAGCTGTTAACTTCAGGGAAAAAACAGAAGACGGTCGTTTCGTAGGAGGTCCCATGTACTACATAGAAAACGGCCTTGGGAAAAGCTGGAAGTGGCTTGCTGTGTTATTTGCATTCTTCGGTACTTTAGCATCATTCGGTATCGGGAATATGACTCAGGCAAACTCAGTTGCATTGGCAGTACAAGGTTCTTTCAAGATTCCGCCTTTGGCTACAGGAATTGTATTAGCTGTTCTAACAGGCTTGGTTATAATTGGAGGTATTAAGAGAATCGGTGCAATAACCGAAAAATTAGTTCCATTCATGGCAGCAATCTACATCCTTGGAGGTCTGTTCATATTACTTTCAAATGTAGCTGCTATTCCGGGAGCTTTTGCCATAATATTCAAAGAAGCATTTACCGGTACTGCTGCAGTTGGAGGATTTGCAGGTGCTACAATGGCTAGAGCAATTCGTTACGGTATTGCTCGTGGTGTATTCACAAATGAGGCCGGTTTAGGTAGTGCTCCTATAGCACATGCTGCTGCAACTACCGACCATCCCGTTCGACAGGGACTATGGGGAATATTTGAAGTATTTGCCGATACAATAGTTATCTGCTCCATTACTGCTCTATCAATTATTACTACCGGAGTATGGGAAACAGGAGAATCAGGTGCAGTTTTAACAACATTGGCATTTAATACTGCTGTTCCCGGAGGAGGAATAATAGTAACCGTTGGTCTTATACTGTTTGCTTACTCAACAATTTTAGGCTGGGCTTACTACGGTGAAAGATGTCTTGAATACCTGGCAGGAACAAAACCGATATTGGCTTATAGATTAATATGGGTTGTTTTCATAGTAATCGGAGCTGTAGGAGGATTGGAATTCATTTGGAGTTTGGCAGATACATTGAACGGCTTGATGGCTATACCAAACTTAATAGGCGTATTGTTCCTCAGCGGTACAGTATTTAAACTTACAAAAGAATTCTTTACTAAAGAAAAAGGTGAATTAAAAGAATAAGGATTTAATAGCTAAGGCGCTGGTTGAAAACCAGCGCCTTTTTTCATTACGTATTTATGAGCTAAAGTCAGTTTATTTAGATACAGCCTTGTGAAAAGTCCGAATGGCATACAATTTCAACTTCTTCATTTCTAAGCAAGCTGGCTATATGCCCCTCTATTTCTTCAGCAGTGATGTTGGGTGCAAATCTTCCAACGACATTCCCTTCTTTATCAATCAGAAATTTGGTAAAATTCCATCTGATGTCATTTTCTTTAATCCCGGGGGTATATTGTTTAACCTTATCGTAAAATTCAACTGTTTCCTTATTTCTGAACTCTTCAACGGTTGTTTTTAAGTATTTGTACAAGGGTTCTTCATTGGGTCCGTTAACATCGATTTTTGAAAATTGCTTAAATTCGGTTCCAAAATTTAACCTGCAGAAATTTGCAATTTCTTCATTTGTACCCGGAGCCTGGCCAAGGAATTGGTTGCTGGGAAAGTCCAAGATTTCAAACCCCTCAGGAGCATACTTGTCATAAAGCTTTTGCAGTCCGTCATATTGTGGTGTAAAACCGCAGCCGGTAGCTCCGTTTACAACAAGCAGTACCTTACCCTTATAAGTTGACAGGGACACTTCCCTATTTTCCATATCCTTCACTGTAAAATCATATATTTTCATATTATCCTCTTTTCCTCCTATATTTTCTATAATATATAGATACCCATTCTTGTTAATTTTAAGCAGAAATTTTTACGGATTTAAAACGGTCGATGCAGACAAAAATTTTTTCAGATTCTTAAATATATTGGGAACCTTTAATCAGATTTGGATCAACAACCGTTTTTTTGTGTTTGAGCGGATATATTTTGGTATTTTGAAAATAATATAGTCGGAGGTGTTTATATGAATTTTACGACTAAAGAAACCTATCTTTTAGAAGATCAAAAAAACCATGAAAAGATTTGTATCCAAAAGTACTCAAGCTATGCCGGCATGGCAACAGACCCGGAATTGAAAAGTATTTTTCAACAAAACGGTCAAAAAGAACAGGAGCACTACAACACTCTTGACCAGCTATTAAAGGGGCAGATGCCATCCATGAGCCAATCAAGCAGTCAACAGTCAGGCGGTCAGCAATCGGGAGGCCAGCAATCGGGAAGCCAGCAGTCAGGCAGCCAGATGCAGATGAAATCCGGCGTACAACAGCCATTTAAATCCCAATGGAACTCCGGCTCCGGCAATACCGACAAAGACCTTTGCATCGATATGCTAATGACTGAAAAGTATGTATCCGGTGCATATGACACAGCGATATTTGAATTTAGAGNTCCCCAGGTAAGAAGCATCNTGAACCATATTCAAAAAGAAGAGCAGCAACATGGGGAAGCTATATTCAAGTATATGGAAAAGAAAGGAATGTATCAGATGAAATAAAAAAGTGGCTAAGCCACTTTTTTGTTCCATTTTTATACTGTCATTTTTATGAATAACATATGTCATTGCTATGAATAAGCTACGTGTCATTACTATGAAAACCCGCAGAGTGTCATTGTTATGAATATTCACAAACTGTGATTCTGAGANCTTTAGCTCGAAGAATCTCATAAGATCCTCTTTTTAATATCCGTTTCTATACAAAATATATGAGTAAACTGCAGGTACAATACCCAATATAGACATTATTACAATAAATACAGGCATCCAGTTTATTTGCAAAAAGCTGTTAACAAACATCACCACTCCGCCCACTATCCACAAATATCCTGCCAGCCGGTGTGTTTTATTCCAATTTGTTTCATTATTCAAGGTCCAGGGGAGCTTTATTCCAACAGTGTAATTTTGTTTGCTCTTTGGCAGGTAGTTGCCTATTACAATAAATAACAAGCCGACAAAGGCAGGNACNATNTTTTCTATGGGTATGTCATATCCTAACCCGGCAAATATTGTTATGGGTACCAAGGTCACGGTCATAAAAGGTATGGTCAGCTTTCCGATAACCTTTAAAACTACCGAAGGATTTGCCCTTTTAGGGTCTGTGTTCAATGCAAAATGGGTTATTAAATTCAGCCCTGCCATCATCAAGGGAATCCCTATGGTAGCGTAAGCCTTTGAGCCGTATCCGTCCGGATTCCCCTTGCTATCCCAGTGGATAGGCATAGTATCCGGCAACTTATCGTACATAATCAAGGATAATACTATTGGGAGCAGACAAATAAGGGTGCTTATTATCAACAGTTTGTCAACCTTCAATTTCATTATTAACACCTCCAAACTGTGTGAACCACAACATTAATTCTTCAAATACCGAAACGTTGATTTCATAATATATATAATTTTTATATTTGGTTTCAAACAACAATCCTGCTTTTTTAAGCTGAGACAAGTGATAGGAAATCGTAGCAGGAGTCATATCAAATTGTTCGGCTATCTCTCCGGCAGACATCTTTCCCTCTTTTAGCATAACCAATATTTTTCTTCTTACCGGATCGGAAAGGGCCTTGAATGTTTCACCAAATCCCACAGTACCACCCCTATCTATTTAGAAAGTTTTCTAAATAGAATATACTATAAAAAATAGAAAATGTCAATATCTATTTCGAAATTTTTCTAAATAGTTTTTCCGTAAAAAATAAGCCATAGCTAATTGAGGGCTTGCCTCAAGGAGCTTCTGTAGTCCATCATATGCTGCTGTTTTTGTTATCGGGGCCACGTAAATGGACTGGTAGGATGGAAAATGAAAGACGGGATATCATTGAAAGAAATAGAAGAAGGGGAAAAAATTAAACAGAAGACATCTATTTTGTTTCCACACCCCCTATAAAAACGAGCGATATCTAAAACTGTCAACTCAACCCTATCACTTTCAGGGGGGAAGTTGATATGTTTCCACTAACAATAAAAAGAAGGGTTTCCTAACATTATCTCCTCCGGCAAAGTAACCGTGAGATTAAACCAATGTGTGGAAACCCTTAATTTATCAGTGTCTTGAACACTCCTATTTCTCTACCCTTGACATCAATACTACGCACTCAACATGGCACGAGCCGCTCGGATTGATGTCTTGGGCTGATTTTTTGCACCTTTCGTTTACGGGAACATGTCAATGAGTTTTTTGCATTTTTTCTGAAAACCA
>JGI24710J26742_10005077_pt1 | contig 10530 bp, 9 predicted proteins | sample BioPla2DNA2_FD_26742 | JGI IMG/M metagenome (IMG submission 26742) | reverse complement strand
CCATTTGGGACGACTTCCACGATTGCTTAACCTTTAAGGACTTTAGAGAGAATAATAAAGGCTGGAGAGTAGAGGACTAAAGAAAATGAAAATTATTACAGTAACTAACCAAAAAGGCGGAACAGGTAAAACTAGCACAACTAACGCTCTTATGGCTGGACTAAACAAAAAAGGCTATAAAGTTTTAGCTGTAGATTTAGACCCACAATGTAATTTAAGTTTTATTCTTAAAGCACAAGGAAACAAGCCTACAGCTTTAGGAATCCTAACAGGCGAGGCAAATATAAAGGACGCTATACAAACTAGCGATATAGGCGACTTTATAGCCAGCTCTAAACAGCTCTCTAATGCTGATAAATTACTAGATACAGTAGGGAGAGAATACAAACTTAAAAAGGCTCTGGACGCTGTAAAAGCTGATTATGATTTTATTTTAATTGATACACCGCCAGCTTTAAGCATTTTAACAATTAACGCTCTTACAGCTTGTAACTCTGTAATTATTCCAGCTGTAGCCGATATATTCTCATTACAGGGAGTAGAGCGACTAGCGGAAACTATCGAGCCTATAAAGGAATATACAAACAGCTCTATTTATATCGAGGGAATACTTTTAACTAAGTATACAGGCGATAGAACAAACTTAAATAAAAGCGTTAGAGATAAAGCTAAAATGACAGCTGAAAAGCTAAACACAAAATTATTTAATACAGTAATTAGAGAGGCTGTAGCTGTAAAAGAGGCTCAAGCGATGTTATCAAATATTTTTGATTATGCTCCAAAAGCTCAAGTAACTAGCGATTATGAAAACTTTATAAATGAATTATTGGAGGCTGAATAAATGGAAATGGAATCATTTACAATGACAGAGGACGAAAAGAAACAGGCTATAAAAGACTTTATGAGCAAAGTAAAGAATTTTCCTAAAGAGCCAGAGAGAAAAGACGCTGTATTTAATAGCCTCAATTCTATCTTACAGGCTTTAGGCTCTTACTTAAACGATGATATAACCTTTAAGCGAGAAACAAGAGGCGATAAAGAATATTTGATTTATAGCTCTGTTTATGGATCAGCTGAACAGAATATAACAGGCGATAGCGTAAAAGCATTATTAGAGGACAGCTTAACGCTCTTATTTGCTAACTGTAGAGAGTTACAAGGCTCTTTTGATGTTATCAATAAAAGATTAAATAGCGAGGAAAAATAAAGGAAAATGAAAAAAGATTTTAACAATAACCCAGCTTTTGAAATGCTCTCTGGATATACAGAAAACGAAAATAAAAACGCTGAATCAATTACAGCTCCAGAGGCAACAGAGAAAAAAGAAAAGACAGCAAGAGCTAAAAAGCCAGCTGTAAAAACTTTTGAGCCTATAAGAAAAGAGAATAAAAGTAAAAAATTGCTTTTGCTCTTAAAGCCTACTTTATTTGACAGGCTACAGGCTAAAGCTCAAGAGTATGAAATTTCAACTAATGAGCTTATTAACCAGATTTTAGAAAACAATGTATAAGGGAGTTAGAAAAGGAATAACTTAAAAGAAGTATTAGAACAGGCTGTAAAAACAAACTATAAAATTAAGAATGATTTTTTTGTAAAACAGCATAAAAGCGATTATGTAAAAGAGCTATTTGCTATAAATGGAAAAATGGCAAAGTATGCTAGTACAGATGATAGCGGAACACTCTTAAAACAGATTAAAGAAGTATTAAGGGAATCCAGCGAACTATTAAACTAGAGCAAGCGAGCCTCAAGGCTGTAGCTTGCGACTAAAGAGCCTATAAAAGATTTATTCTTTACAGGCTAGACCGCTCCAGAATGAGCTATTTAGTTTTTTTACTGTAGCTCTGGACGGAATAAAAGCAAATAGAGAGGCTTAAAAGTGGAAAATAAATATATTTTGTCTATCTGGAAAAATCATAATGACGCTAAACAATGGCTCTATGATATTTGCCCTATGGAGCAATATTTTAGAAACTCTTTTAACTATCTCATTGAACATAAAAAGCCATATTACTACACCGCAATATTTACAGGCTCTCAAGAGGAATGTAGCGAAATGGCTAACGAGCTTAAAGCTAAATATGAGGATTTATAAAAATCTATAATTTTATTCTATGTCCGTAAATTANTATTAGCGGACATTAAAAAGGACATTTTAAGGACTTTAATTTTTAATTTTGGAGGGAATAGCTGAAAATGTTAGACAATGAAACAAAAGAAAAATTCATACTTTTAAGAGCTGAAAACAAAAGCTATTCTAAAATAAGCAAGGCTCTAGGAATCTCTATAGATAGTTGCTACAAGCTCAACGCTGAATTTGAAAACAGAATAGCGGAACTTAAAGCCGATAATATGCAACAGCTCTACAATAAATATTTTATGACAAAAGAGGCGAGAATTAAAAAGTTAGGCTCTAGCCTCAATAAAATTGATAAAGCAATAGAACAAGCGGACTTTAGCGGAATTGCTCCAGAGAAACTATTAGACTTAAAGCTCAAATATTCTCAAGCCTTAAAAGAGGAATTTACAGCTCCAGCCGATAAAGTGGAAATTAGCACAATTACACCAGAGGCAATTTATAGCTTAATGCTGGAATTACTTAATAAAGTAAGAGCTGGAGAGATAACAGAGCAACAGGCACAAAAAGAGCTTTATATCATTACAGGCATACAAAAGAGTTATGAAGATATTGAGCTTAACGAAAAAATGGAATCATTAAAAATGATTATGGAACATAATACAGAATTGATAACTAGCAAGGATTTATAAAGGAAAATGGCAACAAAAAAAACACTTAACCAGATATTAAAACAAAATACATTCTCTGGAGCTGATGTTGGTAAAGCCTTTATTCTTAATTGGATTGAAAAAATAACAGANCAAAAAGAAACATTAAGCGATAATGAGCTTAACGCTATGACTAAAAATCTCTCTGGAAAACAGATAACTGTTTATAAGTCTTATTATTATTTACAGCAATATTTAGATGATTTTTACAAACTTGTACAGGCTAATTTTCAACAATTCCAAAATGGGAAAAGAGCCTTAATAGGTGATTTAGAAAAGTTTTCTAATTGCCAGCATAAGTATAAAGACTATTTACACTTACCTCTTGTTTTAACTGAAAAGGAATATAACAAGATACAGGCGGACGCTCTCAAAGAGTTTAACAATGATAAATTTGATTTATATACTTTAATTCTCTGGACTATTTGCGACTATGTAGAATCCTATAAAGAAAATAAGGACATACCAGAGGCAATAAAAGCAATTTTAGACAGTTACGAAAACGAAACTATTAAAATTGAATTTGAAAATGAGGCATTAAAAGCAACAGGCGAAACAGCGGACAAAATAGACCACGAGCAATTTATAGACAATGAAACAGAGCGTTTATTAGTTGCTTTTGCTGATAAATACGGAATAGAAAAAACTCACGAGGCTATTAGTGATTTTATCTCTAATTCTTTTGTTAAACACCTTGAGGAAAACTTACCAGCTGAAAAAATATTAAGAAAAAACAGTCAAAAACTCTTAAACTCTTGCGAAATATACGAGATGTTCAAAGAAGATGAGTTTTACTATAACAATGAATTTGACTTAACAGGCGATAGAGCAAAAGAGAATAAAGCTAAATTTGAGAGCTTTAGCGATAGCATAGAATCCAGCTATGAAACAATTATTGAAATTGAGGAAATGAGCAAAATTAAGGCTCTTAAAACTCTATGTAGGGATTTTTTAGAGTATTACAATGAAAACTCAAGAGATAAAACTACAGCGGAACTACAGCAAGAATTTATAAAAGACTTCCCAGAGCTGTATAAAACTACAAAAGACATTCTCTCTAAAGGTTATAAACCATTCAAGACGCTTAAAGACAGCGAGCTTTTAACTACTGAAATTAGCAATAAAGAGCTTATTAAAGCTGGACTAAAACAGCCTTTAGAAGAAAATGAGATTAAAGAGCGTACAAGAGATTATTTTATAAACCTTGAATCTAAGACAACAGCGGACTTTATAAAAAGACATAAAGCTCAATATGGCGGAATTGCTGTATTAACTACTGATATTCCTAGTATTTATGATTATGATAATGATATTTTCAAAAAATATTGCGAATCTCCATTTAATACACTTATTCCAGATGATGTAATACCACAAAGAATAGAGATTTATATAAAAACTCTTATTGAGCCAGCTCTTTATTGTTTCTATGGAATGAACGCTTTATATGATGTTTATAGTGAAGTTTTCAAAGTTGATTTATCAAAATTAAAACTAGATTATGATTTTGAGGAAGATATTTATAATTATAACAATTTAGTTTATTTGATTTATAACAGAATTGAGGGAACAGCTGAACAGGTAAAAAGTGAAAAATTGTCATTTAAGAGCATTTTTAAGCCTTTAGATATAGAACGCTATAAACCTAATAAAGATAAAATACAGGCTATAAAAGAGGAATTGTCTAATATTTCCATAGATAAAGTATTAGACCTTAAATATTTTAGTCAAATTTTGGAGGGAGCTAATATAAGATATGAAAAATAACAAAGACTTACTCCCTCTTAATTATAATATTACTGAAATATCAACAGAGGACGAGAAAAGGAATAATTTAGTAAGTATACCTAACCAGAATACAAGATATATTTATAACGCACTTACAAATAGTAATAATCTTGAATTATTCAAAAATAGAGCTAATAAAATCTCTAAAGGAAAAGCTGAATATAGAGTAAATGGCGATAATACAGCCATTATACAAAAGACCGCTAACGCTGAAATAACACTAGATTTAGGCGGAAAAATCTCAAGACCTACTAAAAATATAGCTCTCTGGATTTTTCATAAACTAGGTTTACAGAATATCATTACTAACTTATTTGAGGATTTATCAATAGAATTCCCTATGCAAGATTTAATTGATTTAGGAATGTATAAAGAGCTTAAAAATGCTTATGCTGGATTTAACAAGGCTAAAAACGAATTAACCAGCATTAAATTAAATGCTGTAGTAAAAAATGGCAAAGATAAAGACCTAAAAAAAGTTACTAATGATACTACAGTTATGTTTATTAAAGCTGGATATAGTAACGGAACTTGTTACATTATGCTTAATAAATATATAAATTGGAGCGTTTTCTCATTACAGAGTTATGCTTTAATTCCTAAAGTATATTGGAAACTATCGCCAAAAGCTCAAGATTTACTCTATAACATTTTCTCTTATGCTAGACAGCAAACAGGCTTACACAAGGCTAATGAAATTACTTTTAATATGAGCTTTAGAAACATTCAAAATATATTGAGCTTGCCAGACGAAACAGCAACTAACAAGCCTAAACAGCTCATTATTACACCTATTTTAGAGGCTATAGAGGAATGTCAAAAATATGTAGATGAAAATAAAGAGGACTTTATTATAATTCCTAATTATGACAAAAACGGAAATATAAAAGCATTTTTAGACGGATATTTAACAGTAACTCTAAAGGGAGTTTATGCTAGTAAAATAATAGAAATAGCTGATAACAAAAGTAAGATAATACAGTATGAGCAAGCCAAAAAAGAGAGAATAGCGGAACAGGCTCAAGCTAAAGTATTAGCCTCTAAGATAAAAAAAGATAAAGAGAAAAAATAAAACCTTATAAAGAGCGGAATAGCCAGCAAGCTAGACCGCTTTTTTTTATCTAAAAAGTGTAAACCTAATTAGCAAATAACACCTATATATAAAGTTATATTGAGTTTAGATATATGATTTATATATAAGAATCCTAAATATCTATTCTTTTTTTAGTGTGCAATATTCTTTTTTTAGTGTGCAATATTCTTTTTTTAGTGTGCAATATTCTTTTTTTAGTGTGCAACTACCTTTATAAAATCACTTGCATATATAGAAGAAACTTGCATTTTTTATTTTTAATTTTCCGTAATAGTATAACTATTGTTAGTAATAGTTATTAAGACGCTAGAGGCTGTATTTGCTTTACAGCATACAGCCCAGCTATATTTATTCCAGAATATAAAGAGCCTATTCTTTTACAGGCTCTAAAATAAATGAATCTGGAGGACTTTAGAAAATGACTTTTGAACAGGCTAAAGAGTTTATAAACTCAAAAGCGATAACGGAACTGAAAAAAGACAACAGCGGAACAGGCTTTATTTGTCCGATATGCAACAGCGGAACAGGCAAAAACGGAACAGGCATAAAAACAAAAGATAACATTCATTTTACTTGTTTTAGTAATAACTGTTTTAGTAATGCAAGCTACATAGATATTTTAGCGATTAAAAGCGGAATATCACCAGAAAACACCAGAGAGGCAATTAGTAACGCTTGCAAGATGTACGGAATCGAAATAGATAAAACTATGGCTCAAAAACCTAATGAAACATTACAAAAACCTAATGAAAATAACAGTTTTACAGTTGATTTTACAAAATGGCATAAAGCAATAAATGANCAAGCTCCAGCTGATTATTTAAGAGAGAGAGGCATAACAGCCGATTTAGTGGAGCGTTTTAATTTAGGCTATTGCTCAAATATTCAAGGAATACCAGCTATTATTTTTCCTACAGGCTCTAACTCATTCATAGCTAGAAACATTACTAAAAATTGTGATAAAGGAAACCGCTACAGAAAATCTAAGGGAGCATACGAGATTTTTAATATTAAGGCTCTGGAAACAAGCGAACAGCCTATATTTATTACAGAGGGAGAATTTGACGCTTTAAGCATTATGAGAGCTGGAGCTGTAGCTATTGCTTTAGGCGGAACAGCAAATTTAGATAAAGTAATTTTGAGAGCTAAACAGCTACAGATAAAACAGCCTTTAATTATTGCTTTAGATAATGACGATAGCGGAAAAAATGCTACTGAAAAGCTCAAGGCTCAAGAGAGAGAATTAGAACAGGCTGGACTTAAAATATATTTTCCAGATGTAAACCGCTTTTTTAATGGCAAAAAGGACGCTAACGAGGCATTACTTGAAAACGATTTTTATTTTGAAATGCTTGTAAATGATGTTAGAGAGGAATCTAAACACCTAGACGAAATAAAAAGACAAGAGTCTATTTTACAGCTCCAGAAAGACAGCGTATTTAATGCAAAANACGCTTTTAATAAAGTTATCGAGGAATCTAAAACAGCCTCTTATATTCCTACAGGCTTTAGCTCTTTAGATACAGCGTTAGACGGAGGACTTTATACAGGCTTGTATATTGTGGGAGCTATTAGCTCTTTAGGTAAAACTACCTTATGTTTACAGATAGGCGACCAAATAGCAAAAGCTGGAAATGATGTTTTAATTTTCTCTCTGGAAATGTCAAAAATGGAATTGATAGCTAAAAGTATTAGCCGATTAACAAGTATTTTAAATATAGAGTTATCAAACAGTAATACTAACGCTAAAACTACTAGAGGAATTTTAACAGGCTCTAAATATAGCAAATATAACGCTACAGAGCTTAAACTCATTCAACAGGCTAAAGACATTTATTTTAATGAATACGCTCCAAACCTTTATATTTATGAGGGAATGGGAAATATAGGAATAAAGCAAATAAGAGATAAAGTAGAGGCATTTAAGACCATAAAGGGAAAAGCTCCTACTGTAATTATCGACTATTTACAGATTTTAGCTCCAGCTCCAGATAATAAGTTTTTAACTGATAAACAAAATACTGATATAAATGTTATGGAACTAAAAAGAATCTCTAGGGATTTTGATATATCGGTTATAGGTATTAGCTCATTTAACAGAGATAACTATAACGCTCCTGTCAATATGGCGAGTTTTAAGGAATCTGGAGCTATAGAATATTCAAGCGATGTTTTAATAGGCTTACAGTATAAAGCTATGAGCGAATTAAAAGAGGACGGAAAAGACAAGGCAAAAGCCAGCCTCATATTTAGCGAGATAGCGGAAAAGGCAAAAAATAACCAGCCTATAGAGATACAGCTCAAAATATTAAAAAATCGTAATGGCGGAAAGGGAGCTATAGATTTAGAGTTTTATCCTAGATTTAATAAATTCAAAGAGCCAGCTCTAAGACCTAATAGCGATAATTGGCATTAAAGACAACAGCCAAGTGAACCTCGTCCCATTTGGGACAAGGTCAGGCTCTAAATAATGCTGATTATTAGATTTACTTGTAAACATTTTTAGTTAATGTATACATACGCTAAAACGCTCTAAAACCACGTTTAACGGCTCGTAGAGCGACGCAAAACGCACACTTGATACTTTATACCTCTCCCCCTAAAAAAGCCTATTAACATTGTTTTAAACCGCAGCGGGCTTGACCCGCTGTCGGCTTTGAAAACTGTGTTATGATATATATACTTTTTATACAGAACTTAATTTCTTAAATTCGTTTTCTCTTTAAGAATAATCTATACTGCTATATGAAACTACGCTTCTATTATTATTTTTTAAGTGTCATAAAGTCGCATATTACAGTTTCCTTGTTTTGCCTTAAAGTGAAATTTCATTTTAGAAAGAAAGCTTGTCTCGATTATAAAAAAGATTACTAATGTTTGACGCCCCTTCAAAAATTGAGGGTCGTTATACTAATTATTTCGATAATATTTATAAACTTTTATTTTTGATTAATAAATATCAATTATATCTTTATCAAAATTCCACTTACCAGGTGAATAAACCTCATATTCCAGAGTTCCTAATTGTCCCCAANNATTTGGGAAGAGATATAAAGGTGAAATTGTTGTCATATTAATCAACTTTGTTCCACCTATTATCGACGAAAGAGTTCCACTATCATCAACTCTTTTATAACCTTTATATTTTATCTCACCCCATTTATCTTTTATTATGATTTTTGCATATGTAGGAACTATAATTTCTTCTTTTTTGTCATCCATCAAACAATAATAAAAAGATAATTTTCCGCTCTTATATTCACAATTTACAGAACTAATATATTTCACTTTATTTGTTTTACTTTGTTCTGAATAAGTTAAATCTATCGAATATGGTCTATTTTCATAACCACAATTCTTACAAAAATAATCAACATATTCATGCGGTAACTTTTCCACATCAACATCTTTTGTTATTTTACATCGATTACATTTTATTCTTTTACTACCAATACTTTCACAAGTAGCTTGTTTTAAGACTTTTACATCTTCAAATACGTGTCCTAATTTATTTACTACAATGTCTTCGCTTATTTCACAAATAGAACATTTTCTTGTCTCTAACCCATCTTCTTCACAAGTTGCGGCTTTTACAATAACATTTTCTTCCCAAGAATGAGGACCCATTTCTTCTTTTGTTTTTCCACATGTTTTGCATGTTATAGGTGTCTTACAATCAACAGATTCCCATTCATGTTCATGACATCCCATAAATGAAAAACAAAAAATAAAACTTAATAAAATAAGAATTTGTTTCATATATATCTCCATCTATTGTATTATACCACAGTTTATAAAATTATTTATTCCTAAATTTAAGCCTTCATATTAGGCTAAATTTAATTTCTCTTCGTATCTTATACGAATTACTATATTTGACAAAACTTCAAAAATTGTAGATCGTTATAATTTTGTTTTCAAATTCAGATAGATTTTTTTAAGATATTCTTTTTGAATTTAACAAAGTCATTAATAAAAATAACACTACAATATTTACTCCTTTTTTCAATTTTACTATCCCAAAACTAACCACGCTTGTGGCGTGTGATCATAACATTTGCTTAACCTGCGAGGCGTAATGGCGCTATTCTTGCCGAGGAGCGAAGCGACGACTAGCAAGAATCGTGACATAGCCGAGTCAGGTTGAAGCAGTTGTTAGATTTATTTCATTTCTTCTTTTAGTCTGAAACCTATGCCAATATAAGGTCGGATTGAAGTGAAATTGTATTTTCCTGATTTATTTATTTCATCATAAGCTGTTGTTAAACTACCGTTATAATAAAAATCGTATGAAAATACACTTCCAAGTGTAAAATACATATATTTTGTTGGAATTAACCTAATTCCAATATCACCACCAAGTCCTAATGAATNATTTATTAAAGCCATATAATCATTCGCTAATCCGGTTTGGGTTAAACTTAATCCTGCTGCACCAAATATGTTAAATAAACCAGAATTATATTTGTATGTTATTCCAACAATTGCAGAAATTATGGATGCTAAATCATAATCATCAGATGTTGTAGAGATAGTATTACCATTTATTGTTGCGGATAATACATCGGGAAAAATATATTCAGTATTAAGATAAAATCCTAAATTACTTTGATTAAAATATGAAGAAATTGATAAATCAATAGCATTTGAGAATATTTTTGTCGTACCTTCATCTGCTTTTTCAGTAAACAAACAATAGCTATATGCACCTGTAATAAATGTTTCAATTTCAAGTGCATAAACATTAATTGAAACAAAACAAACAAAAATAATAACTAGCTTTTTCATGATTGACTCCTCATTTCGATTATTACAAATCTATTTTAGCATATAAGTATCAAATTATTAACATATGTTAAAAAATA
>JGI24710J26742_10005075_pt1 | contig 10539 bp, 10 predicted proteins | sample BioPla2DNA2_FD_26742 | JGI IMG/M metagenome (IMG submission 26742) | reverse complement strand
CTGTAACAACGAAGTGTTACCCTCCAAGGGGCAGTCGGAATTTTATGTTACCTTTTAGGTTCAGTCAGAGAAAAAGTGTCACCCTTTAGGGGTGCATATCATTGAATAGAGAGGTTTTAGCTGCAACACAGCACTAGTCGTCCAGCTCGTCATCATCGGTAGGTTCTGTAACCAACATTCTTTCAAGCGGATTGGGCTTTTCTTCTTCTGTGAGTTCCTCTAAATCCGTATCAGGCATAACAAGATGTATAACCAAAAGAACAAAAAAAACTATTATCAAAAATATATCAAAAGCATGTTTTGCTAAAAAATCAGCAACTTCATTATTCATCGCAAACCCCGTTTATTTTGAAACTTCCCTAGAGAATCAAACCATACGCTCAAGCGTCCTTTAATATCATCTATAACAGCATCGAAAAACTTCTCAGCCTTATCTTGCGAAAAATCCGGCAAACCCTTTTCAGGTTCTGAAATCAAAACTTCTCCTGGAGGAGGGAAAAGCCAAATGCCATCATCCGGAATATAAAGATCCTTTTCCTTTTCAAAAAACTCTTTTTTCACTAGTTCTGGATATTTAGCCAAAACACAAGAAGTTTCTTCCAAGGCAGCATGTCCGTCAGAGGCTTCTCCGTAGATTTTTTTTGAAACATCGGTTGCCAAGATCCACCAATTTATAACAGCTAAAGCTGCCCTCCCCCTTCTTGACATTTTTCTGATAAGAGGTTTCAAAGGTTCTCTGTTGCCGCCATGCCCATTTATTATCACTATTTTAGTAAATCCATGTTTTAAAAAGCCAACTATCACATTTTCGACATAATCTGAAAATACTGAGACAGGCGAAAAACTGGCTGGAGCTGTTTGTGCAAAAACATTTGTAAGACCATACTCTATAGGAGGAGCTACTACACCGCCAAAGGTTCGTGCCAAAGCCAATGCCACTTCTTCCGCACAAATAGTATCTGTTCCGGAAGGCAAATGCCTTCCGTGAGCCTCCAAGGTTCCCATAGGTAAAAACAGAGGTGCTTGTGAAGTCAAGACAGAGTCGACTTCACAAGTAGTCATATGTTTCAGTTTAAGTTCTTTAGATGATTTTCTCACCAGTCCCCCCAATGTCTCACAGATTTTTTTAAAGGTCCGAGGCACTTCTATGATATACTATTTGCACTCAATTGTAACAAGTTTTATGGAGGCATAAAATGAAATCTGAGTCACAGAAACAAACTACCAAAGAGATCAAGCATAAAGGTCTCACCTCAGAGGAAGTATTAGCAAGCCGCGAAAAACATGGCTCTAACAAACTGAGTGAAGCAGAAAAAATCCCTTGGTGGAAACTTTATTTAGAAAAATTCAATGATCCAATTATCCGAATTTTGTTAGTCGCCGCAGTTATTTCTCTGTTTGTCGGCATAGCTGAGGGGAGCTTTATAGAGCCTATAGGTATAATAGCCGCAGTATTGCTCTCTACGACAATAGGTTTTTTGAACGAATTTAAAGCAGCTAAAGAATTTGACATTCTTAACCAAGTAGCTGACGAAGCCGAGGTAAATGTCATAAGAAACGGCCTGTATGCAGTTGTTCCCATAAAAGACTTGGTAGTAGGCGACATAGTCTTGTTACAAACCGGAGAAGAAGTTCCTGCTGACGGCAAACTTTTAGAATCAATATCTCTGCAAATAGATGAATCAAAACTTACCGGCGAATCTGCTCCGGTAAGCAAACACTCTGCCGATAGCCCTCATTATAAAGAGAAAAGCGATCTTGCATATCCATTAGATGCTGTTCTGCGCTCTACTATGATAGTTGACGGACACGGCATAATGAGAATTGAGCACGTAGGCGACTCAACTGAAATAGGACGAGCCACAATCTCCGCAATTGAAGATTCAGGTGTTGAAACTCCTCTAAACAAGCAACTGAATGCCCTTGGCAAAGCCATAGGAGCTGCCGGAGCCTTTGCTGCCTTCATGACCTTTTTAATTTTGGTAGCAACAGACAAGACAGTCTCTATTACCCATAACTATCAATGGATAGCAGCATCTATTGCTTTGATGTCATGTATTATTGCTCTGGCGAAGATCTGGGTTCCCATAGTAAAAGATGCCTTGGAAGTATTCGGATATGACTGGAAAATAGGTGAGATATTCACTGACAACAAAGTGAGTTCTTGGCTGAGGATGTTTGTCTATGCAGGCATCTTTTTAATATTGTCAGCCATGATTTTAGTAGCTTTAGGTCTATTGCCCAAAAATCCTGCCGGCACTGTTGACCCTGGTGATGAATGGATTCCCAAGGATGCTCTCAAAGACTTCCTCCAATTTTTCATGATATCTGTAGCCATTATAGTAATGGCTGTCCCGGAAGGTCTGCCTATGAGCATAACCTTGAGTCTTGCTTACAGCATGAGGAGAATGACCGCAGCAAACAACTTGGTAAGACGCATGCATGCTTGCGAAACAATCGGAGCCAGCACTGTAATTTGCTCAGATAAAACAGGCACCTTGACACGCAACAAAATGCTGGTAAACAAGATGTTTTTCGGAGCTTCCGGAAAAGAAACAACAAAGCTTAGCGATGACTTGAAAAAGCTGGCAGCCGAAGCAATAGCAGCAAACTCGACAGCAAACCTTGGCAAAGACAAAGACGGCGAAGAAACTGCTTTGGGCAATCCTACAGAAGGCGCGCTGATATTGTGGCTTAAAGACTTAGGTATTGATTACTCTCCTATCAGAGATAATTTTAAAATTATAAAACAATGGACTTTCTCGACTGAACGAAAAATGATGGGCACCTATGGTATTTCAAAAATAGACGGGAAAGAAATCCTGTATGTAAAAGGCGCTCCTGAATTTTTGATAGACAAGGCCTCCTTCATTCTTGGAGAGAATGGCTCCAAAGAAAACTTCACAGATGAAAAAAAGAACGAAATAAGAAAGCTTCTCCAAGAACAACAAAACAGGGGAATGCGAACTTTGGCTTTGCTTTGCAAAAGAGAAAAAATTTCCGACTTGGAAGCTGAAATCTCTGAAAAGGCTCACGACTTAGTCTGGCTTGGATTTGCCGTAATTGCCGACCCCGTAAGAGAAGATGTTCCAGATGCTTTGCAAACCTGTAAAAAAGCTGGAATCAGAGTAAAAATTATTACAGGCGACACCTCCAACACAGCTTGGGAAATAGGCAGGCAAATAGGTCTGATAACAGACTGCGACAGCAAAGAAAAATGCCACATTACAGGCTCAGAATTCCAAGCTATGCCGGAAGACGAAGCAATTAAAATTGTCGAAGATATTAAAATAATATCCAGAGCAAGACCCAACGACAAACTTAAAATGGTCAAACTTCTACAAAAACTTGGTCATGTAGTAGCTGTAACAGGCGACGGAACCAACGATGCCCCTGCCCTTAACCACGCAGATGTTGGAGTCTCAATGGGCAAAACGGGAACATCAGTAGCCAAAGAAGCAAGCGACATAATACTTTTGGACGACTCTTTCCCAAGCCTTGTAAAAGGCGTTTCTTGGGGAAGATCTCTCTATGAAAATATCCAGAGATTCTTAACTTTCCAACTCACCATAAATTTTGTAGCTGTAGCAATCGCAGTTACAGGTCCCTTTATTGGTGTCGAACTGCCATTAACCGTAACACAAATTCTCTGGATCAATATCATAATGGACACTTTTGCCGCCTTGGCTCTAGCTGCCGAACAGCCGCATCCTGAAGTAATGGATAAAGCCCCTCGAAAACCCGACAGCTTTATTATTACCAAGCCCATGGCAAAGAATATACTGATCACCGGAATTATCTTCTATATTGTTCTCGTTTATGTTCTCAGATACAGCAAACAACTTATTGCCGCAGATTCTGCCCAAAAACTTCACTTACAGACAACATTTTTCACTTTCTTTGTTCTAATGCAAGCTTGGAACCTCTTCAATGCAAGAGCTCTTAACCTGAAGGGTTCAGCTTTATCAGGCATTTGTCAAAACAAGAGCTTTTTGGCTGTATTTGCACTGATACTTGTCGGGCAATTTCTTATTGTACAATTTGGCGGCAAGATATTCCGAACAACCCCCTTGGATGGTAAAACTTGGGGAATTCTCCTAGCGCTTTCTTCGTTTATATTAATTGGCGGAGAACTTATGAGGCTCGCAAACGCATATCTGATTCCTGTTAAAAAGAAACCCGCACAAAAATAGTGCTGTGTTGCAACTAAAAGTTCCCTATAAAAGCCATTCTGCTTTTTATAGGGAACTTTTAGTTTGTTTCGGATGCCACAGTCGTATTAGAGTAATGAGTGTTGAGTGGCGGGTGACGAGTTAATTATTTAGACTCAATCGCTGAAACTGCCAACTGCTATTAGATGCTGATAAATATTCGTTGTTTATCTTTTGCTGGTTCTGTGCCCCACTCTCCACTAATCCCTAGCCACTGAACAAAGCGTTGGAGCGGATAGAAAGGACAAAAACCACCGAACAGCCTCAGTGGTACCTGACCGGATAGAGAGTAAAAAAAATGGCTTGCAAAATAATTTGCAAGCCATTTTTTTATTCCTTTACAGATAAGAAATCTTATCCTTCTATAGGTTTGGAGCCTTGGTATTTTATGAGGTTTTTCATGCCTTCAAAACCAATATACTTGAAAGTGCCTCCGCGCAGTTCATAGACGAATTGAGCTGGTTTCGGTCCCTCATCGGTATAATTTTTGCCAAGTAAAACAACCCGTTTTCCAATAAGAATTATATTGTCTTGAGCAGGTTGCCCTATATCGGAAACCGCGAAATCTCTCTCCATTTTGTTAATCGAGTCTGTAAAGACCATGGGTTGATATATTCGCTTTTGAGCATCAAACTTGTAGACATAGAAAAACTGACTTCCATTTTCATCGAAGGCTGACACAGCTACTTCAGGAATTCTGTCTCCGTCTATATCTACTACAGCAGCGCTTACAGGTTTGCCATTGGCTTCAAATCTGGCGGGAAAGGTTCCCAGAGATTCTGTCTCAAGAAGTTTTCTCCCTTTGGAAGTAATACGTATTTTTACAGAATCAGCTGCGGTGATTGTTTCCAAAATGTTTTCGTCTCTGCCCGACATGAACTTGGTTACCGTGACTTCAGGCAATATCTTATTACCCACAAGCACTTCAGCCTGCAATGGCATCTGAAGCAGAGCCAAGATTGCGAGCAAAACCACAAATATTCTATTCATTTAAGCGAAGCTCCTTCTATTACTTATCCCACTGATAGAGATTATGAGTTTTCATCAAGTTGATGAGTTTATTGGCATATCCAGGGTCGGTAGCATAACCGGCTTTGTGGATACCTCTTGCAAACTCGTCAGCATTTTTGGTTCTCTGGAAATTATCCCAAGCACTTTTATAGCGACCGCCACTAACAAGTTTAGCATGGTCATCAATGGATTGCTGCCATGTATGATATTTTCTGAAACCGTCTGTTATAGTAACAAAACCGTTTCCATAGTGCTCCTGGGTCTTAGTTCTAGCAGTTCCGGCAGGACCTTTTCCTTTTATACCAAAGAGGTTTTTGGCATCGCCGATTGAAGATGCGCCCCAACCTGTTTCAAGTATCGCTTGAGCCAAAGTGACTGACGCGGGAACTCCAGTTTGCTTCATGCTGTCTCTTGCAACAGGGCCAAACAAAGCCAAGAATTCCTTAGGAGGCAGCTTACCGCCTTTGTATCCAGCCAAAGCAGCCGGGTCTGAACCGCCAGCAACTGCTTCGCTGACTCTTTTTGCGAAGTTGATAGCTTCCTTTATACCTTTATCTTTTTCAAGGTGTCCGCCTTCCCTGCATCCTGGAGGATAAACCGGTTCAGCTTCAGTAGCTTTTTCTCTGGAAGTTGAAACATAGTTTCTGTGCATGAAGCCTATTTTGCCGTCAACCTGGATACAATAAAACTCACCTAAAACACCCAGAACAGTTACACCGCCGCCTCTTCTGTAGGTGGTGTTGACTTTGCCCCAAGGCCATTCTCTGAATCTTAAAACGCCAGCCGAAACACTGCCTTCCTGCGGAAAGCCTTTTCTGTCAACGTATTTAGCATATTCGCCAAGGTCAACTTCTTTTTTCTCTTCTTTGGGCTCTTCTTTCTTTTCTTTGTCTTTTTCCTTCTCGTCTTTCTTTTCCTCAGGATTGTCTACCAAATCCGAGGTTTTATCTTCGACTTTCTTGTCACTGTCTGCTATGACAACCTCAAGGTCTGGACTTAAAGGGTTAGCCTCAGCATAAACCGCAGAAGAAAAGAAAACTGCCAGCAACAAAATGCTTAGCAGTCCAAAAACTTTTTTACTCATATTAAGGCTCCTTATAGTTAAATTATAAGTATAGAAATTATACCTCAAAAAGCCTTAATAGTTTCAAACTTTTCAAAAAACAGTATTAAATAAGCGAGTAATTAATCCCGGTCTATTAGGTCTGGCAACTGCTCCTTTGCCGTCCACTTTTATATGAGCATCAGCCAACAACTTGGAATTGATTATATTTGAAGAAGAAATATCTCTGGGACGAGCAACTCCTCTTATCCGCATAATTTGGGTTTCTTTGTTTACATTAATAGCTCTGGAACCTTCAAGCAAGAGATTTCCGTTAGGGTATACTTCTACTACGGTAGCTGTTATTGTTCCAGTAACCTTACCTGAACGGGCAGTTGTCCCCTTGCCGTCAAACTTTGTTGATGCTTCATGCCTTCCAGAGAAATTTTTGACCAAATCTTTTACCACAGGTATTTGAGGGCCGCTTGAGACTTCAATGTCGTGTCCTTTTTCTGTATTAGTAGTAGCTTTTGTCTGCGCATTGGATTCTTCTGAAATCTGAATTGTTATGATGTCGCCAGGCGAATAGTTTCTGGCAGCCCCCTGTGTCGAGTAAAGGTCGTTTCCGCTAAGCCATAGTGAGGCTGCTTTAAGAGAAGGCATAGAAACAAAAGAAAAAAGTATTAAGAGAAAAGAAACTATTATTTTATTTTTTCGCATATTCTACTACCCCCTTATCTACAATGACCCCTTCTATTCTTTTTTTATTTCTTACATTAAGCAATGTGATAGAATCACCTATATCACCACCTTGCAAAGCTTTTGCAGGAAGCCTTACTGACAAATTTCCTGTATTGATCACAAACTCAACACTTTCACCAGGTGAAACCAGATAATCTTTTTTAGGTTTAACTTCTGATTTATGTTGTTGCTTTGCAACAGTCGTATAAATAGCCTTTCTGCGGCTTTTTATGCTATCCGAAGCAAGATCCGATGGTCTTATGACACTGCCTGCAGACTTAAAGGATGAAAGAGTTTGGCCTATAACATCTGAATAGAGGACTGGATTATTAGCATACTCGTTTTTCAAAGACATTGCCTGAGGAACCACCATACTCTCTGTTATAACTTCCCCTGGCTTTACCAGCTTTTTAAGAACCGCCACTTCAACAGTTTTAGATACGTTCACCTGAAGCATCTGTCTGAAAGAACCGCCATCAGTAGTGCCGCTCAAAGTCAAAAGTCTCATTCCGAGTTCCGAATCGCCGTCTGCATCGATTTGCCAATCAATCAGGTTTCCAGGCAAAATAATATTGCCAGGAACCTTCGACAAATCAACACTTATAGCCGGAGCATTTTCAGGATTGCAAAAAGCGACTATTCTGTCTGCAATATCTTTGCCTCTGAGAATAGCTCCGTTTCTTTTAACAGTGACTGTTTCAGGAATCTTAACAATATTGGCTGCATCGCCAAGTTGCCTTTTGATCTCTTCCCTGGTTATTACCAGCTCTCCGAGCGGATCAGGTATTATGCCAAGCTGTATATTGGAAAAGCCCTTAATCAGATGAGCATCCGCATTCTTTGTCAACAGCTGATCTGCACTTATATCGGCCTTAGTCACTATTGCGCTGGTTTTAAATGAGAATGGCAAAGGTTCCATAATTCCATTTTTCAAAGAAGCATGAGAGACAGCTGATATGCAAGTCAAAACAGCAGCCAAAGCACAGCATTTGAGTTTTTGTTTATCTTTTCTCATTATATTCCTTAACGTTTCAAGTTATTAGCTATCTGAAGCATAGTGTCAGAAGTCTGAATGGTCTTTGAGTTGGCTTCATAGGCTCTTTGAGCAACAATCATGTTTACCATTTCCTCAACAACCTTTACGTTTGACATTTCCAAATAGCCTTGAATCACTTCGCCAAGCTCGTCTGTGCCAGGCAGACCAGCGATGGGATCGCCTGAGCTTCCCGTAGGCAAATAAAGATTTTTTCCTATTGCGTTAAGCCCCGAAGGATTTATAAAGTCTGCGATTTCAATCTGTCCGATAACTTCCAATTCGGCCTGTCCAGGAAGTTTCACGGCAACTATACCGCCTGTTGTAATATTGATTCCCTTAGCTTCCATGGGAACAATCATCTGAGGCAAAACAGTGTATCCGTCAGAAGTAACTACAACGCCATCTTCAGTAGTTTTCCAAGCTCCGTCGCGGCTGTAAGCGATCTCGCCGTTTGGAAGCTCAACCTGGAAGAAACCTTTCCCCTGAATGAGGACATCAAGTGGCTGATCAGTTTGCTGAAGTTCGCCCTGTGTGAAAAGTCTATGAGTAGCAACCGGTCTTACACCGTGACCAAGCTGTATACCTACAGGAAAATTATTATCAGTAGAAATAGGAGCCCCCGCTTCCACTATTGTTTGGTACATAAGATCTTGAAAGTCGACTCTGCTCTTTTTAAAACCCGCAGTAGTCACGTTTGAAAGGTTATTTGAGATAACCGCTATATTACTTTCCTGTCCCTTCATGCCTGTCGAGGCAGACCATAATGATCTCAACATATTCCCTGCTCCTTATGATTCATCTGTCTCATCTTCTCGATACGCCTACGCTGTTTACAGCCTTATCGATCATGGTCTCGTGAGCCTGTACGACTTTCGCGTTAGCTTCATAAGCTCTTGAAACCTCTATCATTTTCACCATCGCTGAAACGATGCTGAAGTTGGGTTTTTCTATGTACCCAGGCAAAAAATTGCTTTCAGCTCTGGCAACATCGCCATAAGCTCTTTTAAATTTATTTGCGCCTTCTTTTCTGAAGGCCTTACGATCAGCCGCGCTTCCCAAAGCTATGTTGCCCACAGCTTCGCCATTGGCAAGAACACGTCCGCTTTCGTCTATATATGCCTTGGTATCCGCAGGTATTCTGATAGGAGCCAGTCCTGGAATAAGAGCATTGTCCTCTTCTCCGTCTAAAAGAAGAATTTCAGGCCGCTCGCCTGTTTCGCCCAAAATATAATCCCCGTGAAGATTTACCAAAAAACCGTTTTCATTTACCTTGAAAACACCGTCTCTGCTGAATCTGACACCTTCGGGAGACTGTACAACAAAGAAAGCTTGAGGATTTTCCAAAGCTACATCCAAATTATTCCCGGTAAAGGACATTTTTCCTGCCGAGAAATCTGTATAGCCCTCATCAAAGGTGGCGCCTGTACCCAGCTGCCCTATTATCGGGTATTTGTAAAAAGGTCTCGGAGGATAGAGTTTGCCGTCATTAACACGCCTGATTTCCATTGTCGGCAATTCTTTGAATATGCCGCCGTCCGCCTTAAAGCCTGTGGTATCAACGTTTGCCAGGTTATTTGCGAGCATATCCTGTCTGATAGTTTCCACAAGCATCCCTGAAGCGGAAGTGTACAATCCTCTAATCATACTTCGCCTCCTGAAACTTTAGATATTTTTCGTGCCCTTCCCGGCAGTCTCCGATTTCTTCGTAAACTTCTCTGCCGACAGGGTTATTTCCGAAAGCCAGATATTGGGCGAGATGGCAATGAAGACACTTAACTTGCAAAAAGTCTTTGCTTCCTGTAACCGAACTGTTGGAAAGCACTTCTCTGACGTATTCAGGCAAGTTTTGATGCCCTTCTTCATCCAGCTTGGCGAGTCTCAGCTCAATAAAGTCTTTTTGTCCGGCCAAATATTCATCTCTGAAATCTTTGTCTGAATGAAGCTTTTCAGTGTAATGTCTGATGAGGCCTCTTTCTTCTAAATGAGCAACAAGGAGACTCATTCGAGGGCATATCAGCCAAACAAATGAGGGAAAAGGTTTATAAATATTCTTTTCGAATATAACCGGCTTTGCCATGATGGTTTGCGGCAAGCCGTCAACGCATCTGCTCTTGACTGTAAAAGGCACAGTTGTCTTTCTGCCAAGAAGCTGCTCTACTAATTGTTGTTCCCGGTTGTCTGTTTTGTTTGCCATCTTAATAATTTCTTCCTATATAGGAAGACAATCGGCATTTCCCCGGGAAAAACTTAGCTATTTTTTAAGAAAGAGGAAAAAAACAGAAAAAGAATTCTAAACCACGGAACACACGGAATACACTGACTAAGAACCGAAAACATCCTAGGACAATTTATAATCCACAGATTACGCAGATTACACAGATTAAGAACTTGGCAAACTTGATATGCACCCCTAGAGGGTGACACTTTTTCTCTGACCGAACTGAAAAGGTAACATAAAATTCCGACTGCCCCTTGTAGGGTAACACTTCGTTGTTACA
>JGI24710J26742_10005074_pt1 | contig 10540 bp, 10 predicted proteins | sample BioPla2DNA2_FD_26742 | JGI IMG/M metagenome (IMG submission 26742) | reverse complement strand
GCAGGAACGAAAGCTGTGGGTGCAGGGGGTGGCGACATGGCGGTGTTGGGCATTGATCCCGGTCAGGACAAATGCGGCTTGGCCGTTGTGCGAGGGGATGCAGTTTTGATTAAACAGGTGGCGCCCCGCGCAGGCTATCTGAAGGTACTTGCGGATTGGGTGCACAAGTTTCAGGTGCAGCAAATAGTTATAGGTGATGGAACGGGTTCAGCGCGGGTTGTGGAAGAGGTGAAGCGTGCCCTGCCTCAAGTGCCCCTGAAAAAAGTTGATGAACGCTATACCTCTGAACAGGCCAGGAAACTCTACTGGGTTGAGCATCCGCCCCGGGGCTGGCGCCGGCTGCTTCCAGTGAGCATGCAGACTCCGCCGGAGCCCTACGATGACTATGTGGCGGTCATTTTGGCACAGCGGTTTCTGCAGGGGCAGAAGCGGTAGGTGCGTGTAGTGCCACATTCTGGAAACTGAGGAAATGTGGGAGGTTTTCACGGGGTTTTGGAGAAATACGGAAGGGTAACATCCGTTAGGGAAGGAGGGAGAGCTGTGAGGCGCGGAGTAGTGCTTTTGGGTCTGATTCTAGTGTTCATCTCTGGTTTTACCGCGGCTGCCTTAGCCGGCTCTCCCTTTGCCGATCCGCCCCAGGGCGGGGGATGGACCTCTGAGGCCATAAGGATGCTTGGGGAACGCCGGGATATTCCCGGGTTCAGCGTGCCCGCAGAGCCTAATCGCAGCCAGGAGGCGCTGCTGGTTGCCCGCCTGCTGCAGCACATTAGCGGTGAGGATCGCCTTGATTCCCGCCGCTTTGGCGTGAGCCGCAATGTTTACCTTGATGATATGGTCTTTACGTACAACCAAAGGGTAGAGCCGGAAAAGGCCTTTACAGCCAGTGAAGTGGAAAGCCTCTACCGCTTGGTCATAGAGTTCCGCGCGGAGCTGGAGGTCNTGGGTTATGCTGTCCAGGACTTTGAACTCCTCTATGCCCAGAATTGGGCTGCAGAGCGGGGCTTTTCCCTTACCAGACGCCCCCTGGTCTATTCGGAACAGGCGCTGGCTGCGGCGCGCAAAGCGGAAGCAGCCAGGTTTGCGCCTTCTCCTGTCGTGGAATCCGCCATGGAAACGATGGGGACGTCAGAAGAGTCCCGAAACGTTTGGACGGGGCAGTTTTCTTCTGCCAGCCGCCTTTTGCCTCCGGCAATTAGTTTGGTGGCCCAAGAGGAACCCCAATCTGAACAGGTAAAGCCCATCCAGATCGGCAACCTGCTGGTGACCGGTGCCCTGCGGGCCACTCCGCCCGGCAGTTCTTCCCTGGACGGTTCTGCTTCGGACGGATCAGCCGGCTACGGGCTTTCTGTCAAGGTGGGCGATGTGTCCCTTCAGACCGCAGTGGATCTGGCCCTGGATCCTCAACTGGTGCCCAAAGCGACCAGCACCTCATTGGATGTGAGCTGGGATTGGGCTAACATGTTCACGCTCAGCGCCGGCTACAAACTGCGGGAAAGGCTGCAGGATGATGCGGCCGAACAAGACGACCCGCCGCTAGTCACTTCCCTGGGGGTTACTCTGCCCATGAACCGCGGCCAGGTGCGCCTGGGCATGACCCAGGAGTGGAATTTCTCCGAGCTGGGAGGACTTGCTCCTGGTAGTGGTGAATCTATGAACGCAAGAAACGTGGCGGAATTGGGCTTGAGTTATCAATTGTTCAACGACAGTTCCCTGCACTTCAACTATCGGCTCATTGACTTCAGCAGTGTGGAGCGGGACATGGGGGCCGAAGCTGAAGCGGCGTTTTCCATAAAGTTTTGAAGGCTACGGAGGGATGCAATGTGAGGAAGAGCATGGCCGCAGTGTTGTGTTTGCTTTTAGTTGTTGCCCTGATCCCTTCTGCAGTGTCCGCTAATGTGACTCCCCTGCGCTCATTGGAGATTGTGGAAGAAATGCTGTATGGCCGCACGCAGGAGGGGCCCCTGTTGGCCCGCATTGAGCAGGTGGAGTTGGACATNTACGGCCAGACCCAGGAAGGCGCAGTGCTCATGCGCATTGATCGCATGCTCACCTTTCTGCAGAACACGGATGTGGACGGAGGTCTGCACCTGCTGCTGAACTTGGCGGAGTGGGGTTTTTCCGCTACCCTATCAGGGGATAAGCCCATGATTGACAGGCTTCAGGGCTTGGAGCTGGTGCTTTACGGCGAGCAGCAGTCNGGAACAGTTTCCCAGCGTGCGGAACGGCTGATGATGGATGTCTGGGGGACCACCAAGCTGGATGTGAAGCAGGTTACCCTGCCAGCCCAGACGCTGGTCAAGGTAGCGCTCAACCAGACCGTGGATTCAGGCACTGCCCAGGTTGGTGATCGGATCGTGTACAGGATCACCGAAGATGTGATGGTGGACGGGCGGGTCGTTATCCCTGCAGGAACCACCAGCGTGGCAACGGTTACTGNAGTCACTGCTGCTGGACGATTGGGCAAGGACGGGCGCGTTCTCCTGGATTTCGGTTCTGTGCCGGCCCTGGATGGCACCGCGGTCCGTCTCAAGGTTGATGAAAGGTCAACGGAAAAGAACCGCTCCTTGGAACTTGCGGCCGGGGCCAGCATGGCCGGAATTATCCTCCTGGGCAGCCCCGTTGGCGCGGTTGGAGCGTACTTAATTAAGGGCAAGGACGTTCAGATTGAAGCCAATACCCAGTTCTATGTGGAGACTGAGCGGGCTGCGCCTGTGTTGGGCTTCTACTTTAGACCCGCTCTCAATCAATAGCGTTGTCGTGTGTTCTTAATCTTGGAGAACCGCGGTCCGAAAGGTTCCTCGGTTCTCATTTTGTGATGGAACCCTAATCATGTTTGAATCTGAGGTGGCGCTAAGATGAAGAATCTGGGGACGAGTGTTGTTTTAGCCTTGATACTGCTGGTGGTGGCTGGTGGTTTAGTGCCCACGCAGGCCAGCGAGTACACGCTGGGCATAGGTGATGTTCTGCGCATAACGGTTTGGGGGCATGCGGACCTGACCACGGAAGTCGCCGTGAGGCCAGATGGCTATCTTACGTTTCCTTTGGTCGGAGACATCTGGGCGGTGGACAAGACCCCGCGCCAGATCAGTGGGGAGCTGCAGACGCTCCTTTCCGAGTTCATTGTCAAACCCCAGGTCACGGTGATCGTGACCCAATTTCGCACCCTCCATGTGCAGGTGCTGGGTGAAGTAAGACAGTCAGGATACTACCAGCTCAAGGCAGGTTCTCGTCTAACAGAGGTTTTGGCTCTGGCAGGGGGCCCCAACGCTACTGCCGATCTCAGCAGCGTAACCGTGACCCGTTATGCCCTTGATGCGTCCGGTACCGAACGCAGTGAAGTACTGCAGGTGAATGTAAACGAGTTTTTGAACGGCGGTAACTTAGCAGCCAACCCTGTGATCGAGAGCGGCGACACCGTTTTTGTTCCGCGCTCGGGCAGCGTAGCGGTCTTTGGTGAAGTGCGCCAGCCGTCAAGCTATTCCTTGGGACAGCAGGGACTGGACATCCTGGAGCTGCTGGCCATGGCCGGCGGGGCCTTGGACAGCGCGGATTTGGAGCGGGTGGTTGTGAGCAGCCAGGGGGACGGCGAGCCCGCGGAGCAGGTTGTAAACGTACAAGAACTGCTCTCCGGCCGGGGCAAGCCCTTAGTCCTCAGCCCCAATGACGTGGTCTTTGTCCCCAAGAAACAGCAGGTTATGGTGTTGGGTGCCGTGAGAAACCCAGGGGTTTACCCGTTACATAGTGAAGCGCGCCTCATTGACATTATTGCCAGGGCGGGAGGCCTTTTGTCCCACCGGCGACCCTGCTGCGGTGTCCCTTACCCGCAGGGGGGCAGAGGCCGAGATTATTGTGGCCAACATCCAGCCGGCCTTAAGCGGCAAACCCGGAGGGGACAACCCCCTGGTCAAACCCGATGATCTGATTTTTGTGCCCGAGGGTTATCAAAACGCACTGGTCCTTGGTGAAGTGCGTAACCCAGGCTCCTTTGCGGTGCGCGAGCAGAGCAGGATTCTAGATCTGTTAGCCGCGGCCGGCGGCACCACCGACCGGGCAGGCGAAGAGCTGACCCTGATTAGGGATGGCGTGCACAAGATCATCGATCTCGGCGCCCTGGAGCGTTTGGGCCTGCAGAACGAGAAGGTACTGCCCGGCGACGTGTTCTATGTCGCCGAAGACCAGCGGCAGGTTCTGGTTCTGGGTGAGGTGGCCAGGCCTGGAGTATACCAGTTCCGGCGGGGCGACCGTTTCCTGGATGCCATTGCCATGGCGGGAGGGCTGACTGATCAGGCCTGGGAGGAACAGGTGTCCCTGAGCAGGCAGACTCCAGACGGTATGGAAGTGACCACCCTCAATTTCCTTGAAGTGATGGAAAACCGATTCCTCGGCGATAACCTGCCCCTGCAGGGCGGTGATGTGATTCTGGTTCCCCGAGCCCAGCGTGGCGTGATCGTCTTGGGCGAGGTACAGCGCCCCGGTTACTACCAGTTCAGACCGGGGGATGGTGTGTTGGAAGCGGTCATGCTCGCGGGAGGCCTGCTGGATTCGGCAGATGAGCACCAGGTGTCTCTGACCCGACAGACAGATGAGGGCAGTGTGGTTGAGATCATCGATTTTGGCCAGCTGCAGGAAGAGCGCTTTTTGGCGGAGGATCACCTCCTGGCAGACGGCGATGTGATTGTCGTCCCCAAGGCCCGCCGAGGCGTGATTGTACTGGGCGAAGTGCAGCGCCCGGGTTACTATGAGTTCAAGCCAGGAGACGGGGTTTTGGATGCCATCATGCTTGCCGGAGGATTCCTGGATTCCGCGGACGAACAGCAGGTGTCCCTGTCCAGGGAGACCCCCGAAGGTGCCCTGGTGCAGCAGGTTGATTTCAGCCAGCTGAAGGAAGATCGCTTTTTGCGGGACGATCATTCCCTCGAAGATGGCGATGTGATCATCGTGCCGCGCAGCAGCCGGAATGCCCTGGTGTTGGGTGAGGTGCGTAACCCCGGCTACTACGTCTTTGGGCCAGACGAGACGTATCTAGACCTCATTGGCCGGGCAGGCGGGTTCACCGCAGATGCCGATCCAGCCAAGGTAGTTGTGACCGTGGGCGGGCCTGAAGGCGTGATAACGGAGACGGTTAACCTAGATGTGCTCTCCGGTGCTGACTACACGCGCCAGCTGCGGGGCGGCGAGGTGATTACCGTGCCTAAGGCCAACAACAGAGTGCTGGTGTTTGGCGATGTGGTTCGCTCGGGTGTATACACTCTTCCACCACAGGGGCGGCTCTTAGATGTCCTGGCCGAGGCTGGTGGCCTTCAGAGCAACCTGGGCACCGCTCGGGTGGTGGTGACCAGGCAGGCTGCCGATGGGGAGCAGGTGTGGCAGATGAGCTATGGCGAGCTCATGAGTGCCCAGAGTGAGTACAACGTCCCTCTGGCGGGCGGCGATGTGATTTACGTACCGGCTACACGCACCCAGATTTTGATCCTGGGTATGGTGCAGAAACCCGGGGCTTACACCCTTCCCGCAGGTGCCAGACTCATGGATGCCATCGCTTTAGCAGGAGGACCCTTGGAGCGGGCAGCTCTGGAGAACGTAGGTGTGTATCGTGATGGGATTCTGGACGAATCTGAACACGTGCCCATGGGGCAGGACAAGGTGCTGTTTACCGGCGATGCCTCGGAGAATCCGCTGCTTCAGCCGGGTGACATAGTGTATGTGCCGGAGACGACGAAGCCGAATTGGACCAAGATCTTTGGATTCGTCAACACCATTGCTTCGTTTACCAGTACTCTGTTTGGGATTTTCAAGTAGGTGGTGAGGACAATGGAAATGGAAGAAATGGATCTGCGAGAATACTGGGAAATACTCGTCAAAAAGAAGCAGCTGATCCTGGCGGTATTCTTTGTTACCGTTCTGGCGGTCACCATCTATAGCTTGGTAGCTACCCCCATATATGAGGCTTCAACAACCGTAATTGTGCGGGAAGGTGGTTCCGGTGCGGAAGCCATTCTCTTTGACGGCATAGCCACTTTGGGCAAAAACACAGCCCAGAACTATATACAGATCATGAAGAGTAGGACTGTGCTGGAGCAGGTTGCTGCCGAATTAGGCCGAGAGGAGCTGACCCCAACGGCCTTGGATAAGGCCATCACCATACAGCCCATCCAGGGCAGCGACGTCCTGAAGATTTCCATGCAGTCGCCTGAGCCTACGCTGGCCCAAGCAGTCGTGAACAAGCTTGCCGATGTCTTCATTTCCTGGAATCTGGACTACAGGCAGAACGACCGTAAGGCCGCTCGCCTTTTCATTGAGTCGCAGCTGGAAACGGTGGAACAAGACCTGAGGCTGGCTGAAGAGAGGCTGCAGAACTTCAAGGAGGAACAGGGGGTTCTGGCCCCAGCCCAGGAAACAACGGCTGTGGTGGGCCAACTCGCTTCCCTGCACTCCAACCTAACTGAACTGGCCATTTCCAAGCAGGAAATAGACGAGCGGATCAGACAAGTGCGGGCTAATCTGGCAGAGCAGGATGAAACGCTCATCTCTTCCACCACCATCGCCGATAATCGGCTGGTCACTGAGTACCGCAGCCGGTTGGCGGACCTGGAAATTAAGCTCTCCAGCGCCCGGGAGAAGTACACCGAGCGCCATCCCGAGATCTTGTCGCTTCAGGCGGAGATCGAAGATGTCCGGCGCAAGCTCACGGAAGAAGTTGAGCGCGTTGTGGGCACGGAGACCAGGACTTTGAATACCATTTATCAGCAATTATACGGTACGCTGATCAACTTGGAAGTGGAAGCCAATGCCTTGGCTGCCAGGGAAGCGGCTCTGCTGGCCATCATCGACGAACGGGAAAAGGACTTGAGCCATCTCCCCGCCCAAGAACTGGAGCTGGCCAGACTTACTCGCGATGCCAAGGTTTTGGAGGAGCTGTATATCGTGCTGCGCACTAGGCGTGAGGAAGCGCGCATCACCGAGGCTATGCAGACTGCAGATGTCCAGATCATTGATCGGGCTACGCTGCCTGAGAGGCCCGTGAAACCCAGGGTTACGCTGAACATTGCCATCGGCGGCGTCCTGGGAGTATTCCTCGGTGTGGGCTTGGCCTTTCTAGTGGAGTTCCTGGACAACACCCTGAAGACCAAGGAAGAAGTGGAACAGGTTCTGGGACTGCCCGTGTTAGGGGAGATACCCGATTTGAACGGAGCACAAAAGGCAAAAGAGAAGAGATCTTTGCTGAGAAAAGGACGTGGATTGGGTGCGTAGACGTAAGAGGAGACAGATCAAAGAGCGTCCACTGATTATCCATGGCGATCCTAAGGCCATTGCCAGTGAAGCGTTCAGGACCTTGAGGACCAATCTGCAGTTTACCAGCCCGGACCGAGAAGTAAAAACCATCCTGATCACCAGCGCGGGGCCGGGGGACGGGAAATCAACCGTCGCCGCCAACCTAGCCGCGGCCTGGTCCCAATCGGGTTCACGGGTCGTGTTGGTGGGCTGCGACCTGAGGCGGCCCGTTACGCATGCCATTTTTGGAGTGAGGAACACCTCCGGGCTGTCAGCTTATCTCAGCGGCCGGGTTCCCCTAGATGAGGTCATCATTGAGACCAAGGTGCCCGGGCTTGATCTCATTCCAGCTGGGCCCATTCCCCCCAACCCGGCGGAGCTGCTGCAGTCTAAGGCCATGCGCCAGTGCTTGAGGGAACTGAGGGAACGCTATGATGTGGTGCTCTGCGATGGTGCGCCGGCCATTGCCGTGACCGATGCCGCGGTGGTGGCCAGCCAAACCGACGGCACTGTTCTGGTGATTCAGTCCGGTGAGACACCCAAGGAGGCTGCCCTCCACGCTAAGCAGCTTTTGGAGAGGGCCAATGCCAGGATCCTGGGCGTGGTCCTGAACAGAGTCAAGGTCAGCGACCGGACGAGCATGTACTATTACCATTACTACTACTCTGATGCGGAGTAAGCACCATGATTGACCTGCACACACACATCCTGCCCGAGATGGACGATGGGGCAGCAGATCTGGAAACTGCTTTAGCCATGGGGCGCTATGGGGAAGAGCGGGGCGTGGAGGTCATCGCCGCCACTCCCCATTTTTTCGGGCGCCTTTCCTGGGACAGCGTCAAGGAAAAGGTGGCAGAGCTGCAGGGACATTTTGCCCAAGCGCAGATCCAGGTGCAGCTGGTGGCCGGTGCCGAGCTGATGATGGATACCTCCCTGCTGCAGCTGGAGAGGGGAGAGATTCCCACTTACGGCGACCAGGGCCAATTCTGCCTGATCGAATTTCCCATGCACCAGATTCCTGTGTATGCCGAGGAAGTGCTCTTCGACCTTCAGACTAAGGGTATTACCCCCATCATTGCCCATCCCGAGCGCTACAGCCCGGTGGTGCGGGATCCCAACCTAACCCTGGCTTGGCTGGAGAAAGGTTGCCTGATTCAGGTGAACACGGGAAGCATTTTGGGGCGCTTCGGATCCAGCGTAGCAGCTACCGCGGAGATCCTGCTCACTCATGACCTGGCTCAGTTTGTGGCCAGCGACGCCCACAGCCTACGCCGCCGCCCACTGGAACTTCCAGAGGCCCATGGGGCCCTTGTGGAACTGCTGGGGGGCGAAAAGGCCAGGGAGCTTGTGGACACCAACCCTCGGGAAATGCTGGCGGGCGATTTTGTCCCCAAGCGCACACCGCGCGCTTATGTCAAGCGGAGGCGCTTTTTCCTGTTTGGGCGCTGAGGCCCTCCGCATAGGATCCCCCGCCCTTCCGTATATTAACAACGGGAGGTGTTGCGGGTGGTCTTCTGCCGGCATTTGCGCACCACTAAAGATGGCGATGGGAAACTGGAGTTTCACTGCGTACACTTCGATCGGCGCATAGACCTGGATCTGCTGGAGGGATGCAGGCAGTGTCCGAAGTATGAAAGCAGTTAAGGTGCTCCCTGCTGGAAGGGGAATTGTTTTGCTGCAATGGGCTGTTGTGGTAGTCTATGTTTTGGCATTGTTCCTTTTTACGCGCCATGATACTTCTGGGGCGGGTTATACCGCGCAGCTGCTGGCCAGGTGGTTTCCGCATTTGAGCAGCTCTGAGCTGCGGCACTACGTCTGGCTGCTGCGCAAGGCAGGACATGTGCTGGCCTACGGGTTCCTCACTGTCCTGGTTTATTATGCTGCAACTAACACAAAAAGGCTCAGAAGGTGGGCTTTGCCCGTTGCAGTGGCCGCAGCTCTAGTGGTGGCCGCGGCGGATGAGAGTTACCAAATGCGCCTGCAGCACCGCAGCGGAGCCTGGACTGATGTGTTCATCGATTTTCTGGGCATAGCAGCGGTGGCAACAGCCCTGTGGTTGGGGGCTCGCATAAGGAACAAACACAAGGAGGTTGTGGAAGAAAATGCTGAGAACTAACGCGTCCAATCTAGTTATGCTTTCGGTTCAGGGCCAGATTACACCGCCTATGCAGCGCACCGCTTACCGCGTGGACAGAGAGGGAGTCCCCTTTGTGCTGCCGGGTACGGGGGGTATTGCCTATAACGTGAAGGTGGGCCAACCGGCTTTCGGCTGGGTCGGCGATCATGTGGAGCCCGGTGTTTCCACTGCAGCCAGCATCGATGATCGCGGCGGGGCCAGGAACCAGGCGTACAACACCCTGGCCTGTGTTGGCAACGAAGCAGTGGTGATTTCTGGCGATGCCAAGGGAGCCAGGGGAGTGGTCACGGGCAAGCACGGAGGAATCGAGCACGTGCTCATCGATTTTGCCCAGGAAGACCTGGAGAAAATGGTCATTGAGGACAAGGTGCTCATCAAGGCCTACGGACTGGGATTGGAGCTTTTGGACTACCCGGGCATCACCGTACGCAATTTGGATCCAAACCTGTTGGAGAAGCTGGGCATCACCGAGGAAGGGGGCCAGCTCATCGTTCCGGTGGCGGGGAAGATCCCGGCCAGGCTCATGGGTTCAGGGATCGGTGCTTCCACAACGGCCTCCGGCGACTACGACATCACCACCACTGACCAGGATGAAATCAAAGCCTTGGGCATTGACAAGCTCAAGTTTGGCGACCTTGTGGCCCTGGAGGATGCGGACAACCGCTTCGGGCGCAGCTACCGCAAGGGTGCGCTGTCCGTGGGCGTAGTGGTCCATTCCGACTGCCTAGTGGCGGGCCATGGGCCAGGAGTAACCACGCTGTTCACCTGCATTGATGGAAGTCTTGGTGTGCGCCTGGATCCCGAGGCCAACATCGGCCGCATGCTGCAGATCGGTATCTACCGTTAGGGAAATCTGTCACAAAAGAAAAAGGCCCCACATGGGGGCCTTTGCGCGTAGTAAGGATTACACCGTCTTCCGCAGGAGGGCGTTGCGCTCCTGCACTGTCACTTCCACGGGTTTGGAGTCGTCCTCTGAGATGCGAATGCCTGCCGCTTCGCGCAGCAGAGCGTTTTCCTGCCGCAGGCGGTCGAGTTCCTCCAACAGCTGCTGCAGTTCCTTTGGGCTAATGTTCATAGGATGAAGCTCCTCGCCAGTTTGATGTTCACTTTCTTCGTCAAATACCCGCATTT
>JGI24710J26742_10005069_pt1 | contig 10546 bp, 9 predicted proteins | sample BioPla2DNA2_FD_26742 | JGI IMG/M metagenome (IMG submission 26742) | reverse complement strand
TTATTTTACGCATTTAAGAAATATTACTGATTATAAATTTAAAATTCTTCCACGTTTTTTTGGAACAGAATCACTCTATAAACTCGAACAAAAAATTGAATAGGGTTGCTATTTGTGTATTTGATGCAGACATAGCTGCAAGAGATGATATAGAAAGAGAAAAACTTACCAACTTTTTAGTTAAATATATAGGCAATGAAAATGTCATAATTTGCGACAGTTTACCTTCAATAGAATATTGGTTTTTAATTCATTACACAGAAACTCAAAAACGATTCACGTCGAAAGAGTTAATATCTGCACTTCGAAAATTCATTGTTGGTTTTGATAAAAAAGAAAAATTTTTAAAAAATGAAAAATGGGTTAAGAATTTGTGTAAAGATGATAAATTATCATTGGCTATTGAACGTTCAAAAAAGCCTGTTCCCAAAAACTATTCCTATTCAAATGTTTACCGAGCTTTTTTAAATATAAAAAAGTAAACGAATACTATTAGAGAATTTTATTTTTATAAAATTTAAATACAACCCAATCCCAAAAACATTCGCCTAAAATAAAATTGGATGTATGCGATACGCCCCGACGTACCAGCGAATTCCCTATACATACAATACAATGAGGAAATTACAAAAAAAGTCGGGGTGAAAAGACTCGAACTTTCGACCCCTTGCACCCCATGCAAGTGCGCTAGCCAACTGCGCCACACCCCGCTTTTTAATATTTCTGCAAAAGTATAAAAAAAACTATTATTAATGTATCGTTTTTGTAAAAAACATTTATCTTAACAAAGCTAAGCCGCCCAATGCAGTTTCTTTGTATAAACTTGGAATATCTTTTCCTGTTAATTTCATAGTTTTCACTACTTTATCAAAACTAACAATGTGCTTTCCGTCCGACATCATTGCAAACAAATTAGCATCCAATGCTCTGAGAGCAGCAAAAGCCGTACGCTCTATGCAAGGAATTTGCACCAAACCGTAAATAGGGTCGCAGGTCAATCCCAAATGGTTTTCCATTGCCATTTCGGCAGCGTATTCTATTTGTTGCGGACTACCGCCAAACAGTTGATTAGCAGCAACAGCCGCCATAGAGCAAGCGGTACCTATTTCCCCTTGGCAACCCACTTCCGCACCCGAAATAGAAGCATTTTTCTTGACAACATTTCCAAACAAAGCCGCCGAAGCAAGTGCCCTTAAAATATTCTTATCCGTAAAGTTATGATTTTTTCTTAAATGGTATAAAACAGCGGGCAACACCCCTGACGAGCCGCAGGTAGGTGCCGTAACTATTTTACCGCCGGCAGCATTTTCTTCTGCCGTTGCCAAAGCATAAGCAATCACCAAACAGCGACCTTGTAAAGAAGCTTTATAACTTGAGGCTTTTACGAAATAAGAAGCCGCTTTTCTTCGCAAAAACAAGCCGCCCGGTATAACACCTTCGTTTTGAACGCCTCTTTCGATAGCTTCTTGCATAACTTTCCAAACTTCATTTAAATAATCCCATATATCGTCATCTTCATATTGCTTTACATATTCCCAATAGGTCATTCCTTTTGCTTCAATATAGTTCAATATATCGGTAATAAAACTTAGTTCATAGATATTTTCTTGCGTTAAATGCGTTGTTTCGTTAGCGAGTTGTCCTCCGCCGACACTATAAATCGTCCATTGGTCTTTTACTTCTCCACTGTCGTTCAGGGCTTCAAACATCATAGCATTGTTGTGGAAAGTTAAAAACACTTCCGGTTTCCAAATAATTTCCACTTTGGCAGGTGTCAATGCTTCTATGATTGCTTTATCGGTAAAGTGTCCTTTTCCCGTTGCAGCTAAACTTCCATACAATGTTACTCTATAATTGTTGATTCCCTTGTGTTTTTCTTTAAACTGTAGGGCTGCTTTTCGTGGTGCCATCGTATGACTGCTTGATGGACCATTGCCTATGCGATAAATTTTTCGAATTGTTTCCATAAATATATTTTAAATCATTGAGAATTTTAAATAATGAATAGGTAGTCCTTGTGAAATCCACATTTTTTCATAGTGAGTTTGAATAGCAAGAGCCGGGTCGTCAATTTCGGAAGCGTAAATATCTTCTTTTTTCTCTAATAAATTGTATTTCAACCTTTCAATTACCTCTATGGTAAAATCAAACAAGAGTTTATTATCCGTTTTTAAATGAATATATCCTCCCGGTTTCAGTATTTGTCGGTAAATATCCAAATAGTAAGATGCAGTTAATCGTTTGTTTGTCTTCGAACGCTTGGGTTGAGGGTCGGGAAAGGTTAGCCATATTTCACTGATTTCATTTTCAGCAAAGAAATTGGTCAGAAACTGTATTTGCGTACGTATGAAAGCCACATTGTTTAATTCATTTTCCACCGAAAATTTGCAGCCTGTCCACATGCGGGCTCCTTTACGGTCTACACCGATAAAATTTTTATCCGGATGTCGTTGTGCTAATTCTATTGTGTATTCTCCTTTGCCACAACCTAATTCTAAGACAATCGGATGTTGATTCTTAAAAAAATCGGAATGCCATTTCCCTTTTATGTCTACTTCCTTAACGGATATTTCTTCATAAGGCAATTGAAAGAAATTCCTGAAAGTCAAATTTTCAGCAAATTTATCTAATTTATTTCTACCCATTTCCATCTAAAAATTTAGCGTGGCAAAATTAGCATTTTTTTCATGAAAGATAGCAGCTAAATACAATATATATTTTTTTTTTACGTAATAGAGAATATTATAACTTTAATAAAATCGATAGTTTAGATGGCGAAAAGATTTTTTATGCTCTTATTGTTCGGAAGTTTATTGCTTTCTTTTCGCACGTATGCGCAATCGGTTAACCATAAAATTTACGGAAAAATTGTAGACAGCAACGACATTCCTCTCGAATTGGTAAATATTAGCGTTAAAGGCTCCCCTACTATCGGCACCATTACCAACGAAGCAGGCAGATTTGAATTATCGATAGGAACATTAAAAGAATGTGTTTTAATAATAAGCTCTTTGGGATATGTAAGTCAAGAGTATCCTGTTAAAATAGAAGGGAATAGAAAAACAACGGTCAATATTGTTCTCATTCCTTCCAATATAACCTTACCCGAAATAGCTGTCAAAAGTAGTTATACAATCAACGAAGAAATTGAGCATATCAGTCCGAAAGCAGTTGTTCTTATGCCTTCTTTGAATAACAGTATCGAAAACCTAATCAAAGCAGTAGGTTTAGGCGTTCAGTCTAATAACGAACTGAGTACTCAATACAATGTCAGGGGTGGAAGTTATGACGAAAATCTTATCTATCTAAATGGAATTGAAGTATATCGTCCTTTTTTGATTCGTTCGGGACAGCAAGAAGGACTCAGTTTTATCAATCCCGATTTGGTTTCGGAAGTTAATTTCTCTTCGGGAGGATTTAGTCCCTATTATGGCGATAAAATGTCTTCGGTTTTAGACGTACGCTACAAAACACCCCTATTTTTTAAAGGAAGCGTATACGGCAGTTTATTGGGTGCCGGCTGTCATGTCGAAAATCTTAGTAAAAACAAAAAATTCTCTTATCTGTTAGGAGTGCGTTATCTTTCAAATTCTTATCTGATAAAAAAAATGCAAACCCAAGGCGATGCCAAACCGAATTTTACCGATGTGCAACTTCTGCTCAACTATACTCCTCATTCTAAATGGACTATTTCGCTTTTCGGCAACTACTCACGCAACAGCTATCAATTAATTCCTGCAACAAAAAAAACAACCTTTGGGCATATTAATGACATGAAACGTCTAACGGTTTATTTTGACGGACAAGAAATTGATGCTTATCAAACCTTGTTTACGGCACTGACGACGACCTATTCGCTCAACAAAAACAACAGCTTCAGCTTAGTATTTTCTCATTTTAATACTATTGAAAAAGAAACTTTCGATATTGAAGGACAATATTTTTTAAGCGAAGTCAATACTGATTTCGGCTCCGAAGACTTGGGCGAAAGTTTATCGATAAGAGCTGTGGGCGGTGATTTGCATCATGGACGTAACTTTTTGAATGCAAATATTTTTCATAGCGAACTAAAAGGTTCACATACTTTGAATAATAATTTATTTATATGGGGATTAAAAGCACAAGGAGAATTGATTAACGATAAGTTATGCGAATGGCGTTTACGCGATTCGGCTTTTTACACGCTCCCCTTTGTCCCTTTTGTTCCGGGCGATAGTGTCCCTTTCGAGCATCCGGCACGTGCATTAATCATTGACGACTATCTGACTGCCAATAATAATTTACAAACTTTTCGATTTTCGGGCTACGCCCAAAACAAATGGACGTACGAAGACAGCTCTTATCTGTTTATACTTACGGGAGGTGTGCGTTTTTCTTATTGGAGTTTTAATCACGAACTAATAGTAACGCCACGCGTTCGTCTTACTTTTCAACCCAAAATAAAATCCGACATCTCGTTCTACCTCGCAAGCGGAATGTACTATCAACCACCTTTTTATAAAGAAATGCGTTACGGTAACGGGAAATTAAACACAGCTATTAAATCTCAAAAATCTTATCATTTGATTTTGGGTTGCGACTATTTATTTAAAATTGCTCGTCGTCCTTTCAAACTCACGAGTGAGGTATATTATAAATATTTGTACGACTTAATTACTTATTCATTGGATAATGTTCGCGTAGTGTACTCCGGCACCAACGATGCTCGCGGATATGCCGTAGGTATTGACGCCAAGCTATCGGGAGAAATTGTACCGGGTGCAGAATCTTGGCTTTCTTTCTCTTTAATGAAAACAATGGAAGACATCAAAGGAGATTATTTTTACCTGTACTTAGACAGCAATCGCAATGTTACTTACAATATGAGCGAAGCAGTAAGCGACAGCATTGTTTATCCGGGTTTTCTTCCACGCTTAACCGATCAACGTTTTTCGATTAATTTATTTTTTCAAGATAAAGTGCCTCGCCTACCTATGCTTAAGGCACACATAAATCTGATTTACTCAACACCCGTTATGTACTATATTCCGAAATATACAAGAGCAAATCATGGATTTCGTTCACCCAAAGACTATTTCAGAGCGGATATAGGACTGTCGTGGCAATTCATTAACGATGCTTCTATTTCTAATCCTAAAAATCCGTTACGTGTCTTTAAGGCTGCATATTTGACTTTTGAAATATTTAATATTTTCAATTATTACAACATCATTTCATTTACCTATATAAAAGACATTGACGGCAACCCCTATCGAGTTCCTAACTACCTAACACCAAGATTGTTTAACGTAAAGCTACGATTTGAATTTTAAATGTTTTTATTCTCTAATGTTAAAAATAACAAAATAAAGATTTTATGTTTTCGTTAGAAATGATATTAAAATAAAAGATTCTTGAAAACAAAGCGTCATATTTGCATTTTAGTCCTTTTTTTGTCGGTAACGGAATTTATTTCTGCACAAACAAAATACAATAATGATTTCCTGAATTTAGGCGTTGGTGCCAAAGGTTTAGGACTTGCTAATACGCAAGTGGCTATCGTTAACGATGTAACTTCATCTTATTGGAATCCTGCAGGATTAGCAAATATGGAGAAAAAATACGAAATGGCACTGATGCACTCGTCGTATTTTGCCGGTATTGCCAACTACGATTATTTAGGATTAGCCTATAAAATTGATTCGGTGCAAAGTGTAGGATTTACGCTTTTGCGATTCGGAGTAGATGGAATTCCTAATACAACGCAACTAATCGATAATCAAGGAAATATTAATTATGACCGTATCACGTATTTTTCGGCTGTCGATTGGGCTGCTCTTTTTTCTTACGGACGCCTATTGCCGGTAGAAGGCTTGAGTATAGGCGGTAATTTCAAATTAATAAGAAGAAAAATAGGAAGTTTTGCCAATGCTTGGGGGTTCGGACTTGATGCAGGCTTGCAATACCATATAAAAAAATGGGCGTTCGGATTAACAGCCTACGACATTACTTCTACTTTTAACGCATGGAGTTCCCATCTTGCCGACTCTACCAAAGATGTTTTTATCCGTACAGGCAACGAGCTGCCTGACAACGGATTAGTAGTAACTATCCCCCGCTTAACGCTTGCTTTTGGACGACATTTCGATTTTGGGAAAAAATTTACCGCTATGACTACTTTAGACATCGATTGTCCTTTCGACGGCAAACGTAATTCGCTATTATCAACAAAAGTAATTAGTTTTGAGCCTCATTTGGGTGTTGAGTTCGGCTACGACGATATTGTTAATTTAAGAGCAGGTATCGGCAATTTTCAAAAAGAAAAAAATATAGATGGAAAAAAGACAGTGAGTTGTCAAATAAATATCGGACTTGGTTTCACTATCAAAAGAATACTGACAATAGATTATGCTCTCACTGATTTGGGCGATTTATCGGTCGCATTGTATTCCCATGTTTTTTCTCTTAAACTTGCTCTCAATCAATTCAAAAGAAATAAGTCATAATTCCTGAAACAAAAAACACAATCAACTTATTTTTACAATTTTTATTTAGTATTTTTGCATTATCAATTATTAAAAGTTTATTTTACTGTATAACAAATGGCTGAGTTAAAAAAATTAGCAAATCAAACCATTATTTATGGCAGCACAACCATTATCGGTCGTTTGCTAAATTATTTACTTGTCCCCTTTCACACCTATATTTTTCTAGACCCTAAAAACTACGGTGTAGTCGGAGAAATGTATGCGTGGGTAGCTTTGCTGATGGTAGTGCTTACCTATGGAATGGAAACTACTTTTTTTCGATTCAGCAGCATGCACGAAGATAAACCGAAAGTGTTTAGCACCAGCTTTTGGATGATATTCTCTACCACCTCATTGTTCCTTGTTTTATCGCTTGTTTTTTCGCAGCCGATAGCCGATATTTTAAAATATCCCTCACATCCTGAGTACATACGATGGTTTTCTATTATCGTTAGTTTCGATGTGATTAGCAGCATTCCTTTTGCTCGTTTACGTGCTGAAAACAAAGCTCTTCGATTTGCTTTTATCAAAATTGCAAATATCGTATTAACCGTTTTATTCAACCTTTTCTTTTTATGGTTTTGTCCATTAATGATAAGCAAAGGAATCGCCGTTTCTTTCTTTTCTTTGATTTATCAAGCTGAAATAGGCGTAGGTTATATTTTTATTGCTAACTTGTTGGCATCCTCTATTCAAATGCTGATGTTACTCGGCACTTGCAAAGGATTAAAATTTCATATCAATCGGGCTTTGCTAAAACCTATGTTGAAGTATGCTTTGCCTTTACTCGTACTCGGATTAGCAGGTATTGTCAACGAAACTTTAGACCGTATCTTAATAAAAAACCTATCGGCTGACAATCTTAACGATGCAATGCACAATGTAGGGGTATACAGTGCTTGTTTTAAAATAGCTGTTATTATGTCGCTGTTTATACAAGCGTTTCGTTATTCTGCCGAACCTTTTTTCTTTGAACAATTTAAAGAAAAAGATGCCAAAACAGCCTATTCTGTGGTAATGACTTATTTTGTGATTGTTTGCAGTCTTATTTTCTTAGGGACAACTTTATACCTTGATTTTATTAAGTATTTTGTGAGTAAACCTTATCATGAAGGATTACACATTGTCCCCCCTGTTTTACTCGCATATATGATGTTGGGAATTGTTTTCAATTTAAGTATTTGGTATAAATTAACGGGAAAGACCAAATACGGGGCGTATATTTCCGTCGGTGGTGCCGTTATAACATTGATAGTCAACTTCTCGTTAATTCCACTCATAGGCTATACCGGCGCTGCATGGGCACATTTTATAACCTATTTCTGTATGATGATAGCCTCTTATTGGTTAGGACAAAAACATTATCCTATTAACTATGATTTAAAGAAAATAGGATTTTACAGCTTCACGGCTATTGCTTTGTTTGCAATAAGCTATTACCTGATTCCTTTTCATAAAATAACTTCGCATCAACTACTGATAAAAACCATTGTCAATACATTTATACTACTCATTTACATACTGATAATTGTTAAAAAAGAATTCAAAATACTGAAAGTTTTATTTAAAAAATAGCAATATACAATGAGGAAAAAAATTTTATTTATTGACAATCCACATCCGAGTATGGAAAAAGAACTCAGTAAGATGGGATTTTTAGTAGATAAAAAAAACATTAGCTACCCGGAACTTTTAAACATAGCATCCGATTATTACGGTTATATTATTCGCAGCAAGTTTATTATTGACAAACAACTTATTGACAAGTCAATCAACTTAAAATTCATTGCTCGAATAGGTGCCGGAATGGAAAATATAGACACCGATTATGCCAAAACTAAAAACATAATTTGCCTAAATTCCCCGGAAGGAAATGCCGATGCTGTCAGCGAATTTGTTATTGGCAGCCTATTCAACTTACTTCGTTACATAAAAAAATCGGATAATGAAGTCCGTCATGGTATTTGGGACCGACAATCCAACTGCGGCTTAGAGTTGCACACAAAAACCGTAGGCATTATCGGTTATGGCAATATGGGAAGTCGTTTAGCCGATAAATTAAAGGCTTTAGGCTGTAAAGTATTGGTTTATGATAAGTTTAAAAAGAATTTCGGAAATCAATATATTCAAGAAGTTACACTAAAAGAAATCCAAAAGGAAGCGGATATTGTAAGCATACATATCAATTATACGGACGAGAACCATTATTATATCAATAAAAAATGGATAAACGGTTTTCGTAAAAATATTTATCTCGTCAATACTTCTCGCGGCAAAGTATTACACACTGCCGAACTTATTGAAACATTGAAAGAAGGAAAGGTTATCGCAGCAGCTTTAGACGTATTGGAATATGAAAATATTCGCTTGCAAAATAAACCTATGGAAGAATGGGATGAGTCAATGCACTTTTTAGCACAATCGCCCAATGTTCTGCTTTCGCCTCATATTGCAGGACAAACTTATGACGCACACGAAAAACACGTGAAAATTTTAGTCGAAAAAATAAAGAAAATCATTTAACGCTACTTTCATCTATCAGGTTATTCAGTAAAGCATAAACTGTTAAACCTGAAATAGTTTTAATTCCTGTTTTTCTATTAATGTTTTTTCGATGTGTAATAACAGTGTGGATAGAAAGGCATAATTCATCGGCAATTTCTTTATTGGTTTTTCCTTTTGCAACTGCTATCAACACATCTTTTTCTCTATCGGAAAGCTCATAGTTTTCTTTAGGCTCATTATTGTTTTTATCCAATAATGCATCGTGCAATTTTGATTCTATTTTTTGTTTCGTATCATCTATTTCTATAACTGCATGATACTGTTTCAATACGGCTTGTTCAACATAAGTAGTAACAAAGGCTACCACTGCCGTATCTTTGTATTCACGAAACATACTTTTCACCATATAGCGTTTGGAATAATCCATTAAAGAAGGATTGACAACAAGAATATCGGGTTTGATAGCGTGTATTTTTTCATGCAATTTATCCAAAGCATCCAACACCCTTACTACTTCAAAATAAATGCTATCGGATAATAAATAAGTAAAACCGGCAGCAATAATCGGCGAAGATTCTACTAATAATATTTTACTTTGTCGTTTCATACCTTATTCTTTCTCCAACGATTCAACAAAGGGAACTAATATTTTTTCTTCTATTAAAGAGTGTTTATTTAAATCTTCGGTTAAATGAAAAATATCATTCAACACTTCTACTCTTTCGTTATGCATAATATCGCTTGGTAAATATTTTATCAAAATACTTATTAAATCGCTTAACTTATCTTCTATATTGCTATGAATAGACCTGAAACAATCTATTGAATAATCCGTGTTTTTTTCACCTTTCATTAATTGAGCTATATAAGGAAAAACTGTTTTTTCTTCATAATCAAAATGCTCAATTACTTCTTGTTCATATTCATCAAAAAAAACTTGTAAACTTGTTCCGTATTTTGTACCGGCACCTTTAGCAATTTTATATAAACTATCTTTAATCAGTGATAATCTTTCGTTTAAATAATAATGATGCGATAGTTGCAAATAGGAAATCAAGAATGGTATATCGCTCAATGCCAACACGCTTGTATTCGGCTGATAGTGTTTAAAGCTGTATACATTACAAACCATTAAGAAAAAAGAAGTTGAAATATGATATGTTTCGCATACTTCAGCAACCGTTTTTTCGCCAAAACCAAACTTAATTCCAAAACGATTCAATATAAGGATAAGATGATGATTGGCATTGATAACATCTGCCAATTTCATATTTTCCGTAAAAAGTAAAGGTTTCATCAATTTTAAATTTTTATTGAAAACGATTTTAAATTCGTTTTATTATTTAATAGTGATATATAATAAATGGAAAAAGATTTCATCGATCCGCAATAATTTACAAATCAATAAAATACAAAACAAACATCTACCATATTACTTATAAATAAAATTTATTTTTTATTAATTAGATGTTTTCACATCAATATTTTGTATATTTTTGCAAACATTTTTCTTAGATCATAATTAGTTCATTCTT
>JGI24710J26742_10005067_pt1 | contig 10547 bp, 11 predicted proteins | sample BioPla2DNA2_FD_26742 | JGI IMG/M metagenome (IMG submission 26742) | reverse complement strand
TTAACGGGCGGCAAAACACACGCCTCCGACTATTCAAACTGCTCAAGAACTATGCTTTTTGATATTGACAGCTTGAAATGGGATGAAACGCTCTGCAAAAAACTTGAAATTCCAATGAGCATGTTGCCTGAGCCGGTATTAACGACGTTTGATTTCGGCAAAATAACGAGCGGCATCAGAGGAATAGAGGAGCTGGCGGGAATTCCGATTTGCAGCAGTGTGGGTGACCAGGCGGCAGCGCTGGTTGGGCAAGGCTGCACAGAGCCCGGAGAAGCAAAAAACACCTANGGTACCGGCTGCTTTGCTCTTTTGAATGTTGGAGATGTGAGTGTAAGAAGNGCTTCGGGTCTGCTTACAAGCGTGGCGTATAACGTTGGAGGAAAAACCGNATATGCGCTGGAGGGCAGTGTATTTAATGCGGGCAGTACCATCCAGTGGCTTCGGGATGAGCTTGGGCTCATCTCATCTTCTGCTGAAAGCGAAGGTTTGGCAAACAGTGTGAAAGATAATGGAGGAGTATACTTGGTCTCGGCTTTCACCGGACTGGGCGCGCCGTATTGGGATATGTATGCTCGAGGCTGCATCATGGGGCTTACGCGTGGTAGTACAAAGGCACACATAGTAAGAGCCGCTTTGGAGGGAGTAGCCTATCAGGTACGGGATCTTTTGGACACCATGGGATCCGATGCTGAAAATAAGGTCTCCATGCTAAGAGTAGACGGAGGCGCCTCGGTAAACAATTTCCTTATGCAATTCCAAGCTGATATCCTGGGAATACCGATTGACAGACCTAAAATGGTGGAAACAACTGCCTGGGGAGCTGCATTTCTNGCCGGCTTAAATCAAGGTATATGGAAGGACATCTCAGAGATAAGGACGGTCCGAGANTCCGATAGAATATTCAAGCCCAAAATGTCAAGGGCAGAAGCTGAAAAACTTTACTATTATTGGCTCAAGGCAACGGAAAGGGCAAGTCGTTGGGAGGAATACCGTGAGTGAACAAATTCTGGTTGTCAAAAGAGTCTGTTTATCTGATTACCTGAGAACAAACGGACTTATAACAACNAACTGTGATGAAATTATAAATATTATAAAAAACAATTTCGAGTTTATTGATAGAGAGNATGCCGAAAACGATCCGAGCTATAAGCAAATAATCCCCTATGTGGCTCTTGTTTGCGGAGATAAAGTNTTTACGACACAAAGGCTCAATAAGGGAACGGAAGAACGGCTGCATGGACTTCTCTCAATAGGCATAGGGGGGCACATAAATAAGGGCGATTTGGAAACTGCGGCAGACCCTTTGACAGAGGGAATGCTTAGAGAACTCGGAGAAGAGGTCTATATAAAAGAGCCGGGAGAAATGATCCCGATTGGGCTTATTAACGACGATTCAAACGAAGTGGGCAGTGTACACCTCGGACTTTTTTATAAAATGAAAGTCGGCAAAGATGTGGAAGTAATAGAAAAAGAGAAGCTGCTCGGCAAATGGTTTAGCATATCCGAACTTAAGAAGTCTGAAGAGGGGAGAATGGAAACGTGGGCAGAGATAGGGATACAGGCACTGTAAAAATTTTTAAAAGAGCGGATATACTCATTCCTGTAAAAGAGATTGACTTAAATAAATGGAGCATAATCGCCTGCGATCAATTTACGTCAAATCCGGAGTATTGGGATGAGGTAGAAAAAATCGTAGGAGACAGCCCCAGCACCTTGAGATTGATTTTGCCTGAAGCCTATTTAGGACGCCGGGATAAGGATGAACTCAAAGCAGATATAGGCAAAAAAATGGAAGAGTATTTAAACGCGGGATATTTTAATAAATGCTCAAACTGTCTTATATATATTGAAAGAAAGCTGAGTAACGGAAAAGTCAGAAAAGGTCTTATAGGTATGATAGACCTTGAGCACTATTCATATTTACCGGATGTATCGGCAAGGATTGTTTCAAGTGAAGGGACTATACTCTCACGTCTGCCCGAGAGGGCAGATATACGCAGAAATGCATCTCTTGAGTTGCCTCATATCATTCTTTTTATAGATGATAGGGAAGATATAATAATTAACAATAGCAGTGATTCCGAAGAACTATATTTCGTTTCACTTATGCAGGGTGGGGGAGAGCTGAAGGCATTTAAACTTTCAGATAGCCATGCCGAAGAAATTGAAGAGTTGGTTGCAAATCTAAGCGATAGAAGCCCACTTGCAGTTGGCGACGGCAACCACAGCTTAGCCGCCGCAAAGCTGATTTGGGAAGAAGCAAAAGAAAATCTCGCCGTCGAAGAAGCACAAATATCGCCTTTAAGGTATGCCTTGGTAGAACTCCAAAATATCTATGATAGCGCTGTGGACATAGAAGCGATTCACAGAGTTCTTTTGAACTGCGATGCTTATCAAGCTATTGATGAAATCGAGAAAGAGTTGAGTGACGAAAGCCCAGACGGTCTTAATATTGAGCTTATATATAAAAACGGCAAAAAGCAGCTTAAAACCAGGTATGCAAATGTGTCCGAACTTATTGAGAATCTTGACGAGCTTTTAAAGAAAATATGTGATATAGGCAAAGGAGAAATAGATTTTATTCACGGAGAGAAAGAAACTGAGGATATTGGCAGAAATGATAACAATCTTGGAATTTTGCTTCCAGGCATAAAAAAAGAAGATATATTCAGCTGCATAAAAACACAAGGACCGTACCCGAGAAAAAGTTTCTCGGTGGGGGAGGCTAGGGACAAAAGATATTATCTTGAGGCCAGAGAGATTGTGTAATTTAGAATCCATTAAAATATAAAACTCGGATATGAAAATACCCGAGTTTTATATTTTTGGTCGGAGTGGCGAGACTTGAACTCGCGGCCTCATGGTCCCGAACCATGCGCGCTACCATCTGCGCTACACCCCGAAAGGCTATATCATTATAGGAATTTGGAAAATAAAAGTCAAGAACATAAAAAACAAATCAATTTCTGGAATATTGAACCTGTCAATAATAGAGAAAAGCAAGATTTTGTAACTATTTAACAAATTGTGTAATGTGAATAGTTGTCTTCGTTCTGCTGTTACTTATATAATGCCAGTATACTTGTTTTGCAGTATACATAATTAATTCAATAATAATCAACATATAGTATGCGGCTATATAAGACCATACTACAAATAGAAGAGAATGCCAAAATTTAAGGCTATAACAGTTTGCTTAGGCAAACGAGCTAAGAAGTGTTGACATAATATAGTTAACATAATATATAGTCATAATGTACAAAAAATCAAAAAACTTCTTTTTTCTCTTGATTGAACAAGCGGAATGTATTATATTCTATACATATCGTTTCCAGCAGAAACCGGTTACAATATTTTTAGTTTGTAACTTTTTTGTCTGCTGATTTATTGTCTGTAAGAAAGGAGGGCATTATGACAAATAATGAAATTTTGTCTTTATATGAAGACTATTTAAAGAATGTCAAGAAATCGTCTAAAAATACCCTCCTTTCATATATGAGAGATTTAAGGCAGTTATCAGAGTACTTAAGCAGCCATCTGGGCAAGACCTTGGTTCGCGCCAACTCTGAAGATTTGGATGCCTATATTTCATATATGCGTACCGGCGGTAAATCCGCTGCCTCGGTTTCACGCGCTATTGCATCTATTAAGAACCTTTTTTTATTTTTACTTAATAAAAATATTGTAAAAACCAACCCGTCGCTTGAACTTTCACCCGAAAAAGTCAAACAGAAGCTCCCGGAAATACTCACTACAGCAGAGGTAGAACTCCTATTAGAACAGCCGGCCTGTGTCAACATGAAAGGGTATCGAGATAAGGCCGCTTTAGAGCTTTTATATGCGACAGGTATGAGAGTCAGTGAGCTTATAGGTTTGAATGTAAACGACGTGAATCTTGATGCGTCTTTAGTCAGATGCACAGGATCTAATAAAGAGAGATTCATCCCTCTTTATCCGGCTGCTGTAAAGGCGCTGAGGGAATACATCGAATTTATAAGACCGAATATGATTTCAACGCCTAATGAAGAAGCGCTTTTTGTAAATGTCAGCGGATCGCGTATGTCCAGACAGGGCTTTTGGAAGGTTATAAAGTCATATCAAAATAAAGCGGGTATCAAGAAAGAAATCACTCCGCACACGCTCCGCCATTCTTTTGCCGTTCATCTTTTGGAAAACGGTGCAAACATAGAAGCCATTCAGGAAATGCTTGGTCACTCCGATGTTTCCTCAACTCAAATATATGCACAAATTTTGAAAAAAAAGCTTAAAGATGTATATAAAAGCGCTCACCCCAGGGCTGCGAAAAAACCTCTCTGAGAGAGGTTTTTTCATATGCAATTATGATTAAACTTAGTGGCCTTGAATAGAAAATTTCTTTGTGATATCATTCTAATCGTATGAAAAATAAAGATTTTATAAGAATTATAGGTATAGATCCCGGTATCGCTACGCTTGGATTTGGAATAATTGATAAATACCGTGAGAAGGAAAGCTATTTGAATTGCGGCGTTATTACTACTTCTGCAGATTTGAGTCTTTCGGATCGATTGATGCAAATATACGAAGACCTGAACCGGCTTATAAAAACTTTCAATCCTGACGTGGTTGCAATCGAAGAGCTTTTTTTCAACACCAATGCAAAAACAGCAATATCTGTTGCTCAGGGCAGGGGTGTTGCGATTTTAGCTTTCAAGCAGTCGTCCTTACCTATTTACGAGTATACGCCTCTACAGGTTAAGCAAGCAGTTGTCGGTTACGGGCGAGCAGATAAAAGACAAATTATGGAAATGGTTAAAAGGCTCCTTAGCCTGACCGCCTACCCAAAGCCGGACGATGCGGCAGATGCTCTCGCGGTAGCGCTCTGTCATTCAAGAAGTAGCACCTCGTTGCTGCACAAAATCAAAGGAGAAGGGTCATGTTCCACCATATAGAAGGAATTGTAGCTCATATAGGTCCGAATACTGCAGTTATAGACTGCGGAGGTATTGGGTTTGAAATAAATGTAAGCAATATTACCCTTGCCGCTATTAATAAGGGTGAAAGAGAAAAGTTATATATATATGATTATGTTAGAGAAGATGTTTTTGATCTTTATGGATTTAAAACTCCGGAAGAAAAACATCTTTTTCAGCTGCTCTTGGGAATCTCGGGGATAGGTCCTAAAGTTGCGATATCGGTTTTATCTTCAGGAACAAGCTCCATGATTATCTCGGCAATTGTCACGGAAGACAGCGCGTTTTTTCAGCAAGCTCCCGGAATCGGGAAAAAAACCGCGCACAGAATTATTTTAGAGCTCAAGGACAAAGTAGGCGGAATGGTTGAAAGCACTGCAAGCGATGAGATGATTAACGCAGGGCAGGGAACAGGCGATAACAAGCTGAAAGATGCAAGGGCAGCCCTTGTATCTCTTGGCTATACACCGAACGAGATATCTGCCTCTCTGAGAGGGGTGGATACGGCCTCGCTCTCTGTTTCTGATATAGTAAGAGCGGCGCTCAAAAAAATGTCGCAGTAAATTGGAGAAATAAATGGGAATTAGTTTTTCGGATGCAAAAGATGAAAGAGTCCTCACAAGCGCAAGCTTTCAAAATGAGGATATGGCGGAAGTTTCTCTCAGACCCAGACTGATTAATGAATTTATCGGCCAGGAAAAGGCAAAAGAAAATTTGGCTGTTTTCATTAAAGCTGCAAGAAAAAGGGGCGAACCTTTGGACCACGTGCTTTTACATGGCCCTCCCGGCCTTGGCAAAACCACATTGGCAGCGGTAATAGCAAATGAAATGGGAGTAAACTTAAGAATAAGTTCAGGGCCGGCTATTGAAAGAGCCGGAGATTTAGCGTCACTGCTTACGAATCTTCGTGAAAATGACATACTTTTTGTGGATGAGATACATAGGCTCAACAGAGCGGTTGAGGAGGTTCTTTATCCGGCGATGGAAGACTATGCTATAGACATAATTGTTGGCAAAGGGCCGTCAGCTAACTCTATAAGATTAGACTTGCCTAAGTTTACTCTTATCGGAGCCACAACTCGCTCAGGCCAGCTTTCGGCTCCTCTCAGGGATCGATTTGGAGTATCTTTGAGACTCGAGCTATATGATGTTGCTGAACTTAAGGAAATAGTAAAGAGAAGCGCATCGATTTTGAATATAGGAATAGAGGAAGAAGGAGCCCACGAAATAGCCTCCAGGTCAAGAGGTACCCCGAGAATTGCAAACAGAATGTTGAGAAGAGTTCGGGACTTCGCAGAGGTGGAAGGTACAGGAATAATAACTAAAGCAATTGCAGACCACGCCCTGCATAAGCTTGAAGTTGACAAAGATGGCTTGGATTCTTTAGATAGAAGAATGTTAAGCAGTATTATAGAGTTTTATAATGGCGGACCTGTAGGTCTTGAGACACTTGCCGCTACTATAAATGAGGAAACAGTCACGCTTGAGGATGTTTATGAACCGTTTCTGCTGCAGCAGGGCTTTTTGATAAGAACACCCAGAGGCAGATGTGTAACAAAAAAGACATATGAGCATCTGGGGATAGAGTATCTTGTTCAGGAGGAGCTCGAACTTTAGCACGATAAAATAATGATTGGCTAAATCTTTTATAGCACTTGACATTGAAATTTTTACATATATAATTAATGTACTTTAATATTTTATGAAAGTATTTTTGTGGAATATATCCTCTCTACTGATCAAAGCGNCGGATGTCGACTCTGCATTGAGACAAAGCACTTCGCAGGCAGGAGTTATGAAGAGTTTTATTCCCGNAGCTGCCGAGNGATTTNTTTAGTTATGCAGCGACTTATTTTAGCGAAATCAGTGAAATTCTGATCGCATATAGCCTGAGGGCAAGATTTAAAAAAAGAGAGGGCACAAGATGTACGAAGACAAGGTAATAGTCTGTAAAGAATGCGGAGAAGAGTTCGTCTTTTCTGCCGGTGAGCAGGAGTTTTATGCGGAGCGTGGTTTCCAGAACGAGCCTCAGCGCTGCAAGAGTTGCAGAAATGCACGTAAGATTGCCGCTCGCGGCCCCCGCCAGATGTATGAAGCAGTATGTGCGGAGTGTGGAGCAGTAGCAAAGGTTCCTTTTGAGCCTAAGACAGACCGTCCTGTTTATTGCAGNGATTGCTTTGCAAAAATTAGNGAAAAAGAAGCAGCTGCTGAGTAATTTTTAAAATAAAACGATTGGGAACTCCAATCGTTTTTTTAAAAGATAAAATCTTGAGGAGGTTAATTATAATGTTTGTAGTATCAAGAGGTACTATGATTTCCGAAATTTTGGAGCGCGCTCCGGAAGCTATGCCTTTTTTTCAAGCAATAGGAATGCACTGNATGGGCTGNGCNATGGCAAGCGCTGAGACGGTGGAACAGGCATGCTATGCCCATGAAGTTGACCCGGACGAATTTATTGATGGTCTAAATTGCTTCTTGACAGAGCAAAAGTAAGACATTTAAACATTGTATGAAAGAAAAGCTTGCTAAGACTTGTTTTTTTAGCTGGCTGCTGCTTTAAATGAAAGAAATAAAACTGTCGCCAAGACTAATGGCTATAGTGTCTTTGTGTTCCGAATCAGAGTGTTATGCCGACATCGGAACTGATCACGCATTCATACCGATTTATCTGGCTCAAAAAAACTTAAATTCAAAAATTTACGCATCCGACCTGAGAAAAGGCCCAATTGAAATAGCNAAGGCAAATGCGCAAANCTACGGGGTNTCTGAACGCATAGATTTTTTTTGTGCAGATGGATTGGATTTTCCCAACGCCAACTTGGCTAAAACAATTATAATCGCCGGCATGGGCGGTGAAACAATAATTAAAATACTCGACGATGCAGCTTGGTGCAGAGAAGTTNCGGAAATCATTATTCAGCCTCAAAGTAAAATCCAAGAGCTCTTAGAATACATGCTTGAAAAGGGCTTCTCTATCTTAGATGCCAAGCTTGCTGCTGAAAAAGAGAGAATATATCTGATTATTAAGTTCAGTGGGGTTAAAAGCTCAGGCAAGGTTAAGGATCTTGATGAAATTCTCCGTGATAATTCGGATCCGCTTTTGGGAAAGTGGCACGCCTTACGGAAAAATAAAGCAGAAAAAATAAGCAATGCACAGAAAATGACAAAGAGCTATAATGTTTGATGCAATAATTTAAATTCTGAAAACAGAGCTGGAAGGAGAGCGTAAATGAGCAAAGTTTCAGATGTACTTAATTTTCTTACAGAGTTTGCACCAATCGAAAAGGCCCTCGATTTTGATAATGTGGGCCTTCTCTTGGGAAAAAGCAATAAGATATGCAATAGGATTATTTTGACTTTGGATATCAGCTCGGATGTGATTGCAGAGGCTGCTGATAAGAAAGCGGACCTGATTATTTCACATCACCCGCTTATTTTTAATCCGATAAAAAGATTTACATATGATGAGCCGGAAAGCAAAAATATTATAGACCTTATTAAAAATGAAATATCCGTAATCTCAATGCACACAAATCTAGATGCGGCGGAAGAGGGTGTCAATAAGACTTTGGCACATAAGCTTGGTATGAATCCGGAAGTCCCTCTGAACATCGAGACAAATATCGGGATTGTCGGAAGCTATCCCAAGTGCAGGTTAGAAGATTTTTTGAAAAAAGTCAGCTTGCAATTGGGCTGTGAAGCTTTGAGGTATCATAAATCACAAGAATATGTCGAAAGGCTTGCAATCTGCGGAGGAGCCGGGGGAGACGAGCTTTTGCTTGCAAAAAACCTCGACTGCGATACCTACCTCACTTCGGAAATTAAGCATCATGTGTGGATCAAGGCCAAAGAGCTGAAAATCAACTTGATAGATGCTGGGCATTTTGAAACTGAAAACCCGGTAACTTTTGTTCTTGAGAAGAAGCTTAAAGAGGAGTTTTCGGATATTGATATTTTTGTTGCATATAGCAACGTGAGCCCGTATTCGCACTTTATAAAATAATTAATTAGTAATTTTACATAAAACTTGCAGACTGCCACAGAAATTATCCTTGATAATATATCAAAACTAAATTATAATTATTACAAAAGCAAATTACAAAAAAAGGAGATTATATTATGGGACTTATTAAAGCCGCATTAGGAGCAGCCGGAGGTGTATTGGCCGATCAGTGGAAAGAATATTTCTATTGTGAGTCACTTCCGGCAAATATTTTAGTCAGAAAAGGAGAGAAGCGCGATTCGCGCAGAAGCTCCAACAAAAAAGGTGAAGACAACATCATTTCAAACGGCTCGGTAGTTGCTGTTGCCGATGGCCAGTGCATGATCATAGTCGAGCAGGGACAGGTTGTTGATATATGTGCNGAGCCCGGTGAGTTTGTNTATGACACATCAACGGAGCCGTCGCTTTTTACAGGNGATCTCTCAGAGTCGATNGGAGAGGTCTTTGCCAATATCGGCAAGCGATTTACCTTTGGAGGACAGGCGCCAAAGGATCAGCGAGTGTATTATTTCAACACGAAAGAGCTTGTAGGAAATAAGTATGGAACACCTTCTCCTGTACCCTTCAGGGTGGTNGACAATAACATAGGTCTCGATGTGGACATAGCTATTCGCTGCTTTGGAGAATACAGCTACAGAATTTGTGATCCGATACTCTTCTATACAAACGTCTGCGGAAACGTGGACTATGAGTATGACAGAGAACAGATTGACGGACAGCTGAAAACAGANCTGCTCACAGCCCTCCAGCCTGCCTTTGCGAGAATTTCCGATATGGGAATTCGCTATTCTTCGCTGCCCGGACACACGATGGAACTGGCCGATGCGCTAAATCAGGTTCTTTCCAAAAAGTGGAGAGATTTAAGAGGCGTTGAAATTGTATCGTTTGGCGTTTCCAGTGTTAAGGCTTCCGAGGAAGACGAGCAGATGATTAAGGAGCTGCAGCGCAACGCAACGTTCAGAAATCCCAACATGGCGGCTGCGCATATGGTTGGAGCGCAGGCTGCAGCAATGCAGGATGCGGCCAAAAATACGGCAGCCGGTCCGGCAATGGCTTTCATGGGCATGAACATGGCTCAAGGAGCCGGCGGTGTGAATGCGGAAAGCCTGTTTAGAATGGGTGCAGAGCAGCAACAGCAACAGCAGCAGAGCCAACAAAAACCTGCAGATGCCTGGATTTGTCCTGAATGCAATACAGAATCCGGCGGAAAATTCTGCCACAACTGCGGGGCCAAAAAGCCTGAACCTCAGCCGGCCGCCGTCGGTTGGGCGTGCCCTCAGTGCGGCACTGTTTCTGAAGGTAAATTCTGCCCTCAGTGCGGTACAAAGAGGCCCGAGACGCCCGAAAATTGGAAATGCTCATGCGGCGCTGAGAATACAGGTAAATTCTGCGCAGAGTGCGGTGAGAAAAGACCTTAACCATATATATAATAAGCTAAAGGAGTTTGAACAATGAAGAGGCAAAAACTTATAATTTTCCTTTTAGTCTTTGTTTTCTTGTTGTCAGCGATGTCGGCCTGTCAAAAGGAAGAAAGTAAAACCAATTTCAAAGAGCATTGGGAAGGAAGCTATTACGGCTTCTGGCTGTTCGAC
>JGI24710J26742_10005063_pt1 | contig 10557 bp, 8 predicted proteins | sample BioPla2DNA2_FD_26742 | JGI IMG/M metagenome (IMG submission 26742) | reverse complement strand
TCGCGACCAGAATGCGGCGATAAATATTATGAGATTGGGGCTGCAATCTCTGGGCTGAAAAACCCTGGATGCCCCCGATTTCAATCGGGGGAGCAGTCACGTAGGTCACCACACCGCCAGGATCCAGGAGCGCGACGGCCCGCCGGGTCGAGGCGATCGCGCGGTCTTTGAGGAGCAGCTCCTCTTCCCGCCGCCGCAGGTCGGCGATATCCGCGAGGAGGAGATGGTACGTCCGTATCTCCTCGGTGATATCCTCGCAGGTGATGTACTGGGTTTTGTCGGGGAGCGTGACAGGCCGGAAGAGGATGACCTTCTTTGACCCGTCCCGGCACCTGACCGTGAACTCCCGGGGCCTGGCCTGACCGGCAACCGATCGCTCAAGGTCCGATTGCCAGGCCCTGACAGACTCCCGTCGATAATCGGCGTCCGGGAAGACCAGCCGGAACCACTCGCTGCAGGTGAGCGCATCCTCCGGCCCGTAACCGAAGACCTCGACGAACTTCCGGTTAACATAGGCAAATCTCCCCCCGGGGTTGATGAGCGCGACCGCGAAGGGCGATGAATCGACCATCCCCCGGAACCGTTCCTCGTTTTGCCGGAGCCAGCCCTCCGTCTGCCGCCGGGCAAGGGCGATGGAGGCCAGCCGGATGAACGACTCCACCGTCTCCCGGTTATCGAGCGCCTTTCCGGGTTCGAGAAATATACCGGCGATACCGAAGATCTGATCCTGCCAGACCAGCCCGGCGGTCCAGAGGGTTCCGATAGTGAACCGGGAGAGGATCTCCTCGCAGATCTCCTCCGGGATCGCCCCAAAACAGATGTCAAAGAATGTCCACGAGGAGGGTTCTGGCCGGAGGACAAACTCCCGCATGCCGCGCATCACGTGAGGGGTCTGGAGGTAGGGGATCTCAAAGGCTCTGGCGACCGGGAGGGGCAGGCCGACCGGATCCCGCCCGAGAAGTTCCGTAAGTCCCTCCCGGAATCCCTCGCCCGCGACCGCCCTGACGCTGAACTGACGGTCGACCTCATCGTGGGCGAGGAGGTAGGTGCGCGCCCCGGGAGCGAGCTCGATGAGATGGTCGGCAATATACTGGTAGATATCATCCACCGGCGGCAGGTCGACGAGTTCCATCGCGGTCCGGGCGAGGAACGTCGTGTTCTGGATATAGCGTCTCCGCTCGGTGATATCCTCAAGCACGATCGTGCAACCCTTCTCTCCATCCTCAAACGTCGTCGGGATCGCATGTATCTGGTAGAAAGACTCTCGCTGGCAACATACGCCGGTGATCGTCTGTTCCCGCTCGATGTTCTCGATGATGGTGATGGCATCGGGGGTGGAGAGAGCCGGGAGCCCCGCATCAGGGAGATTCTGCCCGATAAGATCCTCTTTCGTGCGCTGGAACTGCCGGAGAAACTGGTCGTTCGCCTGGATGATCGCAAGGCCGGCATCGAGGACCAGGATGGGGTTCTTCGTAAAACAGAGGAATGCTGAGAGCGGCACGCGATGCGCGGCTGAGTAGACCTTCGCATTCCCGACAGGGCGGGACTCGACCTGACCCGCCACCTGCATGACCTCAAGGTGCTTTGAGACCGAGTTCCGGTTCATACCGAGAGCCCGCGCGATATCGGTGATCGTCATCCCCTTCGGCCGGGCCCTGAGGGCTCGCAGGACTCTTTCATGGATCTCCCGCTCAGGCGACATACCCGGATCCGGCTACTCTGTCAGAGTATATAAGATTCATCGCCACTCCCGCACCGGGGTATACCCGCTGATCGTATTGCGCGATCGCGGGCACGGCTTCACGCAGAATACCGCGACCTGGCGCGAGATCGGGTTCTCCCACCCCGGACTACCGGCAGGACTTATACCCGTCTGATGCTATGGGGGTACTCATGGAGAAGCAACCCCGCATCTCGACCGATCGCCTCATCCTGCGGCCGTTTGAGATCGCAGATGCCCGGGACGTGCAGCACCTCGCCGGCGACTACGCCGTTTCCAGAACAACCCTCATCCCCTATCCCTACCCGGACGGGCTGGCCGGGATATGGATCGCATCCATCCAGAGGGGCATCGAGCGCGGGGAGGTCGCGGCCTTCGCCATCACGCTCGCCCGGAGCGGTCGCCTGATCGGCAGTATCCGTCTCCAGATCGACAGGATGAACGCTCGCGGCGAGCTCGGGTTCTGGATCGGGAGGCCCTTCTGGGGTCAGGGATACGCCACGGAGGCGGTCAGGGCTGTGATCGGGTATGGGTTCTCCGACCTCGGGTTGAACCGGATATACGGCATGCACTTCGCCCGTAATCCGGCATCGGGTCGGGTGATGGAGAAGTGCGGGATGGTCCATGAGGCGCACCTCAGGGAGCACGTCAGGAAGTGGGGGGTCTTTGAGGATGCTGATATCCGGGCGGTTCTCCGCGATGAGTGGGAGTAGCGATGCACGGGAGAGATCACCTACTCCCTCTTCGCAAACACGGCGTAACCCCGGTGCCCGCCCTCGGTGGCGGTCCCGAAGACGAGGACCTCCGCCCCCCGGTACTCGAGCTGCCGGGCATAGGTCTTTGCGGCATGCTGGGTCTTGTAGAGTCGGTCGGCGTAGTACTCGATACCATCGACGACCCGACGCTGCCGGATCTTTATCCAATCCGGTTCTGGACTTCTGACCATACCAGTGGTTGTGGTGGCGCGGCTAAAAAGTATTAGCGTCCTCCGACGCCTCCGCCACCAAAACCACCACCGCCGCCGAAGGATCCTCCGCCACCGCCAAACCCTCCGGAACCCCCACCACTCGAAGGCGGGGAGTAGAGGACGATCGGAGCGAATATCACCGGCATATCCGAGTACAGCGGCACCCCGGCATCCGGGAGGCTGATGTTGAGGTCCTTCATCGCCGCGGTAACCGCCTCCCCGAGGCCGAGCGCGGTCCCGTAGACCAGCCACTCCCCCCACATCGAGAGGTCGGCCGGCGAGTACTTCCTGATCAGGGCGAGGTCAGAGAGGAAACGGGCGAACGCATCCCACTCCAGTTTCTCTTTGTAGTGGTCATCCCTCCAGAACCCGAAGAGTGTTGAGGGGAAGAGGGCCGCGATCCCGACCTGGACCGCGACGATGAACGAGAGGATGCCGGCCGGGATCAGGAGGTAGGCCGCGCCCGGTGCGAATATGAACGTCAGTATGGAGAGCCCACAGGGGATGGCGCCGAGGAAGATGAGCGGGAGGATGATCTCCCGGCCATCCCTGGCGTACTGCCGGGAGAGCGTGGTATCCACGCTCCGGGTCAGGGCAGCGAGCGACTGCTGGTACTGCAGGATCCGGTGCTGGTAGCCGGGGCTCCGCCGGGCGGTCCGGGCAAACGCCTCGAGTTCGGCTGTATCCACGACGTGGTCGTCGGCGATGTTTGAGAGGAAGTGTAACACCCGCTGCTCATAGTGGTCGGTGGACTCCCCGGATATGATCCGGACCGTGACCCCGCCATCCGGCTTCTCGGCCACCGCGATCTTTCCCTGCCGGTGGAGGTCGAGCACCGTCGCGTAGAGCCCATCATCGTCGAACTCAAACGCATCGCCCTTGAAGAGGAGGTTCACCTGCCAGGGTTTGAGCGCGACGTTCGGCGTGAAGCTCAGGTACTCCGGCACGGTAAACTGCTTCTCCCTGCCGTAGCGGATGTAGATACCGAGGAGGATGAACGGCATCGTGAGCACGAGGAGGATCGAGAGGTAGTAGAGAGCCTCCGCCGCACCGTAGAGGATCCCCGGCCAGCGGTTGGCATCGGCCGTCTTCTGTCGCACGTCCGGGACGTACTCGGGGAAACCCCCGATCTCTTCGGTGAACGCTGGATCGAGGATCAGTTCAACGTTCAGCGCGTCGTCCTGGGAGGCGCTCCCGGTTATGATGACCGCCTCCGCCGTCCGCTCGACCTCAAGCGTCGGGGGATGGGTGTATACCTCCTCGATAACGCCTGCAAACGGGAGGGTGATACGGAGGTCCCGGTAGGGGACGTGCTCATCGACGAGTTTCAGGTTCAGGTGTGCCCATTCTCCGTCGTACTCGACCGGCGGCCTGATCTGGTAGCGGTACTCCACCGTGTAGGTTCCCGGGGCGAAATAATTGGGGTTGAATATCCCCACCTCGCTTGTGAGCGTGAGTCTCCGGATCGTGGCAAGGTCGGAGGGGGTCGCACTCCCGGCGGCCGTCCTGACCTCACCTTCTGCGTTCGTGATATAGCCGATGGTCCCCGGGGGTGCGGTCATGCCCAGGAACTCGATATGCGGACGATCGGCGGGCCCGAACGTGAGCGGCGCGTCCCAGTAGCGAAAGAGCATCCGGTACTCCCCCGCCTCACGGACGTCATAGGTATACCGCTCGATAAAGGTCCCGTTCTCGAAGAAGACGGCATCGTAGTGCTGGATCTCCAGGTTTCCATGGAAGAGCCAGGGGATCGCAGTCGCTCCGAAGATTGCCAGCACCCCGATGATCAGGGTGATGGCGACGATGCTGATGATCTGTTGCCGTTCAGTCACGCGCATGGTTTATCAGAACGATATCGCCGGGGCTCGTTCGATCTCCTCACCGAACTCGAGGTACTGTAACTTCGTAAATCCCATGATGCCGGCGATCAGGTTTGAGGGGATCGTGTCGGTCATGGTGTTATACTGCTGGGCGATGTTGTTGTAGGTGTAGCGTTGTCGCGCGATCTCATCCTCGACCCCCCTGACTGCGCCCATCAGATCCTGCACCGCCCGGGAGGTCTTGAGGTCGGGATAGTTCTCGGCGACCGCGATGAGGCGGCCGAGGAGTGAGCGGGATTCGCGTTCGAGTTCGTTCAGGTCACCCGGGCCGGCGCTGCCGATACGCGCCCGCATCGCAGTCACCCCGGTCAGGGTCTCCTTCTCGAAGGCTGCGTAGCTCTTCACCGAACCGAGGAGCTGCTCGATCATGTCAAGCCGCTTCTTCATCGCGACCTTTATCTGGCCGAGCGTCGCCTCGGACGAGTTTTTGAGCGAGAAGAACCGGTTATAGATGCCGATGAACGCCGCCACGATGCCTGCTATGATCAGCACCGCGACGACGATGAGGGCAAGGGTGAGGAAATCTGCCACAGGTTATCACCATAGAGTATGTGCCGCAGGGCATATTTAAGGGATGACCTCGAAGTCGCGTGGTACGGCAGGAAACGTCGATTATCGATAGGTTCCGTGCGTATCCTGCCCCTTCGCGGTTATCGAGAACTCCTGGCTGCCTGCCGGACTCCCGGGGCGCGCATATGCGCCCCGGTCTCTCCTATCGGGCGGGTGCCGTTCCTGTTTTAAGGCCGGGGGCATCACCCCGGGGGGATGACGTGATCTCCTCGCCGGAGCTCACCATCGCCAGAACCTTCCCCTCTGTATCGCGCAGGAGGGCGTTGTACCAGAGGATCTGCACCTCCCGGCCGTCCCGGGTGATGACCGGGCCTTCCTCGTAGGGAGGGGGCTCAAGCTCCCCGGCGGTCAGGCGGGCGAAGTTCCGGGTGAGGCGGTCGCGGAGGCGCTCCGGGACGACCGTCGAGAACCAGTTCTTCCCCGTGAGGTCTTCCCCGGTATACCCGAGGATCGCATACCCCCGCCGGTTCACCTGGTTGATGGTGCCGTCCGCCTCGATAACCGCGATCATGACGCCGGCGGCGTCCAGGTAGCCCTGTGCGAGGTCACGTTCGGCGACCAGGCGATCCTCGGCGGCGGCGCGACTGGTGATATCTTCTGCGATCCCGAGCATGTACCGGAGTATGCCACGGGAGTTGACGATCGGGATCTTCTTCAGGGCGAGGATTCGTCCGTCCGGGAGGCGAACCTGCTCTTCCTGGATTGCCGGCCGGTCCTGCATCTCCTTGTACCCGTCATCGAAGAATGTCACCATCCCGGGCGGGAAGAGGTCGCGGGCCTGTTTTCCGGCTATCTCTTCCTTTGTCATACCGAGGAAGGCCTCGGCTGCCTCGTTTGAGAAGACGAATGTCCCTTCATCCACTTCCTGGACGAAGACCATGCTCGGTATGTTGCTCACGACCGAGTAGAGGAACGATTTCCACTGGGCCAGGCGTTTTGTCGCGCGCACCCGATCGCTGATGTCACGGCAGACAACCCGGTAGCCGGTGAAGTTCCCGATCATGTCATAGATCGGCGTCCCGCTCACCTCGAGGGTCGTGGGGGTTCCGTCCCGGTGGAGCATCGTCCACTCAAGGAGTATCCTCTGTTTCGGGTCGGCGAGGAGTGTCGCCAGGTGCTCCCTGACATCTTCCGCCTTCTCGGGAGGCATGAAGTCGCAGGGGGTTTTCCCGAGCATATCTTCGGGGGCGTACCCGAGGATCTCCTGGCTCTTCGGGCTGACGTAGGTGAACGCGCTGGTCTCATCCACGTTCAGGATCAGGTCGCTTATGTTCTCGACGAGGCTCCGGAAGAGCATCTCGCTCTCACGCAGGGCTTCTTCGGCCCGCCGGCCTTCGGTTATATCTTCAAGGACGATGGTGACCCCGGGCGCCCCATCGTTGAAGACGGTGGGGAGGAACTTGACCCGGAAGAAGAGTTCTTCGGCGTGCCGCAGGAACCGGAGCTCTTCTGTGACCTCGCTACCATTGAGCGCCTCGGTGATCCGGCCCTGGATCAGCGGGTGATCGAACGCAGCAAATTGTGACTCCTCAACACCTTTTCCTGTGATGTTGTCCCGTTCCACTCCCATAAACGCGCATACAGCATCGTTTGCCTGGATGACCCTGCGGTCGCGGTCGAGCACAAGCACCAGGTCTGACGAAAAGTTGAGCATGGCCGATATGGGGATCCTCTGTGAGAGGTAGAAGACTTTGGCCTTCCCGTAGGTCTTCATCTCCACCTGCCCCGATACAAGGAGGACATCGAGATACCGGGAGACGGTGTTCCGGTTCACTCCGACGGCGGCGGCAATGTCTGAGACCGACATTCCCCTTGGATGCTCTTTTAAGATGCTGAGCAGGGGAGAGAGTGCATCGGTGTTGGACTCCATGTGCAGATAGAGTTTGGCGGCCGGGGATATAGCATTATGCCGGGGTGCACGGCGCTGGTGATGGAGATAATGCCACACTATAATGCAAGGCAATAGAAGAAATTTATATATAGTATATCGATCAACTCATGATCCCCAGAGTCAGTACGAGAGCGGGGAATCTCTACTGCTATCCGGGCCATACAGGCACTATTGGTCCGGACCGGCATGAGAACGGCTGGGGTCGGTGAAACCTCAAATTACCACACAGCAATTTGCACCAACGTCAGGGTTGCCGTTTGCATCGGGGAACAGGCCCGGTGTGAACAGATCCAGGTAACACACCTCTCTGAAAATCCTCCACCGGCATGATGGGACAGGAAGGGCGGGGGCGGAAGGCACAACCGCCCCCGGATGTCTCAACCACCATGTGGTTATCACACACCAGATAACACCCCAATTTTTTTCACGGTTTTATGTAGAGTACGGGGATAGATACCTCTCCGGGACCATCGATATACCCTGGGGGTGCCGATTGAGGCGGCCTTCACAGCCCCTGATCCGCAGAACGCGAACCGCTGATGTACAGGACCAGGCGCGCCTCTTCGCACGCGGGAGATATCATCTCCGCAGGGAGAGAACGTTGATGCTCGCTGTCGTTCTGGTTCGTGGCGCCTTTCGCGTATGTGGCCGGGGCGGTGGAAGCCCCTGTTCGCCGTGCGGGTGAATCACCCGGCGGGTTTGCACGATCCGGAGCGCCAGGGTGTCTCTTCTATGGCCACGATCTCCTGCGCTGTGAGCCCGCAGGGTTACGATCCAGTCGGCCCCGGCGTGCGCCGCCCCCGGCTGCGAGCGGTCTTCTGGTGGGTGATCTGTTCGTCGCGAGGAGGGAGCCGGCGAGAGTAGCGGCAGGCGGCGACGATCAGCGGAAAAACTGATTCCATTACAAAGCTTGGCAGAGCGTCCCTCACTTCAGTGAGGGGGGGAACCTTGCTTCTTCAGGTAGTTTATGGCAGTGATCTGTCGTTCATCCAGCCCGGGGGAGTCAGGTTGCTCTCCATACAAGGAGAATGACTCTTACACCCACCGTTATAGAAATAGTTATCCTCCTCCCAGGCGACAGTAGGATCAGCGAAATGAAATATTACTCCAGCGGGGACTATCTAAATGAATTTGCGGCTCACTGATGACGAAATTGATGCGCTACTCAGAGAGGCGAAACCACTACCCGAGGATTTTTTCAGGAAATTTCGCCTTAAAGAGAAGGGCGGTCATAAGGAGTATGAGATCAGTATAGATGGTGTAGATAAATCCCGGTTCAGGTTAATATTTCGGCAAAGTATATTCAATCCACTCGATTTTTCCGTGATCCTCGGCTACATCATTCCAAACACAAATCAGGTGTTCCGACTACGCCGATATAACGGGAAAAGTCATGAACATACGAACAGGCTTGAGCAGGAGAAGTTTTATGACTTCCACATTCATACTGCAACAGAGCGCTACCAGGCCGCAGGCTGGAACGAGGATGGATATGCGGTTCCGACAGATCGGTACTCAGATCACCACGGTGCATTGAGGAGCATGTTCAACGACTGTGGGTTTGAGGGAGCGGCGGTAACCGCGAAGGATCTTACTGACTGGGGGATATGACCGATGGCAATCGAGGCGATCGAGAAGGAGTTTCGGGAGAAGGTCTGCAGCCAGATCCATCTCCGCCAGGAGGGAATAAACCGGTACCGGGTCTTCACACCGTTTGTCTTTGATGATTGTGATAACCTCGCGATCGTCCTGAAGGATGAGGATGGCGCCTGGATGCTGACGGATGAGGGGCATACCCTCATGCACCTGACCTACTCGATCGACGCAAGAGAATTAGAGAGGGGAACCCGCCAGAAGGTGATCGCGAGCGTGTTATCCCGGCTCGGACTGGAGAATAATCGGGGCGAGCTCGTTATCCGCATCACGGGCGATCAGTTTGGAGACGCACTCTGGAGTTTCATCCAGGCGCTGATCCAGATATCAGATCTTACGTATCTCTCTAGATCGCGTGTTTACTCCACGTTCCTGGAGGACTTCCGTACGCTCATCGAAGGGACTATCCCTGAGGGGCGCAGGGAGTTTGACTGGCACGATCCCGAGCACGATCCGGAAGGGAAATACACTGTTGACTGCAGGATCAACGGTATGCAGAAACCGATCTACATCTTTGCTCTCACAAACGACGACCGAGTCCGCGATGCGACGATCAACATCCTGCAGTATGAAAAATGGGGGAGGCCTTTCATCTCGATTGGAATATTCGAGGATCAGGAGGGGATCAACCGTAAGGCCCTCGCGAGGTTCAGCGATGTCTGCGATAAGCAGTACTCAAACCTGCCGGGGAACAGGGACCGGTTCGTGAAGTTCCTCCGGGATATGGCCGGGACGGTTTCTGGCTGAGGGCGTCAGGAGCAGCGGATCCTCCTCTGCATGTCCATAGGGTTCATATACGATCCGATCGCGGTGGGCGAGACGGTGGGGCAGGCCGTTTTCAGGCAATCCCGGCGGAGGATGATCAGGCGACCTCATCATCAAGCATCTGCCTGACTGCAGCCTGGAGTTCCGGGATCTTGTTCCAAACGACATCCCACACGATCTCGTCATGGATCCCGAAGTATGCGTGAATGAGGATGTCTCGCATTCCAGCAATCTCTCTCCACGAAATCTCGTCGAGCAACAACCTGTGAGGATACCAAAACGGCGTCTGACAGTAATGTATGCGCGGGAACGAATCCCGGTGCAAGAAGATATACAAAAAAACATGCAACCAGAACGAGATGGCAGCCCGGATCGGAAACGCCTCCAGGTCCTCCACCCGACTGCCAGAATAATGTCATCCCCTGAGGGGATAAATGGCACCCTGGTACCGCTGTGTAACCCCTGCCTTCAATATACCTCTCCCTCTGGATTATAGGCCCTCCTCAGGCCTGCCGCATGATCCGGCATGAGAGAGAAGGTGCCGGCGCCCCCTCGCCCTCGCAGCCTGGATCGAGGCCGGCGGTGCTCCCCCTTGAGAGGATGCGGGCGGGGAAGAAGGAAACCTGGTCTACGCTGGTGTGAGGGGGATCTCTCTCTCAAACGCCGAAGGAGTCACCTCATATCCGGTTTTCACAAAACAAGAAAGAACCATGGGCCCGCTGAGATTCGAACTCAGGATCTTCGCCATGTGAGGGCGACGTCATAACCGGCTAGACCACGAGCCCTGATGCACCGACCGGGAATTGAACCCGGGCTATTGGCTTGGAAGGCCAAAGTCATGCCACTAGACCATCGATGCAATACACGATCTGCTCAAATATGTTAACCCTGCGGGATATTAAATATTGGGTGGCGGAGGGCCGGGGCGGGATCAGTACCCGCGCCGCTGCCTCTCCAGATCCTCAAGGGCGGCCACCCGCTTCTCAAGCGGCGGGTGCGTCGAGAAGAGCTCCATCAGGGTGTTTCCTGAGAGGGCCGGTATGATGAAGAAGGCGTTTGCACCCTCAACCTCCCGTTTCTTCTCAGCAGGGACGTAATCCATCCGCCCGCT
>JGI24710J26742_10005053_pt1 | contig 10574 bp, 8 predicted proteins | sample BioPla2DNA2_FD_26742 | JGI IMG/M metagenome (IMG submission 26742) | reverse complement strand
AAATTTGCATAACTTTTATTTGTGTGCTACTAGCCATCACAGCAGCTCATAGCTTTGCACCAATGTTATCAAATGCATTTTTAAATGTAATTCCAAATGTCTCTAAGGAATTTATTAATGCACTATCAATTTTTATAATCAGCTTGATTGTATCCTATATATCTTTAGTTTTTGGCGAGTTTGTGCCACGAAAAATTGCAATGCAAAAACCAGAAGAAATAGCGTTTGTAACTGCGACACCATTGCTTTTTGTAATAAAAATTACAAAGCCTGTTTCAAAAATATATTCGCTCACAACAAACCTAATTATAAGGATATTTGGGTTTGACCCAAATATAAACGAGGATTCGGTAACAGAGGAAGAAATTCGTATGCTTGTTGATGTTGGCGAGGAAAAAGGCGTTATAGAAAACACTCAAAAAGAAATGATAAATAATATTTTTGAGTTTGATGATGTGCTTGTTGCAGAAATTATGACGCACCGCACAGACATAATTGCAGTTGATGCAGAGGACCCGCTTGCAGATGTTGTAACACTAGCGATTGAACACGGGTATTCAAGAATTCCGGTTTTTGAGGATGAGCTTGATAACATCGTGGGCATAGCTTATATTAAGGATTTACTTAAATATGTTGGCGGTAATTTGCCAAAAACAAAAAAGATGAAAGATATTATGCGACCTGTCTTTTATGTTCCAAAAACCTTAAAATGCTCAAAACTTTTTAAAGAGATGAGCGAACGCCATGTTCAAATGGCTGTTGTAGTTGACGAATATGGTGGCACATCGGGGATTGTAACGCTTGAGGATTTGCTGGAATCTATCGTTGGAAATATTCAAGACGAGTACGACAATGAGGATGAAGATATTCAAAAAATTGATGAAAATATTTTTATAATTGACGGTAAAACAGACATTGAAGAGGTTGCACAAATTTTATCTATCAATATTCCACAAGGAGATTATGATACACTTGGTGGCTTTGTAATCAGTTTGCTTGGAATTTTGCCACAAGAGGGAGAAAATTGTGAGGTAGATTATGAAAATATTCACTTTTCGATTTTAAACATTGAGGATAGGCGAATTGGCAAGGTTAAGCTCGAAATTTCGCAGCAAACATTACAAGAAATTGATGAAGAATAATTTCTGATAAAAATTAACAATATGTATAAAACCTCTGCCGTCTTGCAGGGGTTTTTTATATACCTTTACAATTGCAGTGAAAATATGCATATAGTTGTATAAAAGTACTTGAAAACTTCAATGAGTGATGTATAATAGATATTGTTAATCGGCAAAATATATAAAACTGATTGATAAAAGAACTGGAGGTTTTTATAATGGGAATTAAAATTGGTATTAATGGTTTCGGCCGTATCGGCAGACTCGTATTCCGTGCTGCAGTAGCACAACCAGAAAAGTTTGAATTAGTAGGAATTAACGACCCATTTATCGATCCTGAGTATATGGTTTATATGGCCAAATACGACACAGTACAGGGCAAATTTGATGGTACAATAGAAGCAAAAGACGGTAAACTTATTGTTAATGGTAAGGCAATTACTGTTTTTGCAGAAAAAGATCCATCACAAATCAAATGGGGCGAAGTTGGTGCAGATTATGTTGTTGAGGCTTCAGGCGTTTTCACAACACTAGAAAAGGCACAGTCTCATATTAACGCTGGTGCAAAAAAAGTTGTTATTTCTGCTCCGAGTAAGGACGCTCCAATGTTCGTAATGGGCGTTAATAACAACGAATACAAATCAGATATGAACATTGTTTCAAACGCATCTTGCACAACAAACTGCCTTGCTCCTCTTGCAAAGGTTATTAACGATAAGTTTGGCATTGTTGAAGGTCTTATGACAACCGTTCACGCAACAACAGCAACACAAAAGACTGTTGACGGCCCTTCAAACAAGGACTGGAGAGGTGGCAGAGCTGCTGCTGGCAACATCATCCCATCTTCAACAGGTGCTGCAAAGGCTGTTGGCGCTGTTATTCCAGAGCTTAACGGCAAACTTACAGGAATGGCTTTCCGCGTTCCAACACTTAATGTTTCAGTTGTTGACCTTACAGTAACTCTTGGAAAAGCTGCAACTTATGATGAGATTTGCGCAGCAATCAAAGAGGCTTCAGAGGGTGAGCTTAAAGGGATTTTGGGATACACAGAAGATTTGGTTGTTTCTTCAGACTTTATCGGTGACGCTAGAACATCAATCTTTGATGCAAAAGCTGGTATCTCACTTACAGACAAGTTCGTAAAGCTTGTTTCTTGGTACGACAACGAGTGGGGCTATTCAAACAAAGTTCTTATGCTTATCGAGCATATGGCTAAGGTTGACGCATAACCACTGTTTAACCAAATAATGAATAATAAAAGAGCGTGGATAATCTCCTCGCTCTTTTTTCTTTTCTTATTTTACAAAAGAAACAAATTTATCTATTTCGTTTTCACTAAAAATTATTATCCCGTTTTCAGCAAGCAAACTTGCCGTAACCCCTGTGCTGTAAACTAGCTTGTCCGAAAATTTTCCGTCGTAGGTTTTGCTGTTGCCACAAGAGCAAAAGGTGGTTGCTCTCTTATTTTACAAAAGAAACAAATTTGTCTATTTCGTTTTCACTAAAAATTATTATCCCGTTTTCAGCAAGCAAACTTGCCGTAACCCCTGTGCCGTAAACTAGCTTGTCCGAAAATTTTCCGTCGTAGATTTTGCTATTGCCACAAGAGCAAAAGGTGGTTGCTCTCTTATTTTACAAAAGAAACAAATTTGTCTATTTCGTTTTCACTAAAAACTATTATCCCGTTTTCAGCAAGCAAACTTGCCGTAACCCCTGTGCCGTAAACTAGCTTGCCCGAAAATTTTCCGTTGTAGATTTTGCTATTGCCACAAGATGGGCTACGCTCTTTTAAAATTGCATATTTGCAGTCAAATGACTTTGCAATCTCCAAAGTTTGGTTTGCACCGTCTATAAAATTTGATGTAAAATCTTTTCCGCTCTTTGTTACAACCCTGTTTTTAAAAATCTCACAGGGCTCTCTAGGCGTTGGTAATCCCGATAAAACTTCAGGACAAACCGAAATAAAATTGTAGCCGTCTTTTAGCTTCAGCAATTCATTACACAAGGCACAAGAACCGTCATATCTGCACTTTGTTCCAAGCAAACAGGAGCTTACTAAAATGTTCATAAAAAATCCTTTATAAAACTATTTTTTTAAATCTCTGTAATTATCAACAATATAAATTCTCTTCTTTTTTTGCTTTTTTGAATATAAAGTTGATAGAACAATATAAAAAATCAAAGCCAAAATAGCAACGACCGAAACGATTTTGCCTATTGTAGATTTAAAAGCATTTTTTATTAAATATCCAATAAAAAGAAAAATGTTTCTGTCCACATTTTCACCAGCAACAAGCTCGATTGTCCTAAGCTCTTTTCCAGCATACATAACCTTTGCTTTACCTATAACATCACCTTTTTTTATTGGTGCGTTGATACTCTCGGGAATTGTTTCTTTAATAGGTTCGATTAAAATGCCTGTCGAATCAACTTTTATAGGGATAAGGTCGGCGACCTCTTCTTTTGGAACAAGTCTTACGTGGTCAACCTTGCTAGATAAATTTACTTTAGCCTCAGTCACAACATCAGACGGGCTTGCAACAACCTTGAGTTTTAGATTTTTAAATGTCCACTCATACGCTCTTTTACTATCAATAAAAGCAAGGTTATCTTTCCTCCCGTCACCCGTTACATCCTCAGACGGACCCTGCATTGCAATACAAAGATAAGAGTACCCGTTTTTTGATGCAGTGGATATAAGACAAGTGCCGGCAAGCTCGGTTGTTCCTGTTTTTATCCCCTTTGCAAACTCGTAATAGTATGATGTAGAGGGTGAAATAAGCCAGTTTGTAGAATAAAATCTGGTCTGCTCTGCTCTTTTGTTGTTTGCCGGTAAATAATATGTGTTAGAGCTTGTAATCTCGACGAATTTTTCGTTTTTTAAAGCGTGTTTTACAATTATGCTCAAATCTCTTGCCGTGGTATAGTGGTTGTCTTCGTCAAGACCGTGCGGGTTTACAAAATTTGTGTTTTTGCATCCAAGCTTTTTCATATAATCGTTTACATTATCCATAAATGCGTCAATGTCGCCATCACCAAAATGATAAGCAAGTATGCTAGATGCCTCATTTGCACTTTTTATAAGCATTAAATGCAAAAGCTCGTCAATGGTTAACTGCTCTCCCACAACTATTTTTGCATTTGAACTATTTTTACCATCAAACGAACGAATAACTTCAGTCGGAGCGGAGATAACTTGTGTTAAATCGTTGCAGTTTTCTAAAACATACATCCCCGTAACGATTTTTGTAAGCGATGCGGGAGCAGTTTTTAGGTCTGCGTTTTTATCAAAAATAACAGTGCCGTTATCTAAACTAGACATATAAAGAATGTTTGACTTTACTTCTAATTGAGAATTATAAGTAGCGTTTGTGGTTAAAGAAAAAGAACTAGCTAAAATAACGAACGAAAATAAAAAAAATATTGCTTTTCTCATAGACAATCACCTTTTAAATATTGTATTATTATGTTATGATTAAACACTAAGTGCTATTTTGCAAAATTGCAAAATAGTGATATTATTTGTAAAAAGTCGAAAAAACACGCTTTAGAGGTTTTTAATACTTGAATATTTGTGGTATGATATAAATATTATAGAGTATATTATAACATTAAAAAAATATAAAATAAATAGAATAAATAATAGATTTTTAGTTAATAGGAAGTGGATATATTGGTCTATATTACGGGTGATACCCACGGAGATATAAGCAGATTTCAGTCAACGGCTGCAAAATGCCTAAAAAAAGGCGACACGCTAATAATTTGTGGGGATTTTGGTTTTATATGGGATGATTCAAAACAGGAGCAAAAAATCTTAAAACAGTTGGGCAAAAAAAAATATAACATATGTTTTTTGGACGGAACTCACGAGAATTTTGATTTGCTAAATGAGTATGAGGTTAGCGAGTGGAACGGTGGAAAAGTCCGCCATATAATAGGGAATGTTTATCACCTTATGCGTGGTCAAATTTATGACATTGAGGGTATCAAAATCTTTACAATGGGCGGTGGAGAAAGCCCCGACATTGATATGAGATTTGATAATGACGCTTGGTCAAGGGATGAAATACCAACGCAAATTGAGCTTCTTGACGGTGCTGATAATATTGAAAAAAATGGTTGCAAGGTTGATTTGATAATAACGCACGAGCCACCGTCAAAAATCAAGGGATTTTTAATGTTAAACAGCAACGAGCGAATAAGAGTAACAGCACTTAATGCATATTTTGAGCAACTAGGCAGTGCGTGCGAGTTTGAAAAATGGTATTTTGGCAGTATGCACATTGACAAGCATATTTCAAGCTCCCACATAGCGGTATTTAATAACATAATAGAGGCAAAAACGGGAAAAATAGTCTATCGGTAGACTATAAACAAAAATAAAATAAAAATGCAAAGCGGGTAATTTGATGAGTAATATTAGAGGCTTTGATAAAAAGCAAACTCCAATAGCAATTTTTTTAACTGTTGTTGCAGTTTTTGCTATCATAAGTGTTTTAGCCTTTGGTGATAATAATAAAACAGGTAATGGCGTTGATGTTACAAATAGTCAGACGAGCGAGGATAAGACCAAAAAAAACTCATCTAAAGGTGATGAAAAAAAAGAACCAACAACACAACAAAAACCGCCTGATATTTCCATTCCGGAAGATTACACGACATCGCAGTCTATAGTTATTAGTCAGTCAACGGCGATGGAGATGTATGGTGTTAGTCAAAATAGTTTGCAAAGGTACGCAAATGTGATAAATAATTTTTCGCTAGCAGTGCCAAACGCACAGGTTTATGTTATGCTCGCACCAACAATTATAGAGTTTTATGGACCTGAAAAATACAATACGGGAAATCGCTCTCAAGAAAAGGGAATAAAAATTGCATATGATGCACTAAATTCTAACATAAAAAGTGTTGATGCTCGCTCAGCACTTAGAATGCACACAGATGAGTATCTTTATTTTAGAACAGACCATCACTGGACTGCAAGGGGTGCATATTATGCCTACACGGCATTTGCAAAGACTGCAGGATTTAATCCAAGCAAGCTTGATTCGTATGAAATGGGCAGGATAGACGGCTTTGTTGGTAGTATGTATAGGTACACTCAATCACAAGCGTTAAAGGATAATCCTGATTATGTTGAGACTTTTAAACCGTCAACAAATGCCACAGGTGTTATTTTTAATGACACGACAATGTCACAAAGCAGACCGCTTACAATTGTTGCAGATGACATATCGGCGTCAAATAAATATCTGGCATTTATACAAGGCGATAATCCAATTATAAAAATCACAACAGAAAAGAAAAATGGCAAAAAAATAATTCTAATAAAAGAGTCTTATGGCAATGCTTTTGCACCATTCTTGATTGATAATTTTGAAGAGATTTATGTAACCGACCCTAGAAGAGTTGAAATGAATCTTTCAGATTTTGTAAACACAAATGGTATAAATAATGTAATGTTTTTAAACTACACATTTGCACCGTCAAACCCAACTTATATGAAAGCGTTTTTAAAAATGTTAGGACAGGGCTGATATAAATAAGAAAAGACATCGCTTTTAATAAAAGTGGTGTCTTTATTTTCGTTCGATTTATTTTTAAAAATAAGCTAACAAGTGTGTTTATTGTTAATGATGATATGGTTTTTATTTTAGATACTTGCAGGAAATCCGTTAGCTTATAGTTCGTTATAATATACAATTTTATTCTTTAGCCTATTCTTTCCAAAACTTTCGGTCAAGGCTACGATACTGTATTGCCTCTGCGATGTGCTTTGTATCAATAATATCGCTTTTATCTAAATCTGCAATAGTTAGTGCAATTTTTAAAACCTTGTCATAAGCTCTTGCAGACATACCAAGGTTTTCAAACGCATCTTTGAGTATCTTTTTTGCAGTAGGCGTTAAAATGCAAAATTCCCTTACCATTGATGAGGTCATTCTTGCGTTGCAGGTTATGTCTGTGTTTGCAAATCTTGTTCTTTGAATTTTTCTAGCGTCGTTTACTCGTTGCCTTATAGAATCGCTTTTTTCACCACGGGATTTGTCAGACAATTGGTCAAATTCAACCGGCTCTACTTCTATGTGTATATCAAGTCTGTCAAGAAGCGGGCCAGAAACTCGAGATAAATATTTGCTTGCAGCACCGTTGGGGCAAGTGCAAGGTCGTGTTGGATGACCAAAAAATCCACAAGGACAAGGGTTCATAGCACAAATTAGCATAACACAACAAGGATAAGACAAAGTCCCCGCCGCTCTTGAAATTGTAATAGTACCGTCCTCAATAGGTTGACGCAAAGTTTCCATCGACGAGCGGGAAAATTCGGGCAACTCATCAAGAAATAAAACGCCGTTGTGCGAAAGGGAAATCTCACCTGGCTTTGGAATTGCACCACCACCGGACAGTCCTGCGGGTGAAACAGTGTGGTGAGGTGAGCGGAATGGACGCTGTTTAATTAGTGTTGTGCCACTTTTTAAAGCGCCGGCAACAGAATAAACCTGTGTTGTTTCAATAGCCTCTTCAAAAGTCATATCAGGTAAAATTGACGGAATTCTTTTTGCAAGCATACTTTTTCCAGAGCCGGGAGGTCCTATCATCATAACATTATGGCCACCAGATGCTGCAACTTCAAGTGCGCGCTTTGCCTCAAACTGACCCTTAACTTCGCAAAAATCAGGCAGCAAAAAGTCATCCTCATACTCGTCAAAGTTTTTAGCAAAACAAGGTTCTATTAGACTTTGACCACTCAAATGTGAAATAAGCTCTTTTATATGTTTTACGGGAAAAACGTTTATGCCCTCTACAACAGAGGCTTCTGCAATATTATCAAAGGGTAAAAATATGTTTTTTATCCCAAACTCTTTAGCCTTTATAACCATAGGTAAAACGCCGTTTATCCGCCTTACTTCACCGCTTAATGAAACCTCGCCTAAAAATGCACAACCATCAGTTTTAAAGCTCAACTGCTTTGAGGCAAGCAACAAAGCTATGAGTATTGGCAAATCATAAATGGGTCCCTCTTTTTTAAAATCAGCAGGAGCCAAATTAACAGTGATGCGACTAACAGGAAAATCGAGGTCGCAATTTTTTACAGCAGAGCGCACCCTCTCCCTTGATTCGTTAACGGAAGAGTCGGGTAACCCAACTATGTCAAAACGGGGTAACCCCGAGGATAAATCAATTTCCACCTCTACCATAAAGGCGTTCATACCAAATAACCCCATACTGTAAACTTTTGAAAACAAATTCAAAAACCTCCTTTATATGCCGTGAAAAGTATACACTATTTTACAAAAGAGGACAAGTATAAAAGACATTTTGTTATAAAAATGTTATAGTTTGACAAAATATAATCATAGAGGTATGATAAACTTGTGTTATCTTATTTTGTATTTATAAAATAAAAACTTTGTTTAAACTGGAGGCAATTATGCGAAATATTAATGAATTTTATAATCTTTGGAGTGAAAAATGTGTAGATGACCCTGCACTTATTGCAGAGCTTAGTAGCATAAAAGGCAATGATGAAGAAATTCTTGACCGTTTTTACAAAAATCTAGAGTTTGGTACCGCAGGACTTCGTGGAATTTTGGGAGCAGGTACTAACAGAATGAATATTTATACAGTTTGTCAAGCAACACAAGGATTGTGCGATTTTTTAAACGATACTTATAAAAATCCTAGTGTTGCAATAGCATTTGATTCTAGAAACAATTCAGAGCTTTTTGCAAAACAGGCGGCGGGCGTTTTTGCGGCAAACGGAATTAAGGTTCACTTTTTTTCAACTCTTGTGCCAACACCTATGTTGTCTTTTGCTGTTCGCAAGCTAAAATGTCAGTCAGGAATAATTGTAACGGCAAGCCACAATCCAGCAGCCTATAATGGTTACAAGTGTTATGACCCTGAAGGGTATCAGATGACGGATGACGCTGCTAAAAAAACATATGAGTATATTCAAAAGGTTGATATGTTTGACGGCGTAAAAAAGATGGAATTTGAGGACGCCCTTGCAAACGGTAGCGCAATGCTTATAAATGCAGAGCTAATTGAAGAGTATTATCAAAAGGTTCAAAGTTGCAATATAAATCCACAGGCTTGTAAAGACGCAGGACTTAAAGTCATATTCACACCTCTAAATGGAGCGGGCAACATTCCTGTGCGTGAAATTTTAAAAAGAGTGGGTATTGATAAAGTTTCTGTTGTTGCACAGCAAGAATTGCCAGACGGTGATTTTCCAACTTGTCCGTATCCAAACCCAGAGATTAGACAAGCATTTGAATATGCAATAAAGCTTGCTCAAAAAGAGGGGGCAGATTTGCTACTTGCAACAGACCCAGATTGTGATAGAATGGGAATTGCAGTTTTTGACGGCAATGATTATCAGCTGATGACAGGCAACGAGGTTGGAGCAATGTTTGCGCAGTATGTTTTGTCGCAGTATACACAAAAAGATAAAATGCCAAAAAATCCAATAGTGGTAAAGTCAATAGTAACTACAAAACTGGTTGAAGAAATCGCGAAAAAATTTGGAGCGAAAACAGTAAATTTAATGACAGGATTTAAATATATTGGCGAGCTGATTACAAATCTTGAAAAAGAGGGAAGAGCGGATGATTTTGTAATTGGTATGGAAGAAAGCTATGGATATTTAATTGGCACACACGCAAGGGACAAGGACGCAGTTGTAGCATCAATGCTTGTTTGCGAAATGGCGTCATATTATAAAACACAAGGTAAAACTTTGATTGATGTTATTGATGATATTTATGATGAATATGGAATGTATCTAAACAAGGTTGAAAACTTTACCTTTGAGGGTGCGTCAGGTATGAAAGCAATGGCGGATATAATGGAAGATTTAAGAGCAAATCCACCGCTGAAAATTGCAAATCTTGAAGTGGAATCTATTTCGGATTATAAGGATAGCACAAACACAGACATAAGGTCTGGCAAAATTTCAAAAATTGATTTGCCAAGCTCTAATGTGTTATCATATTCATTGCCAAATGGGAACGGTGTAATTGTCAGGCCTTCGGGTACAGAGCCTAAGATTAAGGTGTATATTACAGCTTGTGCAAAAACCCGTGATATGGCAGAAAATCTTTATAAAGAGCTTGCAAGTGATATGAAAAGGCTTATGAAAATTGATTGAGGGGATAAAAATGTCGGGTAAAAACACAAAAATATTTACACGAATTGTAGCACTTTTTCTTGCCGTGCTTATGCTTGGCGGAGTCTTAGTGGCGACAATTCAAGTGTTTGCAATGCCAATGCAAATGAGCGTTGCGGTTGCAAATACGGGCGAATCAAATGCAAATATGTGGATAATAATCGTTGCAGTTGTTGCAATGGCACTTTTAGTAGCTACAACGATATTACCAAAACTATTAAAGAAAGAATAAAACTATTATGCACAAAAGTGAGATACAAAAAAAGTATCTCACTTTT
>JGI24710J26742_10005052_pt1 | contig 10575 bp, 9 predicted proteins | sample BioPla2DNA2_FD_26742 | JGI IMG/M metagenome (IMG submission 26742) | reverse complement strand
ATCTGAGTTCTCTCTGTCTCACCTTCTCTTCGAGCTCGGAAGCCTGAAGATAGAGGCTGTTAATTATATTTTTATTTCGTTTATCTCTATGTCCGTTTGCTGCCCAGGGTTTTTCCAAAAGCACCGGTGCCCTGTCCGGAAAGACAACCGGCTCCATCATCTGTCCCAACAAGCCGTCTGACAGTATCATTGCCGGAATACGGTACTTCTCCGCCAACTCAAACGCATCGAAGACAAGATCAATTACTTCCTGTACCGAGTTGGGTGCAAACACCAGCAGTCTGGCTCCGCCATGTCCCACGCCTCTCGTGGAAACCCAATAGTCTGCCTGAGAAGGTTGAATTCCTCCAAGTCCCGGACCTGCTCTCTGCACATTGACGATTAGGCAGGGAAGGTCGCTTCCTGCAATATACGAAATGCCTTCCGCTTTAAGGCTTATTCCCGGAGAGGAAGAACTTGTCATAGCTCTTGCCCCGGACGCCGCAGATCCGAGCACCATATTTATCGCAGAAACCTCACTTTCGGCTTGCAGATATACACCGCCTTCTATTTTTGGCAACCTCTTTGCCATATAAGCGGCGAGTTCCGTCTGCGGCGTTATGGGATAACCGAAAAACCTGATACAGCCGGCTCTTATGGCGGCCTCCGCCAACGCTTCATTCCCCTTCATCAAAATCTTTTCAGACATTAATTATCTCCCCTTTCAACCGTTATAGCCACATCGGGACACATCAAGGCACATATAGCACATCCCGTACATTTATCCGCATTTACGGGTGTTGCGGGATTGTAACCTTTTTCATTCAGTTTTGAACTGTCCAGTTCCAGCACGCCCATAGGACAGTTAATAACACATAGGGAACATCCTTTACACAAACGTTCATCTATAACTACCCTTCCTTTTGCCATATAATCCTCCAAAACTCTTTGCTGATTTATTTTTAAAAAATGCCCCGACCCCTTTAAGAGTCGGAGATCCATAGATACCGGTTAAGAAATCGCAAAATATCATTCCCAAGGTAATTTTACGAAACGCTTTACCGCAAATGAACCTTCAATATCTTCGGAAAAACTCTCCAGTGCAACGGTGGCGATAAGAGGTATTCCGGAAACCGATTCGACTTCGTTTGCAAAATCCATCGATTTAACTACATCTTCCCGGGATGTTTCGGAACCGAGATTCGAAGAATTTACAAGATATTTCACCTTTTGTTTTGATGCCTTTTCTATAAAAGAAATGTGTTCCGCAACTTCATTCGCATCTTGTGTTCCCGGTCTGAATATACTGAAAAGATAGAGCATGTCCGCACCGCCGGCTTTCTCTATTTCCCTCTCATATCTGCCCAGTACTCCCGCACCCGCGTCATCTCCGCCCAAATCGATAATTACTCTTTCCATGCTCGATAGAGCACCTGAAACTTCTCTTGGCAGCGAAGGGATGTCGAGCAGAGTATTGGCAAAATTCGGTTCCAACACCTTTATATTCTCGTCAAGCAACGCATCCTTAAAATCCGCCGTTCTGAAATACGGGTTTACAATATCGAGGTCAATAATTGTCACCTTCTCGCCCAAGTCGCTGAAGTAGAGGGCAAGATTTACCGACAAATTTGTCTTTCCACATCCGTAATGGCCTGTTACAACTATTATCCTCTTAAGTTTTTTAAACAAAAGTTCACCTCGTATTGCAGCATTCAATATTTGCCGTATTATTGTACCATTAAAAATGTCTCTGTAACAAGCAAAGAAGACAACCGCAAACGGCTGTCTTTTTGTCAGTATTCAATAAAATATCAACTTTGATCGGCACCCGTGCTTTTAAAAATTCACAATTTTATCATTTAAGCTTCATCAGCAACATCCTCGGCTTTTAAATCGCAAGCCTCGTTTTCTTCCGCATCTTCAGCCTCTTCCGCGGTTGCTTCTTCAGCTTCAGCTTCTTCCGCGATTGCTTCTTCAGCTTCTTCCGTTTCTTCCGCAACTTCCTCAACAACGATTTCACAGGCTGAAGGAATTTCCTCGACTACATCGGATTCGGGTTCCGCTGATATCGCAACCTCATCCTGAACCGCTTCATCGACTGATGAGTCGGATTGCTGTGCATCCTCGATTGTTTCATCGTTTTCTTCAGGCTCGGATTTCCTCTTCCTTGCCACCGGTGTCGCTCCTTCAAACTTCATGGAAAGGGAGACTCTTCTGCGGTCGTAATCCACTCCGATAAGCTTGACATCGACCGTCTCCCCGATATCGAGATAATCCGTTACCTTTTCAACATGTTCGTCGGATATTTCCGAAATATGTACCAACCCGTCAATCCCGGGCACTATTCTCACAAACGCGCCGAACTTCGTCGTGGAAACCACAGGCGCTTTAAAGATATCCCCGACTTCGTGACTGTTCTTTAACATTTCCCAAGGATTGTCTTCTTCTTTTCTGTATCCAAGGGATATTCTCATTCTGTCGCGGTCAATCTCCTTCACATAAACGTCGACTTCATCGCCGACCGAAACCACTTCGGCGGGGCTCTTTATTCTCTGCCACGAAAGCTCGGAAATGTGTATCATTCCGTCAACACCGCCCAAGTCAACAAAGGCTCCGTAACTTGTAAGGGATTTTACAACACCTCTGTATTCCTTTCCCTCTTCCACGGTGCTCCAGAACTTTTCTCTGAGTTCGGCAATCTCCTCCTGAAGAACCGCACGTATGGAAGCGATAGCCCTTCTCCTGGCGGGGTTGACTTCAAGCATCTTCACCCTTACTTCAGTGTTCAGGAGATTGTCATAGCTCTCTCCACGTCTGAGCGTTGCCTGCGAGGCCGGAACAAACACCCTGACCCCGTTGATTACCACAATAAGACCCTTATTCACCAGCTCGGTAACCTTTGCTTTGAGCACTTCGCCTTCATCGGCTGCCTGCATAAGGAAATCCATTCCGACAGCAGTATCTACTCTCTTTTTAGAAAGCGTGGTTATACCTTCCTGGTCGTTTGTCTTCATGACCAAAAGGTCAAGCTCGTCCCCGACTTTTACTATGTCTTCAATCTTTGCCGAAGAATCATCGGACAGTTCATCTGCCGGTATAATCCCGGTATGTTTTGAACCGATGTCTACGACAACTTCGTTCGGGTTTATGTGTGTAACCACTCCCTTTACCCTCTGGTTGCGGGTAATCGGTTTTAATGAATCCTCCAGGGCTTCCTCAAAATTAAACTCTTCTTCTTTGATTAATTCGCTCATCCGTGTGAGAACCTCCTCGATTAGTGGCGTCGGTGTCGACGCTCCTGCCGTCACGCCGATTTTTGACACCCCTTTAAACATAACTGATTCAAGATCTCCGCTTTTTTCAACAAAATATGTCGTTGCACCCCGACTTCTGCAAATATCAACAAGCTTTTGGGTATTTGAACTGTTTTTGCCGCCAACTACAACACAGACATCATTGTTCATCCCGAGTTCGAGCGCTTCATTCTGTCTGTCCACCGTGGCGGCGCAAATCGTGTTATGCACTTCTATATCAGAATAAAAAGAACGGGCAATCTCTGCACATTTACTGTATTGTAACAGATTAAAGGTGGTTTGTGCAACCATAATTACGGGAATATCCCCTGTTTTTTTGATGACTTCATCGCAAAGAGAGTCCTCATCTTTAAAAATATAGTTGGCTCCCTCACAATATCCTGCTATACCGATGACTTCGGGATGATTCGGGTTTCCGGCAATGAGGACTGTTTTGTTGTTCGTTGAAGCATTATTTACAATGGAATGTATCTTCGAAACAACCGGGCAGGTAGCATCTTCATAATCAATTTTCAGTTTTTCGGCGGTTTCATAGACCGACGGGGGCACGCCGTGACTTCTTATAACCACTGTTCCCTCTCCCGCTTCTTCGAGAGAGTCAATTGCGACAATACCTTTTTTCTCCAGGTTCCTCACAACTTCGCTGTTGTGAATTATCGGACCGAGCGTGAAGACGTTCTTTCCTTCTTCCCCCAGCTTTTCACATATTTTTATCGCCCTGTCTACACCAAAGCAGAAACCGATTGTCTTCGCAACGGTCACGGTCTTTTCTCTCATGGCATCTCTCCGGCTCTCAATGCTTCAAATTCACTTTTTATATGTTGATTAGCCTTTGAAAAGTCCCGGTCGCCTTCGATGTTCATCAATGACATATCCATCTGCTTTCCGAATTTAATCTTGATTCTCGAAAAGAGCCTTACCCCTTTCGGGGCGATAATCTGCACCGGCTGTATGGGAACTCCCGTTGCCCTTGAAAGCATTGCCGCACCGGGTTTTAAGTCCAAAAGTTCTCTCGTTTTTGATCTGGTGCCCTCGGGAAAAATCATAACGTCCTCACCTGCCAAAAGACTTTTCTTTGCCTTTGAAAAAGCTGTTATCCCGTCGAGTCTGTCAACCTTAACACATCCGAGTTTTTCCAGCAAAAAACCGATTACTCTGCATTTATAGAGCTCTTTCTTCGCCAGCGGCCGCACATGCAGTCTGCCCGTGAGTATTATCGCAAAGGGATCCAAAAAACTTATGTGATTGCTTACAAAAATCACATTTCCTTTTCTGACTATGTTTTCCTTTCCCTCAACTTTAACGCGAAAAAAAAGATAAAGGAAGGGAGTCAAAAACTGCAGGGCAAATCTGTAAAGTCCGGTCATTTCAGGTTCTCTTTCACTATATTGAAAAGGAGTTCTACGGATTCTTCAAGTTCATTCCCCGTCGTATCAACAATGATGCTGTCCTCTGCAGGTTTCAGCGGACAGATTTCTCTGTTGGAATCGTCATAATCTCTCTTTTCAAGGTCTTTTAATACGGCATCGTAGTTTGCAGATACCCCTTTCTTTATCAGCTGGTTGTACCTTCTGTTTGCTCTTTCCTCGGGGGAAGCCGTTAAAAATATTTTCAAATCGGCGTCGGGCAATACGACCGTACCTATATCTCTGCCGTCCATAATCACATTATTCTCTCTGGCAAGTTTTCTCTGAGTATCAAGCAGGAACTCCCTAACCCGGGGTATTGCGGAAACTGCCGAAGCAGCCATTGAGACTGCCTCGCTTCTGATTTCACCCGAAACATCTTTTCCGTTTAAAACCACCTGTTGTTGTCCGTCGCTGTATTTAAGGGAGATATCAATTCCCGCAAGAATCCCGCTGACCGAAGCGGGTTCGTAAATATTGGCGCCGACCGATAAGGCAAAAAGGCCTATCGCCCTGTAGAGTGCACCGGTATCGACATAAATGAAACCCAATTTTTCAGCCAGTTTTCTTGCCATCGTACTCTTTCCCGCCCCTGACGGACCGTCTATTGCGATTGCTTTCATTTCAATTCTCCCTTTAATACATTTCTGCCTGCAGCGGCACCTGTCGAAAAGGCGATTGTCAGGTTATAACCTCCTGTCAAGGCATCGGTATTTAAAACTTCGCCGCAAAAATAAAGCTCGGACATTTTTTTGGACATCATTGTCTTCGGATAAATTTCCTTGAGGTCAACCCCTCCGGCAGTTACAACAGCTTCAGATATGGAACGGGTTCCCGTCGCCGTCAGCGGAAACGACTTCAGGGTATCTACAAGCTTTCTCCGGCTTTCAGCCGTTATTTCATTGATTCTTCGGTTCGGGTCGATTTCCGCCGTCGCTATAACCTCGGGAATCATACTCTTCGGCAACAAATCTCCCAATCCGTTTTGAAGTTCTCTGTTCGAGTATTTCGCAAAATCCCGAAGCACCCTTTTATCCAACAAATCCCGGCTTAAGGCGGGTTTTAAGTCAACAGAAAAATCGAGCTCTTTAAAATCTTCATATGTCACATATGCGCTGGCGGTCAACACTAAAGGTCCGGATATTCCGAAGTCCGTGAACAGCATCTCTCCTCTTTGCAGAAAGATTTGCTTTTTCCCCTTTTTAACCGACAACTCCACATTTCTAAGAGACAGCCCGCTAAGTCTTTTATAAAAATCTCCCCGGCAGATAATACCGACAAGCGACGGAGCGGTATCAACGACATGATGCCCTGCCTGTCTGGCAAACTCATACCCTTCGCCGCGGCTGCCGGTTGACGGATAGGAAAGCCCTCCCGTTGCAACTATTACCGCATTTGAATATACGTCGCCGTTCCCAACCGCTACTCCGGATACTTTGTCGCCATCAAAAATCAGAGATTTCGCTCGTTCGCGGATAAAAGTCACACCAAGTTTTTCCGCTTCGTAGATCAGGGTTTTTACAATATCATAAGATTTCCCGCTGGCGGGAAATACCCTGTCCCCTCTTTCCGTAACCAGATCGACCCCTCTCTCGGAAAAAAAGTCCATAATTTCGGCAGATGAGAATTCCGACAGACTGCTGTAGAGAAATTTACCTCCCCTCACGGCGTTTAGAATAATTTTTTGAACATTGCAGTTGTTGGTAAGGTTACACCTCCCTTTACCTGTCAGCAACAGCTTTTTCATATGAAAATCGTCATCGATAACGGCGGTCGAAAGTCCTCTTCTCTTTGCAAAAACCGCCGCCATCATACCGGAAGGACCGGCGCCGATTACAACAACATCATATTTATCAGGATTCATCTATAGATTCTTTCCCCCTGTTATAGACTTCATGTTCTTCCCACAACTCTTCAAGCTCCGAAAAGGTTTTGTTAAGCTCTTTCGGATGACGTATGCCTATTGCAAGGAGGAGGGCGTTTATCACCGACAGAGGCGAAACCAGTGAATCCACAAACGACATAATTTCACACTTTGAATAGAGTTTGTAATCCGATATCCGTGATATCGGGGAAAGCTCCGAATCGGTTATGGCAATCGCCTTCGCACCTCTTTTTTTTGCATACTCAAGCACCTTTACCGTTATGCTCGAATATCTGGGAAAACTGATGCCTATTATCACATCTCCTTCATCTATGGCGTGAATCTGCTCAAGTATTTCGCCGGAGGATGAACCCATTAGGAGTTTTACGTTTTTGAACATCATCGAAAGATAGTAGTTTAAAAACACCGCAAGCGCGGATGAACTCCTTGCACCGATAATGTAAATATGATTTGCCTTTGAAATTGATGCCACCGCATCCGAAAAATCTTCGCGGTTAACAAGCGACACGCTTTTATTAACACAATCGGCATCAAGTCTCATGACCTTTTTCACGACATCCCCTTCGCCGACCATCATGCTTCCCACACCTACTCTTTGAACGGAGGTGAGCTTTGATTTTACCGCATCATTGAGTTCCCTCAAAAAGTCGGGATATCCCTGAAACCCGAGCGCCGTGGCAAATCTCACAACCGTCGACTCGGAAACACCCGTCACCGAACCGAGCATGGATGCGTTCATATACGCGGCTTCGTCGTAGTGGTCCAAAATAAATTTCGCAATTTTCCTTTGCCCCTTTGAAAAAACAGGCATGCGGTTCGAAATTTCTTTTAAAATATCTTTCTCCACGGCACTAACCAAACACACATAAATTACATAATGATTATATATTTTTTGGTGTCCCGTTACAACATTTGATGTGTACGGCCCCCAAATCAGTCGAGAAGCGCTTTTACATCGGAAAAGCTGTGTTCGATTACATCGTCCGGGACTCTTTTTGTCATCAGGCTGACCAGCGGCACAATTATCAGAGAGGCAGCCATAGTGACGGCACCTGCCATCACCGATGAGGGGATTATCTTTAAAAACATATTGGCTGTCGTAAAACCGACGCCGAATATAAAGCTTGCCAGAACCGAAGAAGAAGTCGTTCTCTTCCAAAACAGACCATAGATAAAAGGCCCGATAAAGGATCCCGAAAGCGCGCCCCAGGAAATGCCCATAAACTGCGCAATAAAAGCAACCTTAAAACGATATTGGATTACCGCGAGGACAACCGAAATCACGACAAACACCACTACCAACCATCTTATCCATCTGAGTTGCCGCTTTTCACTCATATTCTTTATTATATTTCCCTTTACAAGATCCAGCGTCAATGTCGATGATGAAGTCAAAACAAGTGATGAAAGAGTGGACATTGATGCCGAGAGAACCAGCATGGCGACAAGTCCTATTAAGACATCCGATAAGCTCTCTATCATCGTGGGAACTATGCTGTCATATCCGTTCTTCAAATCGATATCGTACAGCCTCGCAAAGCCTCCCATAAAGTAGCTTCCCCCTGCGACAATTGTAGCAAATATCGTCGATATGACGGTTCCCGCCTTAATCGCCTTTTCATCCTTTATCGCATAAAACTTATGGACCATTTGAGGAAGGCCCCAGGTTCCGAGCGACGTGAGTATTATTACCGAAAACAGCGTAATCAAATCAGGGCCGAAAAAGGAAGCAAACACTCCGGGTTGCGTTGAGACGGCGGCGTCTTCCACCATCGCCAGTCTTCTGATCGCCTCGGTAAAACCTCCGTTTTTTGAAAGCACGGCGGCCACCGTTGCAATAATTCCCGCAATCATGATTATCCCCTGTATCAGGTCGTTCAGCGCGGTTGCAAGATATCCCCCCACGACGACATAGATTGCAGTCAATACAGCCATAAAGAGTATACATACCGTGTAGTCGACATCGAATGCGATTCCGAATATTCTGGACAGTCCGTTATAAAGCGATGCGGTGTAGGGTATGAGAAAAACGAATATTATGCCCGAGGCGGCAATTTTAATCACTTTCGAATTGAATCTCTTACCGAAAAAGTCGGGCATCGTCGAACTTTTAAGGGTCCTTGTCATTATCCGGGTTCTTCTGCCCAAAACAGCCCAGGCGAGAAAAGAGCCTAAAAGTGCATTTCCCAACCCGACCCAGGTCGACGAGATCCCGAATTTATAGCCGAACTGGCCCGCATACCCGACGAATATAACTGCGGAGAAATAGGACGTACCGTAAGCAAATGCGGACAGCCATGGGCCGACGGTATTGCCTCCCAAAACAAATCCCTCTACCCCCGATGTACTGCGTTTGCTGTAAAATCCGGCTCCGATACTTATGACAACAAACAATAAAACCATAGATAATTTAATGACCATTTTCCTACCTCTCCTGAAAATGTGAAATAAAAAAGCCCTCTTCGCAAAAAGAGGGCGAGCGATACGATTCCCGCGGTACCACCTCAATTCGGCTCGTTATATAAAAACGAACCCTTAAGAATGCCAACACATCCCGGTGCTGTAACGGGCACAACCGTGTTCCCCTACGACAGTGTTTCGAAGAACAGGCTCATGGGGTGTATTCATGTAAACAGCTCTGTCGGCTCTCACCGTCCGCCGACTCTCTAAAAAAGTCAATTTACACTACTTGATCCCATTCAACGCCTATAAGCGCTAATTGATTTTATGAATTATACACTCTCGAATCCGAAAAGTAAACATCTTTTAAAAAACCCGGAAAGCCTCGTAGGATTTATCACAATAATACCAGTTCGTACCTGCCGTTATCCTTAAATGCAAAACTGCCGGCTATTCCCTCGGTAACATAAACCGTCATATCATCGGTCACCGCTACAAAATCAAAGTCCTTCGTCTTTTCCCAATACTCCAGGGCTTTGTCTTTTCCCATGACAAAAAGGGCGGTGGACAACGCGTCCGCTTTTGTGGAGCTTTTGCATATTATCGTCATGGAAAGCAGACCCGATTTGGCGGGATATCCCGTAAAAGGATCGATAATATGATGATAGACCATTCCGTCCTTCTCAAAATACCTCATGTAACTGCCCGATGTCACGACGGATGTATCGGTCATCGATACAACCCCCAAATAATCGGCTGTGTCGACGGGATCCTGAATTCCCACTCTCCAGAGATTTCCTTCTTTGTTTTTTCCGATTACCGCAACATTTCCGCCAAGGGAGATGACAGCAGATTCCACACCGTTTTCCGATGCCGTTTCAACAAGTCTGTCCGCCAGATACCCTTTGGCTATTCCTCCGAAATCAATCTGTTGGCCTTCTTTAATTCTGACCGAATCATTATCAATATCCACGCAATTGTAATCTATCAACGGAACAAGAGAATCCATTTCCTCCTTTGACGGCAGACGATATTCCCCCGTGGTAAATCCCCAGCTTTTTAGAATCCTGTATGTCGTTATATCAAAATTACCCGATGTCATAGCGGAAAACTCGAGAGAAAGCTTCATCAGTTCCAAAGTGTCGGGCGAAACCATACTCCATTCACCGGCAGAATCGTTGATTTTCGAAACATCGCCTTCAGGGTCGGTTGCCGAGAAAAGTTTCTCAAGCCGGTAGATTTCTTTCTCACACTCATCCACCGCCGCTTTTGAGTTTTCGCCATACATCTTTATGTCCATCACGGTGTCCATGGCAAAAACGATTCTCGATGTTTCCGAAGCGTCTGAAGTTTTAGTGTCTTTCACCGTTTCCGTCATCTTTCGGCACCCCGGCATCAATATCAAAATCAATGCAAATACCGACAAAAACAGGATCCTCTTTATTGACATACAGTACCTCAACGGTGTATATATTAGCTCAAACCCATGCAAAAAGCAGTTTAACCGCATTCACGCCGAAACAATTTTTTTCGTATTTGTCCTCAAGGTTTGCCGTATTATACAAGCCCGAAAAGCAAATCTTAAAGGGAG
>JGI24710J26742_10005046_pt1 | contig 10579 bp, 6 predicted proteins | sample BioPla2DNA2_FD_26742 | JGI IMG/M metagenome (IMG submission 26742) | reverse complement strand
TGGAAGGTGTTCAACGTTTGAATTCTAAGTGTCTAACGTTTAGATGCAAAAGTGTTCAAGGTTTAGATTCTTTATGTTTGTCCTTTAGGTAATTTTCCACAGTTACAGTAAAAGGTGTTGATTCTGTTCATCAGTTAGAAGAAGTTGAGAAGCTTGCTGCAGACGGTGGCAAACAGCCCGATGTGTTTATCATTGTTAATGATTCATTAGGACGCGCCGTTAAAAATAACATTATTGCTCCTATAAATTTCATGAATGCAGATCAGGAAAAATATTTACCATCTGTTATAAACGGCTTTAAATTAAACAACAGTATATATGCTGCACCTCGTTCATATGAGTCTTTAATTGTTTACTATAATAAAGATATTTTACCTTACCCATTAGAAACTCTTGCCGATTATGAAAAACTAGGTGACAAATTAAAATCTGATAGTAAATATGGTCTGATTGGTAAGATTGACCAGTTCTACTTTGGTTACGGATTTTTAGCTGCACATGGAGGCTACGTATTCGGCACAGATGCAAGCGGTAACTTTAATCCAAATGATGTTGGCTTAAATAACTCAGGTGCAGTTGATGGTATCAATGAGTTAGCAGGATATGTAAAAAACTACATTCCAAAGGATGTTCCTTTTTCAGATGCAGGCTGGGGCAATGTAGAGAATTATTTCAAGCAGGGTAAGGCTGCAGCTATTATCAATGGCCCATGGGTATTAGGTGAGTATGCTGCATCTGGCGTTAACTATGGTTTAGCTCCACTTCCAAAATTATCAAACGGAAAGAGCATTCACCCATTCTTTGGTGCTAAAGGTTATGTAATTTCAAAGGTTTCAAAGAATAAGGATCTTGCTGAGAGATATCTTGCTTTTATCAACAGTCCTAAGTATGCATTACTTCGCTACGAGTCAATTGCAGAATTGCCTCCAATCAAGGAAGTGTTAAATAACCCTCTTATCACTAATGATGACTTTGCAAACGCTATTGCAAGTCAGGCAGAACAGGCTGATATCATGCCTTATATTCCTAAAATGGCAGCAGTATGGGGCCCTATGACAGAAGCACTTGCTACAATTATTCGTGATAACAAAGATGCAAAGGCAGCCTTAGATGAGGCTGTTGCGAAGATTCACGATAACTAACAGTTAAAATAAAAATCCTGCAGGAAAAATTCTTACTGGATTTTTTTATAAAAGAAAACCTCGTTTATAAAACGAGGTTTTTTAGTGCAATAAATCTTTAAATCTTCAGGTTAAAGATGATTTTTGCTACATCATCAAAAGTGTTTGCAAAGTAGTAGTTAACACCTTTGGTTACACTCTCTGGAAGTTCTTTTACATCGTCTTCATTAGCTTTAGGGCAGATGATATTCTTAATACCCATGCGCACAGCTGCGATAGTCTTTTCACGGATACCTCCAATTGCCAATACCTGCCCTGTAAGTGAGAGCTCACCTGTCATGGCAAAGCCTTTTTTAGGAGCCTTGTTCATTGCAAGTGAGAGCAGGCTTGACGCAAGAGTAATACCTGCTGATGGGCCATCCTTTGGTGTTGCGCCCTCAGGTACGTGAATATGGATAGTAGCCTTTTTAAAGAAGTCTTTCTTTTCCTTGCAGAACTTATCCATATGAGACTGAATGTAACTGTAGGCAATGTGAGCTGATTCTTTCATGACATCACCTAATGATCCTGTAAGCTCAAGACCTTTAGCGTCATTATCCACACATGATGACTCAATAGGAAGTGTTGCTCCACCTACAGATGTCCAGGCAAGACCTGTAATTACACCTACACCTTCTAAATGCTTTTCTTTCTTGAAAGGAGCACTTCCTAAATAGTCGTACAGGCTGTCGGCACTAACTGTTACAGACTTCTGACCTTCAACAATTTTTACAGCAGCCTTACGGATGATTTTATCAAGCGCTCTCTGAGTTGAACGCATACCGCTTTCACGAGCGTATTCTTCGATGATCTTCTTGAGAACAGTATCAGATATCTTTACCTGAGACTTCTTTAAATGACCTTCTTCAAGAGCTTTTGGAAGCAGATGATGTTTTGCAATATCAAGCTTTTCAGAGGATAGATATCCTGATAATCTTATAGGATCCATTCTATCTAACAGCGCTTCAGGTATGGTATCTGTGGTATTAGCTGTACAGATAAATAGACACTTTGACAAATCAATACGCTCATCAACATAATCGTCCATGAAGGTATTATTCTGCTCAGGATCAAGTGTCTCTAAAAGAGCTGATGCAGGATCGCCCTGATAGGATTTTGTTAGTTTATCAATCTCATCTAGCATGATAACAGGGTTCATAACCTCAGTCTGACGCAGTGCCTCGACAAACTTGCCTGGCATTGCACCTATGTAGGTCTTTCTGTGGCCTTTAATTACAGATTCATCGTTAACACCGCCTAATGACAGTCTGTAGAATGGTCTGTTAAGTGCTCTTGCAATTGATTTACCTATAGAGGTCTTACCAACACCTGGAGGGCCTACAAATAGTAAAATTGAGCCGTTTGCATTACCCTTTAAATTTGATAGTGCAAGAAACTCGATAATTCTGTCCTTTACATCCTTAAGTCCGTCATGATCTTCATCTAAGATGGTACGGGCTTTTTGAATATCAAGCTCTTCTTTTGCGCTCTTACCCCAAGGTATGGTGGTTAACACTTCAAGATAATTACGGGTTCCTGCATATTCAGGTGATGAAGGCTCAAGAGCATTAAGCTTTTTAATTTCCTTATCAAAGCGATTTTGCACAAGCTTTGGAGGATTAAGCTTCTTCATGCGGTTTATAAGCTCATCAGCTTCTGTATAGGCATCAGCACGATTGCCAAGCTCTTTTTGGATTTCTTTAATCTGTTCTTTTAGAACATATTCCTTCTGACGCTTGGTTAATCTGTCTGTAACTGATGATTTGATGCTTTCTTTTAACTTGGCAGCTTTAAGTTCTTTCTTTAAAAGAGTATTTGACTTCTTTAATCTTGTAACAAGATCATAGGTCTCAAGAATATCCTGCAATGCTTCNCTACCTGCTGTTGATACAGAGGCTGCGCAATCNGCGAGCATTGATGGATTNGTCTGATCAAAGCGCATCAGATACTGACGCATCTCATCAGAGTAAAGTGGGCTTATAGGTACTAACTGCTGTATTAAAGATAAAGTATCCATAGCTACAGCCTTTAGCTCTACCTCTTGAGGAGAATCCTCAGCTGGTGTAATGTCCTCAGGGTATTCTATAATTGCCTTATGAAATTTTGAGTAGGATATCCACTCCCTAATCTTTACTCGGCATAAACCCTCGCAGACGATTTGTATCTCACCTGGGATTGATTTTGCGTGCAGTACACGTACTAGAGTACCAGTAACAGGGAAGTCACGACCTAAAAGTCTGGTTTTGTTTTTAATCTTCTTCTCATCGATTGCAAAAACAGCAAGAGTCTTATCTTCAGTTTCTGCAATTTCTGATACTAACTTATCCCAATTGCCTTTAATCTGTAATGCAGTTATCTGGCTTGGCATTACAGGCTTGCCCATAACAGGTACTACAAAAGCCTTTTTAGGCTCAGGATCTGGAAGGGCAATGGAGTCATCGGTATTATCTTTGACGTCAGCACCAATGTTTTTTAGCTCTTCTTTAAGCTTATCAAGTTTATCTTTGATATTCTGCAGGTTCTTTTCGTCAGGATTGTTATCAAATTCATTATTATCAGTCATATATAACCTTATATTCTTTTTAATACTTCTATCTTTTAATATGGTGATTTAACACCTTATTTTCAAGCCTTCAGGCGTAAATTATCCTTAAGAAAATTTCAAGAAAATTCAATTATTCAGACTTGTGTGGAGCAAATAGCATAAATACAGTTTTCATCATAAACACTCCATTCAAAATGATAGAATGAAAGAACTACTGTTTTTTATCATTCAATGCTTTTACAGTTCAGTTTTTTCTCTGGAGATTTCTAATGGAAAAAGAGCTTATTGTTGAAAAACTCATTGCCATTCTTGCAAAGGATTTCAAAGCCCTATCCACTCAAGTAAACGAATTTTCAAAAGACTATTTTGCTCAGAGAGCACTTCTTCGAGGTCTTATGAATATGCACAATGCAAATACACCTCTTGATGCAGAGTACTTTTCTCTTCAGGATGAGCTCTTACAGCTTGAGCTAAAAGAAAAGAGACTTACTGATATATCATCACTTGAATCTAATTTAAAATATCCAAATCTTTATCTTTATAAAGGGGATATCACCTCATTAAAGGTAGATGCCATTGTAAATAACGCTAATGAATCCGTGTTAGGCTGTTTCCAGGCCGGACACAACTGTACTGACAACCGTATTCACTCAAATGCAGGGCTTCAACTTCGCTTTGAGTGCAAATCTGTAGTTGAGTCTTTAAAGGAGAGCGTAAAATCAGGATGCGTAATCACTACTCATGGTTATAACCTGCCTGCAGAATTCGTAATTCATGCTGTAGCACCAAAGATTGGCTTTGAGTTTTCAAAAGAGAACAGATTAGAGCTTGTTGAGTGCTATAAAAAGAGCCTTGCCATTGCAAGGTCAAACGGCGTGAAAACTCTTGCCTTTAGCTATATCTGTGAAGGTCAGTATGGCCTTGACTGCAATAAGAGCGCTCAGATTGCCATTGATACCATAAGTGAGGATTTAGAAAAGAACGCAAACGACATTAAAGTCATTCTTGTTGTGACAACTGACAGTCAGTTTAATGCTTATAAAAACTACCTAGAGCCTCATGAGCAGAAGAAAACTGATGATCTTCATCCTTTTTTTAATATAAATCTGTTTTAAATTAAGAAGTTAAATTTATAAAAATTACTATTTTGGTGAATTTATCATACTAATTGAATCATAAGGTTTGGTTACTATAATATCCACCCACTGAAGTTATTATTTGTATATATAAGGTTGGATATTAAGAATTTTGATATTAAAAATTTTGATTTGAAAAAGAACTATAAAGCTCTAATCGGCTTTGCCGTTGGTGGACTTGCTTGTCTTGTGGCGCTTTTCTTTATGTTCAGCACTCCTACAACTCCAAAAGAGCAGTTTAGAAAAGTACTTACTGAGTTTGCAACAAACGATAATTTTCTATCNNAAATAACTTCTACTNTCAAACTTACCAAAGAAAAAGATCTGATTGTAAGAGATCATTACAAAGCATTCTTCAGCCAGGAATACATTGATTACTTCATTGATGTTCTAGATGAGAAAGGTGTTTTTAATCAGAAGAAATTAGATCAGAAAAAAGCTTTAGGTATGTTCCTTACAGTTGCTAATGACATCAGTTTAAAAGGTATTAAACACATTAGCGACGATTACAAGTACTACCTCTTCCTTTATAACGTAAAAATGCATACATTTTTAGATGATGTTCGTTGTAAGAGTTACTTCGTAGGCGATCCACGCCTCTTTTATAAAGTGAATATGGACAAGGTTTTAAGCAAGGTATTCAATTGATTTACAGATGAAGATTTAAAAGGCTATCTTACCTCATTACGTGCATCAGCAAAGACTCAGATGATGGATAATCCAAAGCCAAGAGAATTAACCAAAGATGAAGTTGAAAATGCAACAGATTTATTAAATGATGCAGTTCAAAAATACATTGCAACAAAGCATGAATCTGAGCAAAAGCAGAACTTCAGTGGAGCCGATATAGCAAAGGCAAATCCATGAGCTGCATGTAAATTCCGTCGTACAACTTATGATACTGTATACAATATGGAAAACAAGATCGACAGAGCTCTTGTGATCAGCTATCTTTTAAATGATTAAAAGTTAAGTTAAAGAAGGATTAAAGGCTGCAGATGTGCAGCCTCTTTTATTGAGGCGGTTATGAAAGACTGTCTAAAAGGTTATGGTACTTTTCAATTACCATTTCTTTATCATCACCTTGCAGATCCTGATAATTGAAATAGACATCATCAAGTCTTCCTTTAAGTCCTGTAAATCGGTATAAAAGTAAAAAGCTGTCTTTTAAATCGTCAAATGGAAGATCAGAGTAGAAGCTGATATCCTTTTCAATTGCAGTGCAGCAAAGATACATTGCAGATGCCAGAACTCTTGGTTCTACCTGTTTACCGCTATGCCAGATCTTATGCTTTTCAGTTCCAAAATAATCACCATCAGGTAAAAAGAATGAGCCGTCTGTCAAATCAACATCTACAGATCGTTCACCCTCATGCTGATAGCGCTGTACCAGCTCTTCAGGTTCAACTGGTGGCTGACAGAGCATACGCCACGCAGGAGATAGTGCCTTGTATGAGAACTGCTCGTATTCTGCTTCATTGCAGATAGCTGTTAAGATTTTGCAGATATTAGTTGCAGCCTTGTCGTACTTCTCACCTTTTATCATTCCTACAAGTCCCTGCAAAAGAGGGAGTCTTGCTGGGGATAAATAGGCCATCAGATCAAAGTAGTCGTCACTTGCAAGGCGCAGCACCTTAATAGGAATATTTAGACCGTGCTCTTTTAGAGAGACATGCAGATTATGAAAGTTTAATGAGTAGAACTCATTTAGCTTTTCTTTTTTAATATCAGTCTCAGAGTTTACGGTGAATGTTTCCTCTTTTTTATCAAGGATCTTCAAAGAGGTAAGATACTCTAAAGTCTCCTTTACATTTTCAGGTGCGATTTTCAGGTTTCTTGCCAGAAGATACACATGATTTCTGGCATTAAAGCGCTGGTATTTATCTTTTGAATGCCAAAAGAGCATAACAGACAATACAATTGCTGCTGCATCGTTACTGACTTCTTTTCTGTTAAATACGCTAAGCTCTGAATAGTAGGGGATTCTTGTTAATCCTAAGGCTTCCATATAACTCTATCTTTAATTGAATTTGCCTTATGCTATCACAAAAGAGTGTTTTCATAAATTCAAAAAAAAGCGGAGTAACATTTGCTGCAACTCCGCATGTAGGTCTAATATTAGATTAAATTACATCTTGTGGCCCATCTCATAGGCTTCTTGTGGCCCATCTCATAGGCTTCCTCGTGAACGTCAGTTACTGCACGTCCTGATGGATAGTTCATCTGAGCAAACTTTGCATCCCATGCAATAGCAGTTTGAGTTGAACAAGCTACAGACTTACCATATGGTACAGTCTTTACAGCAGATGGTAACTTGAACAGATCTTCAAAGATTTCACGATATAAATATGCTTCTTTAGTTACAGGAGTATTTACAGGGAAGCAGTTTCACGCTCTGCAAACTGTCTGTCTGAAACCTTCTTTTGAGCATAGTCGCGTAGTGCATAAATCCATGAGTAACCAACACCACCAGAGAACTGTTCTTTCTGTCTTCATAGAATGTCATCTGGTAACATGCCTTCAAATGCTTCACGTAAAGGTTTCTTTTCGATAACCTTGCTAGGGAACATCTTAGCCTCAGGGGTAAAGTGCATAGCAATATCTAAGAATTTCTTATCAAGGAATGGACCACGACCTTCTACACCCCATGCCATTAGTGACTTGTTTGCACGCAGGCAGTCATATAAGTGTAACTGGTCAAGTTTTCTGATTAACTCCTCATGCATTTCTTTCGCGTTTGGAGCCTTGTTGAAGTACAGGTAACTGTCGAAGATCTCATCAGAGCCTTCTCCTGATAGAACCATCTTGATCCCCATAGCCTTGATTTAACGAGCCATCAGGTACATAGGAGTTGAAGCACGGATGGTGGTTACATCATATGTCTTGATATGATAGATAACATCACTTAGTGCATCTAAACCTTCCTGAACGGTATAGTGATCCCATGGTGAACAGTACCTAGGTAATCTGCAACCACTCAAGCCTTCTTCAAATCATGAGCACCTTCAAGACCGATAGCAAATGAGTGAAGGCGTGGGAACCATGCCTTTGACTTGCCATCATCTTCAGCACGCTTTTCTGAATATAATTTAGCGATAGCTAAAATTACTGATGAATCAAGACCACCTGATAAAAGCACACCGTATGGAACGTCCCACATCAGCTGACGGCAAACTGCATCCATAAGACCGTCTTTTTGTACCTTAACATTGGTGGTGTCGTTCTTAACGTTATCGTATTCTAAACAGTCGCGGGTATAGTACTGTTAAAAGAGTAGTCACCATCCTTTGAGTAAATTTAATGACGTGGAGGGAATTCCTTTACACTGTCACATACCTTTACTAAAGCTTTCATTTCAGATGCTACATAGAATCTGCCTTCGCTGTCGGTACCGACATACATTGGGTTAATACCCATGTGGTCACGAGCTGCAAAAATGGTGTTGTCCTGTGCATCATAAATTACGAATGCAAAGTCACCTACTAATCTGTCAACGAAATTCTTGCCTGTACGCTAGAACTCTTCGTATAAAGGTAGAATTACCTCACAGTCAGAGCCGGTCTTGAAATCATAATTTACGGTTAATTATTCACGTAACTGTTTGTGATTATAGATTTGCCATTACAGCAAGGATGTGAGTCTTATTTTCGTTATATGATAGCTGAGCACCATTCTGTGGATCAACAATTGATAAACGCTCATGAACAATGATTGCGCTTTTATCCTGATAAATACCTTCTCAATCAGGGCTACGTTGCAGTTGTAATCTTGAATTTTCAAGAGCAGTCTGTCTTAATGCTGGGGGTTGCTCTTTAATGTCAAAAATACCAAATATAGAACACATAACAGCTCCTTTGATGCTGTATTAAAAACTTAATAGCACGCCCTATAGCGATGCTGTGAATGTGATGTTATCACAAGCTAACCCTATAAAAGTGCAAATGCACTCTTTATGATAGCGTTTTTAGTTTTATTAAAAAACTTTTAGTGAACTTAAGCTTAAATATGTGATAAAGTGGTTATATATCAATAAATTAACAAAAACAGTGCATATGCACAAAAAAGATGCGAAACTAAAAATGTTAGTTAAAATAATGCTGATAAAATTTTGCGGTTGGCCTGTTATAAAAGTGGGATCTAGCATAAAATATTAAACCGTAGAAATGAGGAATAAAAATCATGCATTATCATGATAAAAATATCAAAGGGAAAAACCATGCCTAGTTTTGAAATGAATTATGCTTTCTTAATTGTTGGACTGCTTCTCACCTTTGCTATTTTAGCCTCCAGATTATCTGCATTCTTTGGTACCCCATTACTTCTACTGTTCCTTGCTATCGGTATGTTAACCGGTGAAGACGGTATCATTCTTCATATCCACTATACCGATTACAACAGTGCATTTTTTATTGCCAATCTGATGCTTGCCATCATTCTTTTAGACGGTGGTTTGAGAACTAATTTCCAGACGATGAAGAACGTGGCAAAAGAATCCGTTCTTCTTGCATCTGTAGGTGTGATTTTAACATCCGGTATTACAGGTTTAATCTCATATGCGCTTTTAGATACATCTTTAGTGCAGTCACTGCTTTTAGGCTGTATTGTAGGTTCAACTGACGCTGCTGCCGTATTCTCACTGTTAGGTAAGGATTCTAATGTAAGTTTAAAGGCTAATGTATCTAATACATTGCAGATTGAGTCAGCAACTAACGATCCTATGGCCATTATGCTTACCACCATCATGATTTCACTAGCTGCATCTAAGGTAGCAACCTTTACTGATGCAATTCTAATGCTGGTAAAGCAGTGCGGTTTTGGTATTCTTTTAGGCGTATGTTTTGGCTTTTTCACAAGATTTATTGTAAGTCTTATCTCACTAGGTGTAGGTCTGTACAGTATCCTAGTAATAGGTCTTGGTTTAATTGGCTTTGCACTTACAGATTATGCTGGCGGCTCAGGATTTTTAGCAATCTTTATTATCGGCATGTGTGTAGGTAATCAGAAGACAAGGTCTGTAAGCTATATTCTCCCTGTATCAGATGGCTTTACCTGGCTTGCACAGATCACCTTGTTCCTGCTCTTAGGTCTTCTTGTGACTCCACATGAAATGATAAATTACTGGTATCAGGGTATCGTTGTTGCCATTGTCATTACTGTAATTGCCCGTCCTTTTGCCGTATTCCTCTGCGTAAAGCCATTTTTTAAAGCCTATAGCAATAAGGATTTAATCTTTATGTCCTGGGTGGGACTTCGCGGCTCTGTACCTATTGTACTTGCCATCTATCCTGTATTTGCAAAGTTAGACCAGCCTCAGCTTTACTTTAATGTGGCTTTCGTGGTGGTTATAGCATCATTACTGTTCCAGGGCTCACTTGTGATGCCTTTATCAAAGCTTTTAAAGGTATACACTCCATCTGTTGCCACACCTATTACCAAATCAGATGTCGGTATTATGCTCTCTAATGACTATGAGCTTTTAAACTACCGCATTAAAGATGAGAGCTTTGACGGTGCTCCACTGCGCTCAATCTCATTCCCTAAAGGCACCACCATTGCAGCTCTCTTTAGAGAAGGTAAACTAATCAAGACTCATGGTGATACCAAGCTACGTAATGGAGATATTATCTCTATTATCTGTAGAGATGCTGATGAGACACTTTTAAGTGCCATCTTCTCGCACAAGCTCAAAGAGAAGATCCAAAATCAGTATCATGGAGATAAGATTTACTCAGCTTCAA
>JGI24710J26742_10005042_pt1 | contig 10586 bp, 3 predicted proteins | sample BioPla2DNA2_FD_26742 | JGI IMG/M metagenome (IMG submission 26742) | reverse complement strand
GTCTTCACAGAATTGGTTGAGCGCAGCAGAAGTAACAAGGAGCGTTCTCACCCGCCCGTTCAAGTTCTCTACACTGTAAACCAAATGGCGAGCCCTTTCTAGACGTAAATACACATCTGGTTTTCTTTGCTATCATCGTCGGATATTTGAATTGGAAACAATGGTTGAATGTCCGCCTATTTTCCTTTGACATATAAGGAGATCCGCTCACAAACCTGCTTCTATTTTTTAACATCGGAAAAGTCTGAAAGTATTAACTTTTGTATTCAATCGCTACGCTCGTTTTGAAGGATGTTTTCCAACTGTTTCGAACATTAATAATAGAAAATCCGCTCTGGACCCTGTTTTATTTCTTTGTTAGAATAACGAGCCCGTTTCGTATGGTATTTCGCTTGCACAAAGCGTTATTTACGTGTGTGTTAATTAAAAAGGCAACCCCTTGGCGACTAAAGTTTCGTACATTCGTTTAGCATTAGCTATTGCAGTTTCTCTCCTAGGGACTGCTTACAATGCCTTTGCACAAACGTCTATCGCGTCCGATTCTTTGACGGCTGATCGAACTTCGTCTTCTTTTCAAGAAGTCGAAAACAATGTTTTTCGCCCCGGTTTAATTCGTGTTGATTTCTCTATCACATCGCAAATTCCCACTAATTGGGAAGGCGAACTGAGGTTGTCACGTGGGGAATTTGCCAATCCCGTTCCCTTAGGCGCTAACGCAAGTAGTCCTACCGACTTTCTCTTTTCTGATTCAACCAAAAGCTGTCTTGCCATATACACGCGTTCTGCATCAACTTTCTGTGGAGTTGAGGTAACTATCTTTGCCCCACGAGACGCGCGTCTCGAGATTAGGTTAAGAGACCGCCTACAAAATAAAATCCTTGCTAAAACGGTATTTATAGACCGCTTGATTGATTCCGCTATTCGAATTCCATTTGACGAACTCGGTAATGGCGTCGAGATTGTTCGAGCGCCTGCCGATGAATTACCCCTTAAAATGGAAGCGCTGCAAGGCTCCAATAAAAACATTCCCTTTGAAACGTCAATTTTTCACCCTGGCGATCAGGTCCGTATCACAACGCTTCCGCGTTCGTCTTCAACTAAGCTGCCTGATCAGTTAGTTCTGACTATAAACGTCAGAAGCAAGGATTCGCAAGAAGCGTTTTATACTGAAAGCCGTGAACTATCGCTCACTGAACTCCAACACCTAGAAACCTTTATTAGCGACGTCTCCGCTTTTCCCAAAGCATATGAGTTTTTGTTTTCTGCTCCTACAACGTCAGGAGTATTTGAGGCTACTTTAGAACTGTCAAGTAAAATTACGCCAACTCCCAAATCAACATTTGCTCTTTCTCCCGTCAAACGACGTCAAGAAGCAACTGTTTTTGCTAAAAGGACAGTTCAAGGCTTAGTCGTTTCCTCAGCAAACGATGAGAACGTTCCATCTGAAAAAATGAGCGTCTCAATCGAAGATTTACGCGAAGAATCGCTAGCAGCAATTGATCCAACCAATTCAGCCTGGTATAAAATTTTTTCCAAGCGTTCCATAATCCCTTTCTATTATCCAAACGTAAAGGGCGTTAAAAGCTCTGGCGACTTTAGTTCTACGTCAATAAAAGGTTTGGAAAGCAATGAAGAAATCGACGTCAGGCTCTCGCCCGTTGCTCAACGAACTTTTGAAACTGAATCACCCGAAGCTCAGTCCTTTTCCATCGACTCGTCGCCAGACACTTCCCGACTCATACTTGGTCAGACGTTAGGCATTAAAAACACAAACGAGAACATTATAGGGAAAAATCTACTTGGACTCGTCCCTAACCTTAATGGCAAATCAGAAAACGACAATGCCCTGTCTGCAGAAGTACAGTTGTACTTTCTCCAACGTTGGGAAAAAGATCGTTTTCAAAGTTTTGTTCGCAACTTAGATCAAAATCGCTGGGGAGTTATTGCAAATTTATGGGAAAAACCTCTAAGCAGCGGTTCTTCTCGTCCGTTCAATGAAGAGGAACTACTCCAATTTGCAACGGCACAGTCTCGTTTTCTTAGACTTGCCCCCAATGTTAGCGGACCTGTTAATAACGGTCTTATGCAAAGCAATACAATCTCTTGGGAAGCATATCCTATTCCAATAACTACTCCAGGAGCCCCTCACATCTTGGAAATTGAGTATCCTGTAAATTTCCCTCAGAAACTCGGCGTCAGCATTATTGAACCTGGTCCGTCTGGCGGGATTTTTCCATCGTCCTTTGACACGGGCTTTATCACGTCTGTTGATAGTTTATCGGACCGAGGTTCCAACGAGATTGCTCGCTTTACAACTTTATTTTGGCCGCAAACCTCGACTCCAATCATACTGATGAGCAACTGCTCTTCAGAAACGCCCGCTGCGTACGGTCAAATAAGAATTTACAGAGCAGGTTCGATAGAGAAGACCAAAGATTCCTCAAAGCTTGGCAGGACCTTTGGACTTGCATTTACTAGCCCTGATATCTGTCGTCAGTTCTCCGCTTCAAAAAAAGCCTCTGCTTTTGGATTGACGGGCTCCGAAGATTGGAATTCTTTTGAAGAATCAATTTCGCGAATATTGTATTACATGACGGCCACAAGCGTCGACGCCACTGTCATGACCTTTGTTTCAAACGGTTCCGCCTTGTATCCAAGTCAACGTCTGAATCCTTCTCCCAAATATGATGGCGGGATATTTTTGCCAACTGGCGGCGATCCGATTCGGAAAGACGTTTTATCGGCAGCCCTCGCGATGTTTGCGGAACATCACAAGCGCCTCACGCCGCTTGTCAATTTTAATGCGCCCCTCCCGATGCTCGAAATGAAATTAAACGCTATTCGTTTTCATTCTGTTTCAGCAGAAACTCAAGCGTCATTAGAAGGTATCGAATGGATAGGAGCGGACGGGCGGAAATTAATTGACTCTCGTTTAGCAGAGGACGGTTCAGGTCCATATTACAACATTCTTCACCCGGAAGTTGAAAAAGAAGTTCTTAACATTATTAAAGAGCTTGTTACAACTTGCTCTCCATACGATAGTTTTGATGGATTCGCATTAGACGTCGGAGCTTATGGATGGTTAGCTCTCCCAGACGACGTTTATTATGGTATGGACGACGAAACAATCGCAAGATTTGTTCGGGAAACGAATCTCCAAGAGGTTCTGTCAAGCAGAGGCAATCGCAGGGTTCAAGAGTTACTTCTTGCAAAAGGCGTCGAACGTTATCGTTCGCGTGCTGAATTCATTCGTGACGTTTGTCTCAACGAATGGATTGAATGGCGAATTGACGCTCTCTATCGCTTCTATCGTCAAGTTAGGTTGATCATTGCAGATTCACGCCCCGATGTTAGGCTCTACTTAGTAGCAACTAACGCCCTTGACGGTCCAATTAGCAGATCAATGCTTTATCCTTCGCTTACCAACGGCAAGAGACTGCGTGAGGCTCTGCGTTTAGTCGGTTTGGATCCTGTTCGTTTTTCATCGGAATCCAGAAAAAAGACGACGTCTGTCGTGGAACAAGTTGGTTACATAACCAGCGATCCCTCTTGGACCAAATATGATAGTTCTATAACGCTTCTTCGACCTGAACTCGTGGCGTCGACAGCGCCGTTTGTTAAAACTGCGTTGTTGGATGATTTAAATGATCCAGATGCAATTTCTTTGTTCACTAGCACACAATCGCACCCGGGAACATTTTTCTACCACAAACCAGAAAAAAGACCTCTCTATGATTTTAGCGAGGTATCTCCAATTCGTCCTGCTGTCGTAGAGCTTCAGACTCAAGCGCTTCCATCTGGGTACGAGAACCGTCGCCGATTTGCTCGAACTCTTGCTATTGAAGATTCATTGTGTTTCTTTGACGGAGGTGATTTTGTACCAGTTGGTCAAGAAAAAACTTTACAGGACTGGATCAATGTCTTTAAAAGTCTTCCCAATGTTCAATTTAAAACTTGGACGCCAAAATCTGACATAAACAGTATTCCAAACGAAAAAAAGACGAATTCAAGCGCTTCCTCCGAAGAACAAACAATTCAGCCCCTCGTCGTCCGTTATTACCGAACAGAAAAAGAAACTTGGGTCTACTTGCTTAACGCAGCGCCATTTCATCTGGGCGTCAGACTATCCTTCAATAAAAATTCCAGCATTCCTTTTGAGGTTTTTGCAAGTCCTAAATATGAAACTCCGAAAGCGTATGGCAATTCCCTAGATTGGAGTTTTACAGCGACCCCGTATGATTTAGTCGCCATACGAATTGATGACGTCAAGACTTCTATCGATTCAATTGACGTCTCTCGTCCGCTTGAAATATGCGGACCTGAAGGAAGGTTGAATGCGGCTGTTCAAGATTTTGTCGAACGCCTCCTAATTGCTCGAACAGGAGTTGTTATACCTTTACGCAATGGAGATTTTGAGGAGACGCTTTCCCCCAATAATTCAGGTTTTGACGATGAGAAACTCGTAAATTCTGATAAGTTTGAACACGAAACCTTTTCGAATGAAAAGAAATTAGATCGTTCGAATCTGTTTAAGCTTGAAACTCCGAAACTAAATCCGTTCAAAAGAACGAACGACGCCGCTCAACCCAAAGAAAAGCTTACACAGACCAGCGCCTATACAGAACCGGATCTTAACTCAGCCTCTATCCCAGGATGGCGAGCTTTTGGTCCTAGCGACGTTGAGGTATATCTGGATAAAGAAATAGCGCATAACGGTCAAAACAGTCTATGTATATCCTCTAAAGGAAACATAGGGGGAGTAATCTGTCAACCCTTTATACCTCCAACGACAGGCCGACTTTGCGTGCAAATCTGTTTTGGTGTTCCTACAGAAGTTTCAGAATTGCCATTAAACGTTTGCCTTGTTGGTCGACATAATGAAAAACCTTTTAGCAGGCGTATCCATGTTGGCGCCGCTGTCTTAAAACGTTCTCAAAACCTAAATCAAAAAGACGCAGAAAATGGAATTGTTTGGTTGCGAGACGTCGTTCTTTTTGACCGTCTGCCCCTCTGTGATCTAGAGGACTTGTCTCTTCGATTTGAACTTTGCGGCAACGGTACGGTCTGGCTTGACCAAATTCGATTGTACAAGTTAGCATTTACGGACTCCGAACAAAATGAGTTGATGAAAATCATCAACACCGCCGAATTTCGTGTCGCCAAAACCAGGCCTTTAGACGTGTTAATAATGTTGGACAGCTATTGGGCTAAAATGTTAAAAGAACAAATTCCAGACGACTCAAATCTGTTAGCAACTCGCCCTAAACGTCCAGTCGCAACTGCGGCTTCGACAGAAAATGAAAATAACACAAATGAAAAGAGCGGTTTCAGTAAAAGACTAGGCAAGCTAAAATTTTGGTAGAATCAGTCATCACTGCAAAGCAACCCTAAGAAAATCTCAAAAGAGACTACTTATGTGCGTTTTTTAAACAAAGATATGGCAAGCAACGCAGATTCAAAAAACAATGTGATAATGAGATGCGTTGGTTATCACAATTCTCGTGTCTGTAAGCAAGCACGTTTTTAATCTTCATGCGTTCTTTCATGCCATTGGATAAGCGAGAGCCAAATCTCCTGAATAGAGCTCCGCGCCGTATCGTGAATCAACAGTAAGGGTTTTCGCAAGGAATCCAATCTCTCCTGTTGAGGCAAAATACTCCTTAAAACTATCCCTTAACATTCGTTCGAGTACTGGAGCCCCGTATCTTGGCGTATGTCCTGAAAGCATCACAAAACAAAACTCGCCTATTAGCAGTTTTACTATATTGTCTAACAACGGTTGAAGGTCTCTCGACAGCCTCCAAACCTCGCCTCGCGCGCCATGTCCATAACTCGGCGGATCAAGAATGACGCCGTCATAAAAACTTTCTCTTTTGAGTTCGCGTTTAACAAATTTTACAGCGTCGTCGACTATCCAACGAACTGACGCCATAGCTGCATTTTTATCTGTATTGTCAAAAGAAAGAGCTGCATTTCGCTTTGCTTGGGCAATCACGTTGCGAGCAGCGTCAAGATGGGTGGTATGAGCGCCAGCCGCTATTGCCGCAAGGGCGCTGCCGCCAGTATAACCAAATAAATTCAAAATACGAAGCGGACGTCGTAATTTCTCCTGACCACGCTTACATAACTCGTATATGCGATCCCAATTTTCTGCCTGCTCGGGGAAAACGCCAATATGTCCAAACGGAGACCCCTTCAATTCGAATGTAAACTTGTCGCCATACCAGAGAAGCCAAGGCCGACTGGAGATTTGCTCTGCATTTTGATCTTGAGAAAGAACTGAATCATCTTCAATACTGAAATACCGTTCTCCAAGCTCCGTTAGTGGACGCCATCTTCCTCTAAAACCGAGAGCATTTGATTGCCCTTTGCCGTCGTTCGCCCCCTTTTTGTTACTCTTTACCTCAAATCTAGCGTCGGCTTCGAGCCAAACCTTGCGATTCTTTTTTTGAACGGCATTTGCACTAGGACAGGGACGATCTAAAACTAATGCTCCAAAACGCTCTAACCGCCTCCCATTTCCAAAATCAATTAGGGAATATTGATCTTCAGAAAACATTGAATACCTCTCGTCATCTCTGGCTCTACGACGGCAATAAACTTCGCTTTATTCTAAACAATTCCCTTTTATTTAAAACTAGGGTACAAAAAACGTATATATGAGAAAGAACGGTTCAAGTCCAAAAGTAAAAAACGAAAGAAAAATAAAAAAAGGACTTGTCATAATATGAATTGGCATTAGAATGCAGAGACCGCGTTCGGGGCATGGCGCAGTCTGGTTTAGCGCGTTTGACTGGGGGTCAAAAGGTCGCTGGTTCGAATCCAGTTGCCCCGACTAGAACCTCGTTTTTGACGAGGTTTTTTTATGCCTTCTCTTCTCAATCGCCTTATAATTGTGCGTTCTACTTGAACAGCATATCTCACCTTTCTTTTTCCATTTGTTTGTTTTTTACATACGCGCTTTTTAACAACGACTGTAAGACTTTTGAATTAAACTCCTCACAAGTTCTAAAACGCAGATAAAGCGCGTCAATGCCTAATTCGTTTTGCTCTATCTCGGGCTGAAAACCTATTCCTGTTACTTGCTTGGAAGTTATTTCGCCCTGAGGGAAATTAATCTGGACACACAAAAAATCACTATTTTTAGTATATATCTTACCTAATGGAATCTTTCCGCTTTTAATATAAAATGAAACGGCTATTTTGTTCGTCCAGACAAGCTCTATGTCTTTGGTTAGTCGTTCGACAATACCAATTGTTTTCTCAAGAAGCTCCAAAGGCCAAAGCGCTTTATTAGTACTGCCATAAAATCCAGCAGCAGAAGTGTGCCAAGCACGTCCTTGAGTTTTCCATGGAGTCAAATCGACGTCTAACTCCTTTGGCCGCTCTATAACGTCAGCATATCGTTCAACGGCGAGTTCAAGGAAATCCCAAAACTCTGGTCTATCAATTTCAGAAAATGAAAAAACCTTTAATTCAATCTCTTGCCATATGCCAACGACGTCAACTTTGACTCTTGGCAACGTTCCATAAAGAGGAATCTCTTCCATATCCTTGAGAGGCTTTAATGCTAACTTACGAGTTAACGCACCCCTTTCAAAGGTATTTTTTGCTGTTCTGAACTTTAATCGAAGCAACCACTCTTCATCAGTAATAGCACGCATAAACCACGCGTTCGGTTTTTCCTCAGAACGTATTTCAACGCAAGTTCTATTCTTCCAGTCTGTTTCTGCAAATAGCGATTTTTCTTCGAGCCGGTCGACAATCACGCTCAGAACCCGCCCTTCCCACTTACAAGGAAGTCCACTACGGGTCGTTCGGAATTCCGTGTGCCAACGCCTTCCATCAATTTCCCACGGCGGCTCAGAAACCTCCTGCGCAGAAATGTCAACCAAATCCTCGTCTTCTAGGGTTCCAATATTTTTCAGCTCTTCCCAATATTTTTTTGGATCCAAGACAGGACGCTCTTCAAAACAACCATTGCTGAAGATGGGAATTAACGCCTCGCCCGTATACGTTCTAGGCAAAGTTCTTTGCTTCTCAGACGTTTTTCTCCAACGAACAGCATAATCAATCAATTGTTCCGGCGTTCCAGCAAATACCAAACGACCCCCCTCAAGTCCGGCCTCTGGACCGATTTCTACCAACCAATCTGCATTTTTTACCACATCTAAATTATGTTCAACTACTACGACCGTGTTGCCTAAGTCAACTAGCCGATGTAAGACGTCCAGTAATTTTCGAACGTCTTCAAAATGTAAGCCAGTTGTTGGTTCGTCAAGAATGTAAAGCGTACGTCCAGAGTCTATCTGCGACAATTCTGTTGCTAGCTTAATGCGTTGAGCTTCCCCGCCAGATAGAGTTGTGGCCGGTTGTCCGAGAGGGAGATAATCAAGTCCGACGTCACAAAGCGTTTGAAGAATTTGTACTATTGGCGGAAAACGCGCGAAGAATTCTAGAGCTTCGCCGCATGTCGTTTCTAAAACGTCGGCAATAGATTTGCCACGGTATTTCACTTGCAACGTGTCCGAATCGTAACGTTTTCCTCCACAAGCGTCGCATGTGATTAAGACGTCAGCTAGAAAGTGCATTTCCACTTTCAGCATACCGGCGCCTTCACACTTTTCACATCGTCCCCCTGGCACGTTAAAACTAAAACGTCTAGGAGAGTATCCGCGTAATTTTGCTTCAGGAACTCGAGCAAATAGTTGGCGTATGAGATCGAAAGCTCCCGTATAAGTTGCCGCATTAGAGGTAGGCGTCTGACCTATTGGCGCCTGGTCAACTTTTACCACCTTATTAATTCTTTCTAGTCCAACAATGGCGTCGCAAGCGCCGCACGGAACCTGAGAGCGATTTAAAGAGCGCGCTAAGTATCTGTATAAAACGTCTTCAACAAGCGAACTCTTGCCGCTTCCGCTTACGCCTGTTACCACGGTAAAAGCAGAAAGGGGCAAAGGAACGTCTATCGATTTCAAATTATGTTCACGAGCTCCTTGAACTACTAACCATCCCGGCTTCCAAAAAGGCAACTCGCCGATAGATTCAGAATCTTCGTTCTGAGCATTTATCTTCTGTTCTTGAATTCGCGCTTGCCTATTTCTTTCATTATCAGCTATTGTAACGCTAGTTAAATTTAAATTTGCGGTTGTGTTCTCATCGACAGTTTGTGTTGTCGAAGTCTCTAGCTCAAAAATATCCTCGGCTGATTTAATTGCGGCGTCTGGCGAAACACGTTTCTTCTTAGTTACTCGCTTTTGTGTTGCTGTCTTCTCGTCAAACTCTAGTTTTGCTGCAACTTTTTTTCGTCTTTTCAGTCCCTTAGTTTCTACACGACTAGAATCTTGTCGAGAACAGCTATCATCTTCAGAACTCTTTACATTCAGAGTCTTGACGGAAGGTCTCGAAGCAGTTTTTTTCGTAGTTTTTTCAGTCTTAACCGTCGCCTGTTTGGTCGTCTTAGGATTCTTTGCTGGTTTCGCTTCATCAAGTAGTGAATGGCGCTTCACATTCGTCTCAGGCGCCGATTTCTTTGCCCTCTTTGCCCTTTTAGGAGAAATCCTATCACTATTGACGGAAACAGAGGCGTCTTTTACTTCTAATTCGACTAACGAGCTAGATTCGTTGTTAGATCCGGATTTAGTTTTTTTTGACTTGGTCGTTTTTTTAACCCCGCGTTTGACTTCATCAATCCCCTCGTTAGCTTTTTCTTTAGAAATAGCGGCGTCCAGTAAAGTTTCAGAAGTTGTAGCTGGCTTCTTAACGCGCTTTTTCATAAATTATTCCTTACCAATCATGTGATATTTCTATCGTTACTTTTCAACATCTCCGTATAGAAGGCTCTCGGTTATCTTAACTATGCGCTAAACCTTACCCCCAGAGCCACGCTGGCGAGATAATTTATAAGATGAAGTCCGCAATCATACTACTATTCTTCGATTAATAGGAATTGGTATCGATTTTTCACCTGAAATGTAAGGACCGGTAACAGATTTACTGCTCTGCTTTATCTCTTCAGGGGTTCCGGAAGCAACGACTAATCCGCCTTGTGCTCCTGCATGCGGACCAAAATCAATGATGTTGTCGGCGCTTTCAATAACGTCTTTATCATGTTCAACAATTAAAAGGGTGTTGCCTAAATCTCGCAATTTTTTCATTGCGGCAATAAGACGCTTGTTATCCCGACAATGAAGTCCAATGGTGGGCTCGTCCAAAACATACAAGACGCCTACCAAACCACTTCCTATTTGCGCAGCTAAACGAATACGCTGCGCCTCGCCGCCGGAAAGTGACGGCGCAGGACGCGAGAGGGTTAAATAATCTAAGCCGACGTCGAGCAGAAAATGCAAACGCACAATAATTTCATCTATCAAGTCGGATGCTATCTCTTTCTCGATCTGACTTAGCGACAATTGCTCAAAAAAGACAACTAATTCTCGTAAGGGGGTCCGACAGATTTGATCCAACGTCAAATCATGAAAACGAACTGCTGAGACGTCGTCACGAAGACGACTACCTAAACAAACTGAACACACTTGCTCTTCTACCTGATACTCGAGACGCCGTCGATAGTAAGGCGCGCCTCT
>JGI24710J26742_10005031_pt1 | contig 10615 bp, 7 predicted proteins | sample BioPla2DNA2_FD_26742 | JGI IMG/M metagenome (IMG submission 26742) | reverse complement strand
CAAGGATGAGGTGAAAAAGGAAAAAAAAGAATAATTTTGTAACAAGGCTAATAGAGGATTTAGACTAGAGACACACTAAATGTAACACTACCTATTTAATTTAATTTACCAAGCTAATATATTAAATTATTGAATTATTTAATGGCTAAATGTTAAACTTACAGGTTGATTCATTAAATTAACCCGTCAGCCTGAGGTCAAGCCAGCGAACAATAAACCCTGTATATTCTCGTGAATATTCTAAGCGTGGTTCTCTTTAAACGTGTTCCCTTTTAAGTAGGGTCACCTTACGGTTTCAGCTTCTCTTACCCCTTTTGTACGTGCGCGTTCCGAACCAGCCCACCACGACAAAACATATGAGGGGCAGGACAAACGAGGCGTTCACCGCCGGGAAGTGTTTTCCAATGGTTCCCAGGTCGATGATAGAGGCTTGGAGTGGGGGTAGTACCGACCCTCCCAGGATGGCCATGATCAGTCCCGCCGCACCAAACTTGGCATCCTCGCCCATCCCTTTCAGGGCTATGCCGTAGATGGTGGGGAACATGAGCGACATGCAGGCCGACACCGCGACCAGGCAGTAGACCCCCCACACGTTTTGGAAGAGGATCGCACCCACCGTCAAGAGACCCGCCCCGATGGCGAACGTGCGCAACATTTTGCCGGGGTTAAAGAACTTCATCAGGTAGGTAGCGATAAAGCGGCTTGTGCAGAAGAGTATCATCGCCAAGATGTTGTATCTCTGGGAGAGCACTTCGGCCGCCTGCTCCTCCATCCCCCCGGCCATGAAGACACGGGTACCGTACTGTATGATAAAGGTCCAGCACATGATCTGCGCGCCCACGTAGAAGAACTGCGCGATCACCCCTTGGCGGTAATTGGGAATGGAGAATATGCGCTTTATCGTGGCCCAGAAGTCCAACGTTTTATCCTTGTCCGCGTGCTTGGGCATCTTGGTAATCAGGATGATCAGGAACATCAACAGTACCACGAGGCCGATAGCCAGGTAGGGCGAGATAAGGATCGACAGGTCGGACTGCTTCATCGCCTCGAACTCCGAATCGGAGAGCAAGGCCCGTTCAGCGGTACTCATCGGGTTCAGGCGGGCCTGGATATAGTTCATGGCGACGAACATACCCAACAGCGAGCCGATGGGGTTAAACGCTTGTGCCAGGTTGAGCCTGCGCGTCGCGTTCTCCTCAGGTCCCATGGTCAATATGTAGGGATTGGCGCTGGTTTCGAGGAACGAGAGGCCGCAGGTGAGGATGAAGTAAGCCACGAGAAACGGGTAGTAGTTGCCCGTCATCTTCGCCGGGAAGAAGAGGAATGCCCCCGTGGCGTAGAGCGCCAGCCCCAGCAGGATACCCGATTTGTAGGAGAATTTCTTGATGAAGATCGCGGCGGGGAACGCCATGGCGAAGTAGCCCCCGTAAAAGGCCAACTGCACCAGCGCCCCTTGCGTAACGTTCATCCGGAAGATCTTCGAGAACGCCTTCACCATGGGGTTGGTAATATCGTTGGCAAAGCCCCATAAGGCGAAACAGGCGGTGATAATGATAAACGGCACCAGGTAGTTAACGCCGTTATGCTTCAGTAGCGGAAGTTTTGTATTATTCATTAGTGTAGGAATTAACCAAGTGGCGGGATGGCGCTAATAGCCATCCCGCCACCGCGTTGGTGTCTGTCAGTTACTTGTAGATGGGTCCGAAATTTTTGCAAGCCCGGAAGTCGGCCCCCTCCTTGTCCATGCCGAATGAGCCCCATGCTTTCGGCCGGAAGGGTTCTCCCTCCACGTTGTGCATGCAGACCGGGATGCGCAGCATCGAGGCGAGCGTGATGAGGTCCGCCCCGATATGGCCGTAGCTGATAGCCCCGTGGTTGGCTCCCCACTCGTTCATCACCGAGTAGACATCCTTAAAGGGGGGCGTATCGTTCAACCGGGGTACAAACCAGGTGGTAGGCCAGGTCTTATCGGTCCGTTCGTGAAGTATCTTGTGAATTTCGGGGTCGATATCCACGGTCCACCCTTCGGCGATCTGCAACACCGGCCCCAGTCCCTTCACCAGGTTCAGCCGGCTCATGGTTACGGGCATCCCGCCGTCCGTTAAAAAGTTGGAGGAGTAGCCGCCCCCTCTGAAGTAGTCCCGGTTGGCCGGGAACCAGGTGGTGGCCGCCAAGCACGCTTTCACCTCCTCTTCCGTTATCTCCCAGAACGGTTTCATCGCCGGCTTCCCGTCGCGGCGCTGCTTCCCGGTCCCGTCAAGGGTGGTCGATCCCGAGTTGATCAGGTGGATGATGCCGTTGGCTGCCTTGCCGGTGAGCTCTTTACCGGTGACCCGTTTGACCGACTCGGGGCTCCAGTAGGTGCGGACGTCGGAGAATATTTGGGCGGTATTGGTCAGCAGGTGGCCAAACAGCATCGCGACACCATTAAGGGCGTCGTTTTCGGTAGCGACCGTGAACGCTTCGCGTATCCCGTTCCAGTCAAACGAACTGTTGAGGATCGCCTCCGAGAAGTCGCCGTTTGGCAGGAAGTCGGTCCACTGCCGTTGTCCCTGGAACCCGGCGGCGATCGCGTTATGTCCGATGGCCTCCTCCTTGAAGCCCATCTCCTGGAGCTTCTTGTTGCCCGTCATCAGGTCCCGGATGATGAGGGTCATCTTTACCACGAACTCCCAGTCGGCATCCATCGCCTCACGCGATTTGGCCTTCTTTTCAGAGTTGAAGTCCGTTCCCTCGTTCGGTTTGCAATATTTCTCCGTCCAGGCCATCGCCTTCGCGAACTCCTCTTTGTCGTATATGCCTTCGTTGATCCTTCGCAGTATCTCGGTGGAATCGACCGACTCGGTCCTCATGCCGAAGTACTCCTGGAAAAAGTCAGGGTTGACCATGGATCCCGCGATACCCATCGAGACGCTGCCGATGGAGAGGTACGACTTCCCGCGCATGGTGGCCACGGCTTGCGCCGCGCGTGCGAAGCGGAGTAGTTTTTCTGCCACCTCTTCAGGGATGCTGTTGTCGTCCAGGTCCTGCACATCACGCCCGTAGATGCCGAAAGCGGGCAACCCTTTCTGGGCGTGCGCGGCCAACACGGCTGCCAGGTAGACGGCTCCCGGTCGTTCCGTACCGTTAAAGCCCCATACCGCTTTCGGGTAGTGGGGATTCATGTCCATGGTCTCGGTGCCATAGCACCAGCAGGAGGTGACGGTAATGGTGGAACCAACCCCTGCCCGCTCGAACTTCTCCGCGCAAGCCGCGCTTTCGCCTACGCGGCCAATTGTGCCATCGGCTATCACGCACTCCACGGGCGACCCGTCGCCGTTCCTCAGGTTGCTGCTGATTAATTGGGCCACCGCGTTCGCCAGCGCCATCGTTTTCTCTTCGAGGCTCTCCCTAACGCCTCCCTGTCGCCCGTCAATAACGGGGCGAATCCCGATTTTAGGATACTTCTTCATATTTTTATTGTTTTATTGTATTGATATAGATAGTAATATAGGTCGTAAGATGACGGACTCGTTTTTTATGCCGTAATCAGGCGAAGGTAAGGTTCCACGGGCAGCAAAAAAAATAAATAAACATGTTTTGCAACATGTTTTCGCGGTTGATAGGATAGTTTATAGAAAGTTGGGCTTCGTTGACGTGGGGTTAACATAACACGGGCATAACACGGGCATAGCAGGGGTATAACAGGGGTATAGCAGGGGTATAACAGGGGCATAGCAGGGGTATAGCAGGGGTATGCTACGGGTGGGGGGCTGAACAAAAGGTGACCGGGCGGGCTCTTCACAGAGTCCGCCCGGTGTTTGGAAAATCAAAAAGTCATATAAGAAATAGAACTAAACTCGGTTGTGGTTTTTACTTTTATCAATAGTATTGGTTTGACGAGATAACAGGTATCGGCATTTCAGCGCGGGTGGTTCCCGTTTGCTGGTTGTACCTGTATACCACGTCGTATATCTTGTTGCCTGTCCACTCTTTCACCTTTATGGAGAGTTTCACCGAGTCGGCATTCTCTACCCGCAACGGTCTCAGATCGAAACAGACGAATCCCTCGTACAGCTTTGAAGAGTGGCTATAGTACGCGTTGTGCCTGAATTCCAGGTTAATCGTTTTCGAATCGCTCCCGGGTTCCAGTTGGTTATTTACCAGGTTGATCGCGTGGGGTTGCATGCCCCCGTAGTTAAACATGAACGACACGTTCAGGTAATCGCCCCCCACCCACATCGCGTTGGCCTTCACCGGGTCGTTTCCTATGCTGTCTGCATTTTGGGCGTTCAGCTCGATCGCCTTTTTCGTGAGGATATTCCACATGTCGTTCACCCGCACGTAGTGGTCGTACCCTGTCATCTCCTCCGATAAGATGGTATAGTTCAAAAACACCCGTTGGCCGGGCGTGGGGGCATACCGGGTCGCGGAGGCTGCCGGCCACAGGCGCTTCCCGTTATCGAGGAGCAGCGAGTAGGCGTTATCGCCTTCGGGGATTACCGTGGCGATATCGATGCCGAAGTTCCCGAGCGAACGGGACTTATCATCGCAGGAGAGCGAGACAAGCAGGACACCCATTAATAACGAAGCGATTACCCAGTTAATTTTCTTCATTGCCGTTTTCTCTTTTCACCCAACTTCCGCGGCCGTTTTGCCTACATTTTTATAAGTAAATATCGCGATAAGCCAACACGCGAAAGTTTGCCCTTTCACTATCTGTTAGATGCAGTAATCGGGAAAACGCTGCATGAAAATTAAAGAAAAGGCGAAGTTTAACAAGGTTTAACGATGTGGTGCGGTTTTGCTCTCTACTTGGCAACCGGTTAACTTAACCCGACTTTTTCTTAACCGTACGGTTTTATTGTTTTCACCAAATTAAATAGCGGTACGAGAGGCAATGGGCAGGGTTAGCCGTACAGTTTTTTTATTAAATCGGCTCTTTTCATTTGTCTTAGCCGCTTGATAACCTGCTGTCGTCGCTTGGGGTCATACCAAAAGAAGAACTCCCGTTGCCCGTTTTTCGCTGCTTTTGTTTTCGCGGTGTAGATCGGTTCCATGGTGTAGGGGTGGACCCCGGTGTAGTAGATCTCAGTGGCCAGCGTCATGGGCGAGGGGGTGAAGTCTTGTACCTGTTCCAGCCTGAAGTTCAGTCTTTTGGTTTCGGCGGCCAGTTCGGCCATATCCTCGTCGGTGCAGCCGGGGTGCGACGAGATAAAGTAGGGGATAAGCTGTTGGTTCAGGCGCTGTTTTTCATTGAGGCGGTTAAAGATCGCGTTGAACTGCAGGAAACGATTGAACGAGGGCTTGCGCATGATGGTTAGGACCTTGTGAGAGGTGTGCTCCGGGGCCACCTTGAGCCTTCCCGAAACGTGGTTCGTGATAAGCTCGCGGATGTAGGCGCGGTTGGCGTTGTTGATTTTCTTGTCATCGCTCTCGTGCAGCAGCATGTCGTAACGCACGCCGCTCCCGATAAACGACCTCTTCACCCCCGGTAGCGCGTCTACTTCCCGGTAGATATCCAGCAGGTCCGAAGGGTCGTTGTTCAGGTTGGGGCACACCGTGGGGAAGAGGCAGGAGGGTTTTTGGCATGTTGCGCATGCCGACGGGTTCTTGCCCCGCATGCGGTACATGTTGGCCGAAGGCCCGCCCAGGTCGCTGATATACCCCTTGAAGTCGGCCATTTGGGTGATCTTTCTCACCTCTTGCAGGACTGAACGCTTGGAGCGGGAAGCGATAAACTTACCCTGGTGCGCGGAGATGGTGCAAAAGGCGCACCCCCCGAAACAGCCGCGGTGGAGGGTTACCGAGAACTTGACCGCCTCGTAGGCGGGGATCTGTTTCCCCTTGTACTTGGGGTGGGGTAGCCGCGTGTAGGGGAGGTCGAACGAGGCGTCTATCTCCTCTTCCGTCATGGGGGGGTAAGGGGGGTTGATCACGGCGGTTTCGTGGCCCACGCCCTGCAGGATACGGGCCGCCTTGAGCCGGTTGGATTGCTCCTCCACCACCCGGAAGTTGGCGGCCTGCTTTCGCTTATCGGCCAGGCACTCCTCGTGCGAGAAGAGGGTGACCTCTTCGCCGAACCGGTTTTCGGGGATATCGTGGCTGGGGCGGAGAAACGCGGTTTGCGGGATGTTAACTATCTCCCGGAAATTCTTGCCTTCGCGTAGTTCACGTACCACCTGTTTCAAGGGGAGTTCCCCCATCCCGTAGATGAGCAGGTCGGCTCCCGTATCCGCCAGGATAGTGGGGTGCAGCTTATCGTCCCAGTAGTCGTAGTGGGTCACCCTCCGCAACGAGGCCTCCACCCCACCCAAGAGGAGGGGGGTGTCTGGGTAAAGTTTTTTCAATACGCGGGAGTAGACGGTGGCTGCCCGGTCGGGCCGCATATCGGGACGACCGTCGGGAGTGTACGCGTCGTTGGAGCGGAGCCGCTTGTTGGCGGTGTAGCGGTTGATCATCGAGTCCATCACGCCGGCGGTCACCGCGAAGAAGAGGCGGGGTATGCCCAGCTTCTTGAAGTCCCGCAGGTCGTCCCTCCAGTTGGGTTGGGGTACGATGGCCACGCGGAGTCCCTCGCTTTCGAGGAGTCGCCCGATCACCGCCGTGCCGAATGAAGGGTGATCCACGTACGCGTCCCCCGCGAAGAGGATCACGTCGATATAGTCCCATCCCCGTCGTTTCACCTCCTTCAGGGTGGTGGGAAGCCAGTCGGTAGGTAGACGGTCGCCTGTTAGGCGGTCGCCGGGAAGCCAGTCGCCGGGTGGATGGGGCGGGTTAGGCATGTTCCTGCTGTTTTTCTTTTAGCTCGTTATCGATCTGCACCGCCCGTTCCACTGCCAGGTGGATGTTGTCGCAAATATTTTCCTGCCCTATGATACCGGGGATGGCCGACTGTTCGATTTTCTCTCGCACATCGCTGTTTACCCCCGACAGGATCACCTGTTTCTTCTCTTTTATCGAGTTGCGGCAGAGCGTTTCGAGGTTGTTCAGGCCCGTCGAGTCGATAAACGGCACCTTGCGCATCCGGATAATGCGTATATGCGACTTCCCGTGGATATCGCGCATCACCTCATCGAACTTGTTGGCTACCCCGAAGAAGAAGGGACCCTCGATCTCGTACACCTCCACGCCGTTGGGCAGGTGCAGGATCTCCTCCCTGAATTCACCCGAGGTCGACTCCATCTCCTTGCTCATGTTGATGCTGCCCGTGGTGCGGGATACCTGCGTGGCCTCGTTCATCCGCTTGAGGAACGAGAAGACGGCGAGCAGCAATCCCACCCCGATCGCGATGGTGAGGTCGAAGATCACGGTGAGGAGGAAGGTGGTCAGCAGCACGGCGCGGGTGGCCTTGGACTGCTTCACGAGCGAGACGAATATGCGCCACTCGCTCATGTTGTAGGCCACCACCACCAGCACGCCGGCCAGGCAGGCCATGGGGATGTGGCGGGTGAGGTCGCCCAGGAAGAGGACGACCAGCAGGAGCACCAGCGCGTGCACGATACCCGCTACCGGGGTTCTGCCCCCGTTGTTGATATTGGTCATGGTGCGCGCGATCGCCCCCGTGGCCGGGATGCCCCCGAAGAATGGGGTCACGATGTTGGCCACCCCCTGCGCCACCAGCTCCATGTTGGAGTTGTGCCTCTTGCCGGTGACCCCGTCGGCTACCGTGGCCGACAGGAGCGACTCGATGGCACCCAGCATGGCGATGGTGAAGGCCGCCGGGAAGAGTACGCGGATGCTCTCCAGGCTGATGGGTATCTGCTCTATCTCGGGCAGCTCGCTGTTGATGGTAAATCGGTCGCCAATGGTCTCGATGCTCGTGATGCCGGCGTACTCCTTGAGCAGGTAGGCCACGGCGGTGATCACCACCAGGGCCACCAGCGACCCGGGTATCTTCCGGGAGAGCTTTGGCGTGAGCACGATGATGACCACGCTCAACAGGGCGATCAGCGCCGCCCACCAGTTGATGGTGGTGAAATGCTCGAAGTAAACCCCCCACTTCTCGATGAAGCCCGAGGGGAGGGGCGGGGTGGTGAGGCCGAAGAAGTCTTTGATCTGGGTGGAGAAGATGGTCAACGCGATACCGCTCGTGAAGCCCACCACGATGGGGTAGGGGATGAACTTGATGATCGCGCCCAGCTTCATGAAGCCCATCAGCAGCAGCATCATGCCAGCCAGCACCGTGGCGATGGCGAGCCCCTGCACGCCGTACTGCTCCACGATACCGTAGACGATCACGATAAACGCGCCGGTGGGTCCACCGATCTGTACCGTGCTTCCTCCCAGGAAGGAGATGATGAAGCCGGCGATGATGGCGGTATAGATCCCCTTCTCCGGGGTGACACCCGAAGCGATCCCGAAGGCGATGGCCAGCGGCAACGCCACGATACCCACGATAAGCCCGGCCATCAGGTCGGCCATGAACTTCTCCTTGTTGTACGTCTTGAGGGATTTAAACAGCTCCGGTTGAAAATCTTGAGGTATTTTTATTTTCATACGATTATTTTACACATGTTGGTTTCATGACACCTAAAACAAAACCGGGCAAAGATACGAAATTTATTTGTACTCATTCCAGGTTTCCAATGATCCGCTTTAGCCAATCAATGTTCGAAAAAATGGCACGTGAACACATTTTTCCAACCATTTACGTGCAAATACACACATTTTCCTAAGATAAACGACTATCCGCTGCTCATGTAGTCGCGAAAAGTGGTGGAGTGTACTGAAAGGAGGAGGGTACTAAAAGGGGGAGTTTAGAAACTCGTTAACCAGCCTTCGATGTTTTGCAGCAGCTCTTTATGGTACTTGAAATCTTCCCGGTACCCCCAGCCGTGGCCGCCCGAGGGGTAGATGTAGAGCGAGGCGGGGACGGCCTGTCTCTTCAGGGCCAGGTAGTAATATACCCCGTTAATGGGGGGCACGCCGCCATCATCATCCGAAAAGAGGATCAATGCCCTTGGTGTAGTAGTGGTAACCTGTTTCTCGTTCGAGTATAGAGCCTCCAGTTCGGGGGATACCTCTTCACCCAGGAGGTTATGGCGCGACCCCATATGCGTGAAGGTCTCGTCCATCGTTATCACCGGGTAAAAGAGGAGTTGGAATGCCGGTCGCAGCTCCGGTTTACTACGCGTGGCGACGGTAGCCGCCAGGTGACCGCCGGCGGATGACCCCATTATCCCTACATCATCGGGGTTGATACGCCACGCTGCCGCGTTCTCTTTAACCACCCGGAATGCCTCCTCGGCGTCGGAGAACGGCACCTCCCGGTTGCCCCGGGGCATGCGGTACTTAAGCACCGCGTAGGCTATCCCCAGCTTGTTGAAAAAGGGTGCCCAATCATACCCTTCATGGTCATAAGCCAGCCCGTGATACCCGCCACCCGGGCAGGCTATCACGGCACGGCCGGTGGCCACCTCTTCCGCCGGGAGGAAGACCCGCAAGCCGGGCTTGTAGTTACGCGTTTCATCGTCGTAAGGCAGGTGGTCTACCCCGTTCGTGTTGGGGAGACCGTTAGGCCAAAGGTCCACTTCGAACGCTTGCTGAGTGTACTGAGCGGCCAGATGCCCGCTGTATGTCGTTAAAAGCAGGGCGATTACCATAAGGTGCGTTACTTTTTTCATGCGAAAGTTAAGTTATTTTATTTTTATTTTTATTTTTATGTTTCAGTGTATGGAACCTTGAACCTCACCCTCCAAATGCCGTTGGCATAGCTGCTGCTACTGATGGTGAAACGACCTATCTCCCCGCTGTTTTCAACGTGCGTCCCCACGCAGGCGCATGCATCGTAGTCGCCCACGTGGACAACCCGTAACGGCTCGGCCACCTCGGGGGGTAGTTTGGAGAGGTCTATCTTTCCCCTTGCCTCCTCTTTGGTCATGAAGGAGACCGTAACCGGTAAGTTTTGGGCGATCACCCGGTTCACCCGCTCCTCGATTTCAGCGATCTGCTCGGCGGTGGGCGGCTCTTGTAGCAGGTAGTCGCACTTGCTCTTCTTACGCTCCACGTGGGTGTTCTTCGAGCGGGGGCAGCCAAACATCCTCACCATGGTTTGGTTCAGGATATGCTCTGCCGTGTGCATCGGGGCCAGCCTTTCATCTGAAAACTTGTCTGACGATTCGTTCATGCGGTTATAAGCCTTTTATTCTCTGTTCGTGCCGTTACAGCCCGCTAAAGTCAACCCCCTCGAAGAGGAGGGAGGGGACGCGGAGCGACGAGTCGAGCCGCGGGTCGTTCCCCGTTTCGGCGAGCCCGTTCCAGAGGTCGATCATGTTGCCGGTGACGTTCATCTCGGCGAGTGGCGTGGTGAGCGCGCCGTTCTCCACGAGGAATCCCTCTATCCCGTACGAGAAGTCGCCGGTTGAGCTGTTGCAGTTCCCGCCGTTGAAGCCGGTAACGAGGATGCCGTGCTCCAGGTTTGCCACCAGCCCGTTAAGGTCTTTCCCCCCGGTTTTCAGCAGCAGTACCGATGGTCCCGAGATGGTAGGCTCGGTGTCCATCTTCTTCGCGTTGTAGGTGTCGATGTAGTAGGTTTTCAGCACCCCTTGCTCGAACACCACCCGGCGCTCGGTAGCCACCCCTTCGCCATCGAAGTAGCGGGCGCCCGGCGCGCCCATCAGGTGCGGCTCGTCTA